>Ga0126304_10000317_pt1 | contig 18550 bp, 19 predicted proteins | sample Plot25_FD_92538 | JGI IMG/M metagenome (GOLD analysis project Ga0126304, IMG submission 92538) | Serpentine soil microbial communities from UC McLaughlin Reserve, CA, USA - Plot25 | ecosystem: Environmental > Terrestrial > Soil > Grasslands | place: USA: UC McLaughlin Reserve, Lake County... | reverse complement strand
GTTCGTCTCCTCACGGACGCGGGACTCATCGGCCTTGGCGAGGAGTTCGATGCATTCGGCTTTGCGAACACGACAGCCAGCGACATCGCGCGCATGCGCAGTGAGTTGGAGCGCTTGTTTACGTTCATCAACGGACGTTCGCCGCTCGAGACTGAGTTCTATCGTCAGCGTGGCGAACCGCTGGCCCGTGAGGGGCTGCTCGCCCCCACAGCATTCAGCGCGATCGAGCAGGCGATGTGGGATCTCTCAGGCAAAGCTCTCGATGTTCCGACCTATGTATTGCTCGCCGGAAAGATCCGAAGCATGCTGCCGGTCTACGCGAACATCAACCGCGCGACCAACCCGCGCACGCCCGTCGGCTTTGCTACGGCCGCAAAACGCGCCGTCGCGGATGGATTCTCCGCGATCAAGGCCGCGCCGTTCGACGGATTCCCGCCGACGACGGCTCCGCCCGCAGAGATCGCACGTGCGATCGACGCGGGCATCGACGCCGTGCGCACAATGCGCGCCGCGGTTGGCCCCTCCGTCGCCGTCATGATCGACTGTCACGGTTTCTTCGACATCGAGCAGTCTGTGGTCGTAGCCGGGCGTCTCGAGCCATACAGCTTTACGTGTTACGAAGAACCGGTCCCTCCAGAGCGCGTGGAAGACACCGTCGCCATCCGTCGCCGTATCAAGCAGCAGATGGCCGGCGGTGAAGTGCTCTTCGGGTTGTCGGGCTTTGCGCCGCTCGTCAGCCGCCGTGCCGTGGACACGATCATGCCGGATGTCAAACACTGCGGCGGTCTGCTCGGAAATGACCCGAATCGCCGCGGTTGCCGCCGAGGCGGGCGTGATGGTCGCACCGCACAACCCGAGCGGCCCGATATCCACCGCGGCCAGTGTGCAGGTATGCGCCGGGATGAGGAACGCCAACTACCTCGAGCTTCAGTACGGCGAAGTCGATTGGCGGTCCGACGTGCTGATGCCGGCCGAGCGATTTAATGGCGGGACGATCGAAATCCCCGATCGGCCCGGGTTTGGTGTGGCGCTCAACGAGGACGTGATTCGCGCCCGCGCCTTGCCGCTATAGTCCAGCCGATCGGGACGCCCTCGTCCGCCCTGGATCAGGAAAAACCGCGATTCCCCACGCCGCGCCATCTGCGTCATATGCGCCAGCATCGCTCGGCGATGGGCGATCTGTCGTTGGTTGAGTTCGGCCATGCGCGTATGGTGACCCGGGCCTGTGACAGCCCAGGTCACACGCGTCAGGCGAGTCTAAACACCCGCCTCTACGTTCAGCAGCACACGGGGATCCGTGCGGGATCGACACGATCGGTCAGGCGACCGGCCGCTTGCAGGACGTCTGCGGCGGAGTGCACGTGTGCAAGTGCCGGCACACCCGACTCCCCCGTCCGATCGCGATCGAGCCACACGTGCTGAACGCCCAACGCCCTGGCCGGCGCGATGTCGTGATACCAGCTGTTCGCCACGTGCACCCAGTCGCGGCGATCGACGCGCGTGATGCGCTCGAACGCGAGGAAGTGCCACGGCGCCGGCTTGTAGCCGCGCACGCGGTCGGCTGTCAGCACCAGATCGAACGGCGTACGGAACCGCTGGTGCGTCACCGCGAACAGGTCGTCATCGCAGTTGGTAAGGACCGCGAGACGCCAGCCCTGGCGACGAAGCTCCGCCAGCATCGGCTCAGCATCGTCGAACACCGGCATTGACGCCCACGCCGCGGCCAGCGGGCGCGCCGTCTCCGTTGACGGCGCCGCCACGCCGCACTCCTGTGCGGCGCGCGCGAGCGCGGTGACGAGGACCTCCTTGTACGAGCGGTGGGGTTTCAGCCGCTCGACGATGGCCTCGTGTGCGTAGTAGGCGTGCAGCACATCGTCCGTGCGCTCGCCGAAGAGCGGACGAACGGCGCTGGCGAACCCTGTCCGCCAGTCCACGAGCGTCCCGAAACAATCGAACGTAATCCACCGCATGCGCGTCGCCACAACAATCTCCTGAAAAGCAAAAGAGCCATGACCCTCGTCGGGTGATGGCTCTTGATTCCTCGCGAAGAAGGTTCGCTTACATCACCCGAATGAACCCGGCAGGTCCAGCCACATCGAGCCGGCGCCGGTCAGCACGACACACACGCTGACGCGTGGCGCGGCGGCCGGACGGATTCGCTTGGCTTGGCTGAATGTCAGATGCACAGGTCGCTCCGAAGTGCGTCATTGATGATAACGCGAGTGCTGCAGGAATCGAACAACTTTATTTGTCCCAGTACCACACGAAGATCGCGCCCTGCCCACCAAAACCGAACAGATCAGTGCCGCCGGACGCGGAGACTGACATGTTAATCAGCCGGTCCTTTCCCAGACCGGAGGCAAATTCCGAGGCTTCGGCAACCAGCTCGTCCCACTTCCGCGTCGAGCTGCTGAACATCTTGCACTGGACTTTCGCGTTCATTGACGGACCTCCACGTCACCCGTGTCCGGTGGAAGACGGACACGAGTGACGTCACGGTTTAGGAACACGCAGCGTGGCGCTGATCATCGCGCTGCCGCTGGCCGCATAAATCAGCGCCAGCGGATGCAACATCCAGGGACCAATGTGAAGGACACCGAACCACACCCGGTCGCCAATGCGATCCAATGCAAACGCTACGGCCCATAGACCCACGATGGCAATCGTTGTCGGAATGGGTGTGCCCTCGAAGTATTTCACCTTGCCGGTCTTCGTGTCGGCGAGTGAAGACGCGGTGACGTTGAACCGCGCGAGACGACTGACGCCACACACGACCAGATATGTCAGACACAGCACGTCCCAACCGCCGCGCAGGCCCAGCGTATAGCCGATCACTGCGGGCGCCACACCGAAGGAAATCACATCCGCGAGCGAATCGAGATCACTGCCGAGGACCGATTGCCGGCTCTTGACAGTGCGCGCGACGATCCCGTCGAGGACGTCGCAGACCAGCGCCGCAGGCAGCAAGATAAAGGCATACCAGAGGAGGCGCGGATTGCCGCTGGCCAGATAGTCCAGACAGAGAAAGATCGCGATCGTGCCGCAACTCGCGTTGCCGATCGTCAACGCATCAGCGGCGGTATACGACCGCAGCATGGACAGATGTCCCCGTGAGTCGGTCATGACGGAGAGGATAGGCCAGAATGACCACTCGGCGTAGACTTGCACCTCATGAAGCGATTGATCGTCGGCTCTGTCGTCTGCACGCTCTTCCTGGCCACCATCGTGGCGCAGTCGCGCAAGCCAGCCGGAACGAGCCACGACGGCGACGCGTTCCGGTTCAACAAGGTCAGAGAGGGCGTCTATCACGCCGTCGGCACCGGGTCACTCGCCGTGGTCGGCAATTCGTCGGTGATCGTCAACGACAACGACGTCATCATCGTGGACGACCATGTTTCCCCTGCCGCGGCGTGGGTGCTACTCGAAGAGGTGAAGACGCTTACGAACAAGCCGGTGACAACGGTCATCAACACGCACTTCCACTTCGATCACGCACACGGAAATCAGATCTTCGATCCGACCGTGCAGATCATCGGTCATGAGTTCACGCGACAGATGCTTCTCGGTAATCCAACGGCGATGCCGCTCTACCAGGGCTACATCACCGGCATGCCCGGACAGATCGAGACGCTCCGCAAGCGGATCGCCGACGAGAAAGATCCCGCGGCGAAGGCCAAACTCCAGACACAGCTGCAGGTGACGGAGAATAACTACGCGTCCCAAAAGGAGCTGAAGCCGACGCCTCCGAACGTCACGCTCAGCACCCAGATGACGCTCTTCCGTGGCAATCGCGAGATCCAGATTCGCTACCTCGGGCGCGGCCACACCGCCGGCGATGTCGTCGTCCTGCTGCCCAAGGACCGTGTGGTGATGACGGGTGACTTCCTCACGTCGGGACTCTCGAACATGAGCGACTCGTATCCGGAAGAGTGGGCGACCTCACTCGAGGCGCTGAAGAAGCTGGAGTTCGACACGGTGCTCCCGGGCCATGGCGAGGCGTTCACCGACAAAGCGAAGATCGACTACTTCCAGGCGTACCTACGCGACGTATGGGCCGAGACCAGCCGCTTGAAAAAGACAGGCGTGTCGGCGGAGGAAGCCGCCAAGCGGGTGGACATGACCAAGCACAAGGGTCAGCTGCCGATCCAGACTGCCGGCATTCCACCGATTGCGGCGACGCGCATCTACGATCTGCTGGACGGCAAGGTCAAATAGTACGGCGGGTCTCAAGACCCGCCTCTACGCCCTGAGTTACCTCGCGTGTTCGATTCCTTCCGCGCACGCGAATTCTCTCAACTGGTCTTCCGGTGCACTCGTCATCTTGCGATAGGTCTTCACCGTCTCCCATGGCTTCACCAGCGCCTTCGGATCCGTCACGGTGATCCGATCTTCCAGAATGCCCGGTGAGACGAACCGGATTCGCTCGCGTATGGTCATATGATCGCTGTGCGGCGTGAACCCTTCGATATAGGTATTATCCCGTAGTGCCACGGTCTCGACGACGAGCGTGTCACCTTCCCAGTGGCCGGTGGAGTATCCGGCGTACGTCGGATCGTCGAGGATCGCGGGCGTCGGCTTGCGGCCATCGAGATACACACGCCGCAGCGCGTCGTTCAATTCACTGAAGAAGGTGATCTTGTCCTTCGTCTGCATCACCTCCATGCCGTAGGCCATATTCATCATCGCGGGCATACCTGGCGGCAGACACTTCGCGGTGTTGTCACTGTCTGATGATCCCGCGATGCGTGACTTGCTCATCGCCTGCCACTTGGCGAGGTACTCGGGCGTGAGCTGCGGCGCCGTTGGCGCGCGGCCCTGCGACCCGTCGGAAAGCGGCGCGGTGCGCGTCGGCGGCGGGAGCGGTTGACCCGGAGCGGATGCGGGAGGAGCGCCGGCGCGCGCGCCTCGTGCACCACCGGCGGGCCCGGCGGGACCGAAGCCGCTGATCGGACGATAGACGCCGGAGAAGTCGGGCGGCGACTGTGTCTGTGCCGACGCCGCCGAGAGGGCGAGCACGGTCAGGGCGCAGATGAGCATGGACGTTCGCATGGCTAGTCTCCTGGCGGCGCGTTCGGCAGGATCTTGCCGTCGGGCAACGTCACGCGCGCGATCATGCCGACCTTGCTGCCGTCCTTCGAGGGGCTGTAGTGAACCGTCACCTTGTCGCCGGGCTTCAGCACGCTTCGCGACCAGCCGGCACGTAACAGCACGCCCGGCGCTCGCCCTTCCATCGCCCACTCGGCTTTCCCGCCCTTGCCGTCATCCACGTCCATGATCAGCCAGGTGTGTGGATTCGACCATTGCCACTCTTTAACGGTGCCCGTCGCGGTGAGCACCGTCTCGACGGCAAATGCCACGTTGCTGTGGTGCGCCGAGACTTGTGCTTGGCCGAGTTGCAGCGCCGCCACTGACGCTGCCGCTACGATGAGGCATACCTTCATAACCACTCCTCGCGTTACGGTCGGCATTCGAAATTCTTCGCGTCCTGAGTGTCACCGCTTCCTTTGTAGTGCGCGTGCTGCGGATACGCGCAGAGTGGACGGCTGCGCCCCGGCAGCGCGCGTCCGGTCGCGGTGACCGACGCAGGCGCGGTGCCCTTCTCGACCCAGTCCACGAGCGCGGTGAGCATGTCGAATGTGTCGAGCGCGACCGGGCCGCCTGCGCAATGACCAACGCCCGGCGCCAGATACAGCCGACTCCAGTTCATCACCTGGTCCGGACCGCCGTTCGCTTTGGTCATGCGCTCGTAGTAGTCGATGGTGTCGAGTGCCGAGAACCACGGATCGCTCACGCCGTGAAAGAACATCAACTTGCCGCCATGGTTCGAGAAGGTGTTGAGATTGGTCCAGCTCGACGTCGCGGTCAACACGTCTCCGGCACTGGCCGAGGCGGCTGCGGCGCGCGCATCAACGTCCATGCTCGTCGCCGAGAAGGGCGGTCCGATCGGGTTGAGTCCACCGTGCAGTAAGCCTGGGATCCCTTGTGTCGAGGCGAGGCCGGTATCGAACATGAAGCCTGGGTAGACCTGACGGCCTTTCGAGTCCTTCGGGCCAGCGAACCCCTTCTCGATCGCGGCTGCCTGCGCGATCGTCAGGCATCCATCGGATTTATTAGCGCCGCACACCAGGGTCTTCGGATCGAATCGGCACGCCTTCGTATTGAAGATCATGTCGTCCTTCAATCCATCATTGGCATCGCAGGCATTGAGCACACCGTCAATGACCGCCTTTTTCTGTACGTCCGACAACGCCGCGCGCGGATCGACCTTGCGCGACGGATCCTTCGGCGCCGCGGTGTTGAGCATCGTCGCCACCCACTCGTCGCCGATTCCCGAATACGCCGTGCGCATCGCGGGCGCGCCGGAGATGATGCCGTCGAAGAACGTCGGGTGACGTTGCGCCATCAGCATCGCCTCGCGGCCACCGGTCGAGCAACCGCTGAAGTACGAGCGATCGGGGGCCTGGGCGTAGTGCTGCGCGATGATCTGTTTCGCCAACCCCGCGATCCGTCCCACCGCTTGATATGCGAAGTCCAGCGATGCCTGTTGCTCCTGCATGAAGCTGGCGTCGAAACCGTTCTGGCCCGTATGACCGGTATCGGTCGAGACCACCGCGAAACCGCGGAGAAGAGCCGGCGTGTTCCCCGCAGCGGTCGCGCCCAACGGCATCTGCACGCTGCCGTTCAAACCACCACCGCCCTGGAAGAGGAAGCGGCCGTTCCAGTCACCGGGCAATGCGAGCGCGAACCCGATGCCGTACGGCTTGCCGTCGGCGCCCGTTCGTCGATCGAGCACGCCATCCACGCGGCAGTACGCCGGAAGCTTCATCGTGCTGGGCGCGCCGCCACGACCCGCAGGGCTCGAGCCTTCCGGGAACCATTCGGCCTTCGTAATCGATAACGCGATCCCTGGAATCTGCAGTTTCGTGAGCAACGCGCAGGCCGCAGCATCTCGCGTGGTTTGCGCGTGAGCCGTTACTGCAGAAGCCACGATGACGCCCGCGATCGCGACGCGCGGAAATGTGATACGCATGGTCGGGGATTATAGGCGCATGGCCAAGAAGAGTGCAGGACTGCTGCTGTTTCGGCGCACACCGGCTGGCGTCGAGGTCCTGCTCGTGCACCCCGGCGGCCCGTTGTGGGCCAAGAAGGACGAGGGCGCCTGGTCGATTCCGAAGGGTGAGATCGACGCCGACGAAGAGCCGCTTGCCGCAGCTCGCCGGGAATTCGAAGAAGAACTCGGCTCTCCCGTGTCAGGCGAGTTCATCGCACTCGCGCCGATTCGTCAGGCCAGCGGCAAGGTCGTCCACGCGTGGGCTGTCGAAGCCGACTTCGATCCGGCGACGTTCACCAGCGGCATGTTCAGCATGGAATGGCCGCCGCGCTCAGGGCGGCAGCAGGAGTTTCCAGAAGTTGATCGCGCGGAGTGGTTCTCTATCGACGATGCGAGGCGCAAGATCAACAAGGCGCAGATCGAACTTCTCGATCAGCTCGTGCACACAGCCCGACGAGCATGACCTCGTGCGGTGCGGATCGCGCCTGCACCGGGCCCGGGTTTGAGAGTAGAATGCCTTCCAGATCGGCGGACCCTGGGCAACTCGGCAACGTGCAGGAGTCGGGTCTATGACACGGTCACTCGCGTCACGTATCCTGGCAACCGGTCTCGGCTGCCTCACCGCTTCAGTCGCCTACGCGCAGGCTCCTGACAACCCCACGTTTGCCAAGCACGTTGCGCCCATCTTCCAGGAGAAGTGCGAGGCATGCCACCGGCCCGACTCGATCGCGCCGATGTCGCTCAGGACATTCCAGGAGAGCCGTCCATGGGCGCGCGCGATCAAGGCGCGCGTCGAAGCGCGGCAGATGCCGCCGTGGCACATCGACAAGACGGTCGGCATCCAAGATTTCAAGAACGATCGTTCGCTCACCGACGACCAGATCACCACCATTGCGAGGTGGGTCGACGGCGGCGCCCCGGAGGGCGATCCGAAGGATATGCCGAAGGCCAGGGAGTGGCCCGACGGCCAGATGTGGACCTACGCGGCGATGTTCGGGCAGAAAGAGCCGGATCTGATCATCCGCTCGACGGCGTGGACGCAGAAGAACGGCCTCAACGATACGTGGTGGAAGCCGGTGGTTCCCACTGGTCTCACCGAGCCGCGATGGGTGCGCGCGATCGAAGTGCGGCCGGGCACGGTGAAGGGCCGCAAGATCACGCATCACGCGAACTCGGATCTCATTCAGGACGAGCCCGGTGAGGTGACGCAAGCGGGACCGGGCCGGTTCATGGAGTGGGCGGTCGGCAAGGAAGGCGAGATCATGCGTCCGAACAGCGGCAAGCTGATGCTTCCCGGTTCACGCATCGTCTGGGACATCCACTACTCAGCGACGCGCGAGGAAGACATCACTGACGTCGTCGAGATGGGAATCTATTTCTACCCGAAGGGCCAGGAGCCAAAGTACCGCCAGCATCTGCTTCGCATGGGCAAGACCGGCGACGGCGCGATCGACATTCCACCCAACTCGATCGCCGCCACCGAGACGTATTACCCGCTCAAGCAGGCGGCGCGCATCGAGAGCTTCCAGCCGCACATGCACCTCCGCGGCAAGGCGATGTCGCTCGAAGCCATCTTGCCTGGAGGACAGACGGTGATCCTCAGCCACGTCGATCAGTTCACCTTCAACTGGCACTCCGCGTATGTGTACGCCGACGACGCGGCGCCGCTCGTGCCAAAAGGTACGGTGATGAAGATCACCTCATGGCACGACAACACGGCGGCGAACAAGGCCAATCCAGACCCGAACGTCTGGGTCGGGTACGGCGACAGGACGGTGGACGAGATGGGTCACGCGTGGGTCAACGTGACGTACCTCACTGACACGGAATACGCCGCGGAAGTCGCCGCGCGACGCGCGCGACTGGCCACGAGCGGCACGCACTGAAAAGCGCATGGCGTGGCCCATTCGACGCCTGGCCGGGCCGCTTGCGGTAATAGCGGCAGTCGTGGGCTGGACGATAGCGGCACCACGGGGGGCGCAACTCACCCGCGCTCCACTGGTGCTCGAGCCGCTCGGCGCGACAGGTGAGGCGATTTACCCCGCACTCGAAGGATGGGGGCCCGCCAAGAACGGCGATAACCTGATCCTGCTCGGCTACTACAACCGCAACAAGACACAGGAGCTCGATATCCCGATCGGACCCGACAACCGCATCGATCCCGGCGGGCCCGATCACGGTCAGCCAACGCATTTCTACGCCGGGCGCCAGCACGGTATCTTCGCCATCAAGGTCCCGAAGGACTTCGGCACGCAGAAGCTCACGTGGACGCTGACGGCGAACGGACAGACTTCGTCGATCTCCTTCTGGCTGAACCCGCCGTATTGGGTCAACTTCTACAAACATCCGGCCAATGGCAACGAGCCGCCGATCATCAAGTTGCTGCGTGACGGTCCGACGATGACTGGCCCACCGGCCGGAATCGCGCAGACGCTGTCAGGTACGGTCGGCAAGCCGGTCACGCTGACGCTGTGGGCATCCGATATGCCCACCCAGGTGAACGAGGGCGAAGAGGCGCTCGCCGTGCGGAACCGCGTGTCGGCCGCGGCGCGCGGAAATCAAGATGCCGTCGCGATCATCGGCACGCAAGTCATCGGCGGCGCGAGAGGCGCCGCTACCACGCCAGCAGCCCCGCCTGACATCACCGTGAACTGGAGACAGCACCGCGGGCCGGACGATGTGACGTTCGCGCAGTCGCGCATCCCGCTCGTCACAAAACGCGATCCCACGCTGTACCTCGAGGCAACGACCACAGCAACGTTCACGGCGCCGGGCGAGTACGTCATCCGCGCGCAGATCAACGACACCTCAGGCGACGGCGGCGGAGGTGAACAGTGCTGTTGGACGACGGCGCTCGTCAAGGTGGAGGTTCGATAGCGCGGCCTCAGTTCTCCGAAGGTCTCTCGATCCCATCGACGACGAGCACGTCAACCGGACCGCGTCGCGCGTCGAGCTTCAACCCGAGATCGTCTTGCAGTGCGGTGACGAGCGCTGGCGCGTCCGAGACAGGGGTTGGTCCGACGAGTGCACCGCCCTGGCCTTCGGGCGAGAAGAAGACGTCCAGGTCGAACTGACCGCTCAGTCCCGTCTCATCAACGACCGGGCGGCGAACCACCAGCGACAACTGCCGCCGCGTGAACTCCTCCATCGTGATGCTGCGCGCCGAGATCCAGCCCGGAGCGGTCATGGCCCCGCATCGCCTCCCGAGCGGTTCGTCCGTCGGAAAAATGAGCCGAATCCGACCGGCACCGTTCCCCGGCGGCGGAGGCGGCGGTGGAGGCATTGGCACGCCCTCCGGCGGTCGAATCGGTGCGCACTCGGGGCCCGACGGCCGAAGGCGAGCGCCGAGGCGCTTGTCAGGGCGCGCCATCGTCAATGCGTAGATCGGCAGCTCACGCCGTTCCTGGTGAGCGGCAAAGCCGAATCGATCGACCAGCATCGCGCGCAGCATCAGGCGAATCGTATCGGTCGGTGTATCGTCGGCGGTCCTGGCTTCGATTGCGAAGCGCTCCGTCGCCGTCCAGTCGGGTGCGTTCAAGAGCTGGACGGCATCGAGTCCGTATGCGACCTCGATGATCTGTCGTACGACAACGTTGCCCGCGATCATCCGCCCGCCGGGCTGAAACGCGACGACTGGGATACCTTGATTGGTCCGGTTCGCCTTGATGGAAATGACATCGAAGGCTGGAGCAGGCTGTGCCATGAACGTGACCGGCAGCGCGATCAGCAGACCAGAGAGCAGCAGGCGTCGTCGCATGACGCGTTCGACACCGGAATGAGAGCGATGTTCCATTCGGCGCGTCCAAAAGGACGCGCTCTACGAATCGTAGGGCCGGTCCTTTCGGACCGGCCGGCCCTCCGAAAGGACGCCCCTACACGTAGTACTTTTTGTACATCCCGCGCCGGAAGATCCACCCGCCGAGTGGACCGAGCCAGCCGAGGACGTGATACATGTAGCCGAGATCCATCAGCTCGATCAGATTGCCATCGAAGTCCCTGGCGAAGAAGAACGAGTGACCGCGCGGCGATCGCTCCGGCTTACTCACGCACTCGACGCCTCTGCTGACCAGATAGTCGTACCACCGCTGAAGATTCCGTACGTTGAACGAGATGTGCGTGAGTCCGACTTTGTTCCACGGAATCGCGCCCGGGGGAAGCTGCGGCTGAAACTCGAAAATCTCGAGGACTGCCCCACCAGGCACACGAATCCAGCCGATTTTGCACGACGGCTCGACCCCGCCCTGAGCCATGTCGAAGGCACGCTCCACCTTGAAGAACGAACGCACACGTTCGGGTGGCGTATCGGCGACGCCGACGAGCGGACAGCCAAACACCTCCCAGTAGAAGCGAACGGCCTTGTTGAAGTCCGACACCGTGATCCCGACGTGGCTGAACGATCTCGCGCGCACAAGGTCCTCCGCGGAAGCTGAAGATGAAGCGTCCGCTCTACGTTGACCTAATCCCACTCCGACCGGATGTGCTCCGCCACCCGAAGCGCCTGCGCCGCGATGGTCAGGCCAGGATTCACTGCCGTCGACGAGGGGAAGAAGGACGCGTCTACGACGAATAGATTCTGGACATCGTGCGTGCGGCAGTAAGGATCCAGCACCGACGACCGCGGATCGTTCCCGAAGACCAGCGTGCCACACTGATGCGTCGTGTTGTGAACGCCGGTCGAGTGCGCAAACAACCTGGGCGACCAATAGCCAAGTCTGGCGAGCATACGGCGCAGTTCGTCGACGAGCTGTTGGTGTGTGCGCACGTTGTTGGGTTGATACTGCAGAACCGTTTGGCCGCCTGCGCCAATCATCACGCGGTTGTCCTGCCGCGGGAGATCCTCGCTGATCGCCAGCCAATCCGTCGCGCGCGACACCCACATCCGATACGCCCACAGCGGGATGTGGCGCATCTCGATGAACTTGTAGCGCCATCCGTCCCCGACGGCCTTCGCCATCGACGCATCCGTACGGCCCTGCGACTGAATCTGTCCGAGCGGATACGGCGTCTCTGGTCCACGCAGATAGAAGTCGTTGATCGCAACCGTCTTCTGAAAGTCGTCAACGTTCACCGTGTGGCTGACACCCTGCAGCATGGTGGCCAGATGCGCCATATAGCGAGTGCCAACCATCCCCGACGAATTGGCCAGGCCGTTCGGATGTCGATCGTTGGCAGAACGCAGCAGCAACACCGCGGAGTTGACCGCACCGCACGACACGACGAATCGATCGGCAGTCACGCGTGTCCGGTCGCCGCCGCGTTCGATCTCCACCGCCTCAACCTGTCGTCCCGATGGATCTGTAACCAGCCGCTGTGCGGTGGCACGTGTCACCAACGTGACGTTCTCGTGCCGCAACGCCGACGAGACGCAGCACACTTCCGCGTCACTCTTCCGCTGGATCTGACATGGGAACGAGTTACAGGTGCGGCAGAGGACGCAGCCATCCTCATCCCCGGGATTGATCAATCCGAGCGGCAAAGGCGACGGATGCAGTCCCTGCTCGCGCAGCCGTTCAACAATCGCCGACATGCCAGGCGCATGCGGCACAGGTGGGAACGGAAACGGACTGCGCGGCGGCTCGGTTGGATCGTGACCGCATTCACCATGGACGTGATACAGGCGCTCCGCCTGGTCGTAGTACGGTGCCAGTGTCTCGTAGGTGATGGGCCACGCCGGCGACAGGCCGTCCACATGCTCGGTCGCGCAGAAGTCCTCGCGGCGCAGGCGGTAGAGCACGCTGCCCCAGAACTTCGTGTTCCCGCCGACGCAGTAATGCGTATAGGGCAGAAACTCGAGTCCGCTCCCGTCCAGCCACCGCTCCGTCGTGCGATACCGCAACTGCTTCCAGACGGCTTCCGGATTCCAGTTCTGCGGCTCACGCGGGACGACGTCACCACGCTCCACAACCAGGACGCGCGCACCCGTGCCTGCCAGGGCATGGGCCATCGTTCCCCCGCCGGCGCCGCTTCCGATAATGACGATGTCGAAGTGTTCGGTCCGCATCAAGACTCGTACGGGCGACGCATACGTCGCCCCTACCGTGCCGCGGCCATTGGCCCGGCCGGCGCGAGGCTCGCGTAGATCTGATCCATCACCCGCTGATCATCCATCGCGCGCTCGAGGCTCATTTCGGGTGCGGCTCCGGTGAGGATGGCGCGGTGGAAGTCTCGATACATCGCACGGTAGCCGCGGATATCTCGGAAGCCAGGGAACAGAAGCCGCGGCACGCCACTCCCGCGGACCACCATGATCGTTCCATTGGACTCGAACGAAATCACGCCGTTACGGCCAAAGAGCTTCGAGAGCCGCAGCCCGCGCAGGAGCGACGGCACCTCCCGTGAATAGTACAAAGATCCCACCGCACCGTTGTCGTACTCGAACGCGACCATCATGCTCTTGACACGTCTGTCCGGACCCTCTCGCGCCGGCGTCGGACGGTAGCCATGCGCTCTCACGATGCGCGGCCCGAGGCTGCCGGCAACGTGCAGCCAGTGAATGCCTTCCTCGAAAAACGCGTCGCCGCCAGCCAGTTTCTCGTCATTACGCCAATCGTCGGCAGTCTTCAACCGTCGCGCGATGGTCGTAAAATGCGCGAACACCAACTCGCCAATCACACCGTCAGCCAGCAACGTTCGCAGCGTGACCGCCAGCGGCTTGTAGTGATCGTTCTCGCCGATCAGGACGACGCGCCGCGCGCGGTTTCTTGCGTCGAGCGCCGCGCGATACCCGTCCATCGTCGGGAACGCCGGCTTCTCCACCAGCACGTGCTTCCCGGCAGCAAGCGCCTGCAGCGTGAGATCCAGGTGCAGGTACGGCGGCACCGCCACGACGACGGCATCGACCTTCGGATCGGCGAGCGCCGCCGCGTAGTCGCTGTAGCTGCTCGCGCCGCCGTAGCGAGCGCAAAATGCCGCCGCTTTGGCGCCGTCGCGGCTGGCATAACTCGGCTCGATGATGCCGCTCAGGGCCTTCATATGCCGGCTGTGGACGCGGGTAATGAACCCGCAGCCGAGAAACGCTATCCGTACCACGTCCGTCAATGATAAACGGTGCCTGCCTAAGTCTGTGCTAAGGTGCACGCCGAAGGGAGTCGCCATGCCTCGTCCTGTGTGTCTCCTTCTCGGCGCGGTTGCGCTTCTTGCCTTTCCACTGACCGCCGCGGCGCAAGTCCGCTGGGTGCCGCCACGCACACCGGACGGTCAGCCCGATCTGCAGGGTGTCTGGCTCAGTAACACCGCCACGCCTCTGGAGCGCCCGAAACAACTCGAAGGCAAGGCTCGACTCAGTGACGAAGAAGTCGCCGAGTTCAGACGTCGCGCAGAGCGGTTGTTCAGGACCGGCAACAGCGACTTCGCGGTCGGCGACGGCGTTTTCCAGGCGGTACTCGCCAACCCCGATCGGTACACCAATCCCAACTCCACACACAGCGCGAGCGACATGGTCGATCTCGAGTTCGACAATCGCACGTCGCTGATCACCGATCCATCGGACGGCCACCTGCCGCCTATGACCCCGGAAGGCCGCAAGCGCCAGCTCGCAGTGAACGAAGCCTTTCAACGGCCCGGTGCTCCCGCCGACGTTGGCAATGCCCTGAGGTGCCTGTCATGGGGTGTGCCGCGTCTGGGCGGCCGCTATGGCGCCGGCGATATGAGCTACTACCAGATCTTTCAATCGCCCGGAGTCGTGGTGCTTTACATGGAAGCCGGTCACGACGCGCGAATCATCCCGCTCGATGGTCGTCCGCATCTCCGATCGAGCATGCGCCAGTGGAACGGCGACTCACGCGGACACTGGGACGGCGACATGCTGGTTGTCGAGACGGCGAACTTCTCGGAGAAGAGCTACTTCATGGGCGCGACAGACCACCTGACCGTCGTCGAACGCTTCAGACGGATTGGCCCCGACACGATCGAGTATGAGATCACGTTATCGGATCCCACGACATGGACCAGGCCCTGGACCGCCATGATGCCGCTGCGTCAGCGACAAGAAACGCTGTACGAATTCGCGTGCCACGAGGGCAACTTCCACATCATGTCGGGCATGCTCGTCGGCGCGCAGAAGCAGTGAGTGTCCTGTCCGGCTTCAGCCGGACCGTCGTCCTAGGAATACGACTGCCCCGGGTGCATCAGCACGAGCAGCAGTGAGAACAACGGATCGGTGATCTCGGGAAAAACGCGCCAGGCGATCAGGAGGCCTGCCATCGACATCATCGGATTGGACTGAAGCGCTCGCCACTTCGCTGCATGTTCTTCGGGCAAAAAGATGCTGACGACGGAGAATCCATCGAGTGGCGGAAGCGGCAGGAGATTGAATAGGCCGATGAAGACGTTGAGGACCAGTAGTACCGATAGCACCGTGCCGAGGAAGTTGGGCTCACCTGTCGCCGCATCCGCCACCACGGCGTGAAACGCGGCACTCTCGGGGGCAATGAACAGGCCAGTCAGCAGACCGGTTCGCAGTCCCGCGAAGGCGGCGAGCGCGATCATGAAATTGCCAGCCGGCCCCGCCGCCGCCATCAGCGCCGCGCGCTGTGGGTGCCGTTCAGCCCACAACGGATCGTACGGCGCACTCGCCCATCCCATCGCCCAGCCTTGTGTAAGCGACGTCAGCAAGGGCACGACGAGCATGCCAATCGGTTCGCGTTTGATGTGAGGAATCGGCGAGAGCGACACCTGACCGCCGTGATAGGCCGTCGGATCTCCCCCTTTCCAGGCGACGAACGCGTGCATCGCTTCGTGCACGGTAGTCGAAAACAAGAATGCGAGAAACCAGACGAAACCGATGGCGAGCTGAGTGTCCATCAACACATGTTTCGGACGCTACGGTGCCTCGTTGTAGGCGGATCTGGCGACACCTGCCAGGCCGTTGCGCGGGTAGCGGTCCTGCAACTCGTCCTGGATCACCTTGACGGTGTCGTCGAGGGTTCGACCCTGCTTCTTCAGTTCTGTGGCGCGGGCCTGAACCGTCGTCATCAGCGTTTTCCACCGCGTGATCATCGATGCGTCGCCGATCGGTCCGTGGCTCGGAACGATTCGCACCGGTTTCAATTGTTCGAAGCGATTGAGACTCTGCAGCCAGATGGACAACTTCGAGGACGCGCTCGAGAACCCTGGCATCGTCGTCATGACGATGTCGCCCGAGAGCAGGACGTTGTCGGGCTCGACCCAGAACGCGATATCGCCTCGGGTGTGATTCGGTCCCATTGCCATCAACCGGACACGCGCGCCGCCCAGATCGAGCGTCAGCTCTGTATCGAAGAATTGATCGGCCTTCCGGAACTCGGCGCCCTTGAGCAGCTCCGCGGTGTCGGGCGAGAAACCCGCGAAGCGCTTCGCTGTCTCCAGACCGAACTCGTCGATTTCGGCCTGCTGATCTCGTGAGCGAATCATCTTCGTTGCCGCCGGGAAACCGCCGGCGCCAAGATCGTGCTCGGGATGAAAGTGCGTCACCGCAAGATACAGGTCGCCGCCTTTTCTGACCTTCGCCACCTCGCGCATGATGGCTTCACCGTTGCGCGCGCCAAGTCCGGTGTCTACAACCAGAGTGCCCTTGCTTCCGACGATGATGCCGACGTTCGGGACCAGAGGGACGCTGCCATCGGGAATTGCATAGACGTGTTCTGATACTTTTTCTGTGACGCCTTCCTTGATGAGCGGCGGCTGCAGTGGGCCGCGCTGCGCCAGGACGGGCGTGACGATAACGCCGCTGATGATGAGGACGGCGATTGAGGATGTGCCCATGATGGTTGCCATTATAGGAGCCTAGTCGTACGGCTGATGCGCGCGTTGTGACATGGGCGTACGCTCGGGACATGTCTGACTCACTCGCACAACAGCTTTCAAACGAACTGACCAGCGCAGCAACTCGCACCGGCCCGAGCCTACTCCTGCTACGTGGACGCCGCCGGCGTGCGGCGACCGGTACAGCGATCGATCCGCAGTCGTTCCTGGTCTCCGATCACCTGCTCGATGCAGACGACGAGATTCGCGCGCGCACCGCGGACGGCGAGATCACTGCGCGCGTCGTAGGACGGGATGCCGGCACCGATCTGGCATTGCTTCACGCCGAGGGCGCGACGTTGACGCCGGTGGCCTTTGCGGCCGACGCGGTACGCCTTGGCGAAATCGTGCTCGCGGCCGGGCGCACATGGACCGGACTGGTCGCGCATCCGGGGTTTGTCACGCACCTCTCGGGACCCCATCCGGTGTCGCCGGGGTTCCGTCTCGAGCAGGCAATTCACACGTCGCTCGATCCGTTCTCCGGCTTCTCGGGCGGCGCGCTCGCGAACGTCCGCGGTGAGGTCGTCGGCATCTCGACGTCGGCACTCGATCGCGGTCGCGGGCTGGCGATTCCGGCGCGCGACGTCACCCGCGTCGTGGACAGTCTTCGTCGCCATGGCCGGTTGCGTCGCGGCTATCTTGGTATCTCAAGTCTGCCTGTGGCTCTTCCTGAGCGGCAGCGTCAGGGCTCCGGAGAACGAGGGTTGCTGGTGACCTCGATTGCTCCCGGTAGCCCGGCCGACCAGGCGCAGCTACTCGTTGGCGACGTGATCCTCGCGATCGACGAGACCATGGCGCTGCGGCCCGACGATCTCTCCGGCTATCTCAGCGCCGATCGTGTCGGTCAGCGTGCGTCGCTTCGTGTGCTGCGCGGGACGAGCCCCGTGCAACTCGATGTCACGATTGGCGAACGAACCTCAGACCTGCGCTGATGCGTCCTATCGGCTAGGCAGCCATGAACGTCGTTGTAGTCGCACGCGACCATGCGCGGCGACGTGCATTGATTCAGCGGGTCGAAGATGCCGGCTGGACCGTACGAGCAGATGTCCCGACGGAGGCTGCGCTCTCGCCCGAGGATCTCGACGGCGTGGCTGCCGTCGTGATCGATGCCTGCGACGCCACCCTCGTCCCGCCCCGTGCACATGAGGACCGTGACCTCGTTGAGCCGCTGACGTCGCGTGAGCACGAGGTACTCGAGCAAATGGCGGCAGGTTTGTCGAATCGCCAAATCGCGGACGTGCTCGGCATCAGCGAGCACACCGTAAAGTTTCACGTCAGTGCCATTCTCGGCAAGCTGGGCGTCTCGTCGCGCTCGGCGGCGATCCGTCATGGCCTGAGACAAGGACTCGTAACCCTGTAGGGTACGCCTTTCGGGACTGTGTAGGGCACGTCCTTCGGGGCTGTGCAGGGCACGTCCTTTTGGACGTGCCGAGGATCTATGGACGAAGAACTGCTTGATGCATATTCCCGCGCAGTCATCGGTGTGGTCGAACGCGTCGGCCCGGCCGTCGTCCGCGTCGATCGTCTTCGCGAACCGCGACGCTCGCGCCGCACTGAAGGATCCGGATCGGGGTTCATCTTTACGCCCGATGGCCTGATCCTCACCAACAGCCATGTCGTGTCGGGCGCCGAGCATCTGAATGTGACGACGGCCGACGGCCGCAGCCACCACGCGGACGTGCTCGGGGATGACCCCGACACCGATCTCGCGCTGCTGCG
>Ga0126304_10000315_pt1 | contig 18567 bp, 18 predicted proteins | sample Plot25_FD_92538 | JGI IMG/M metagenome (GOLD analysis project Ga0126304, IMG submission 92538) | Serpentine soil microbial communities from UC McLaughlin Reserve, CA, USA - Plot25 | ecosystem: Environmental > Terrestrial > Soil > Grasslands | place: USA: UC McLaughlin Reserve, Lake County... | reverse complement strand
AGCACCAATAATGTCAGCAGACTCCAGACAATTGTGTAATCGTTGAACGGCCTTAATCGCAAACGCGAGAATGAATTGTGTCCCGTTGATCAACGCCAACCCCTCCTTTGGTCCCAACTGAACAGGAGATAACCCAAACCTCCTCAACACTTCTTTCGTATTCAGTCTCGTCCATTGTCCGTCATTAGCGTCCATTGGTGCCCCTCCATACGCGTCAATTCGCGTGCGCTCATTGACGCGTATAAGTATCTCCCCTAGGCCAATCAGTGGTAAAAACAAATGCGCCAACGGAGCCAGGTCACCCGATGCACCTACACTTCCTTTTTCAGGCACCACCGGCATCACGTCATTTTCTATATGCCAGATGATACGTTCCAGGGTTTGTAGTTGTACACCAGAATAGCCCTGCGCGAGTGCATGCACCTTGGTGATCAACATCAGCTTTACAATCTCTGGATGTACCGCCGGACCTACCCCCACACTATGACTTTGCAGGATCTTGTATTGCAAAGTGCGCGTATCTTCCTCTGATATTTTTGTATTCGCGAGTATGCCAAAACCCGTGTTGATTCCATACACGGTTTTATCGTCATCGACTATTTTTTGAACGTGCTGCTGCGAAGAGCGGACCTTTGAAATTGTATCTGCCGATAAAATTCCTTTTTGCCTTCCCGACGCAATGCTGATTGCGACCCCTACCGTGAGATGATCTTTTCCATATCTGAATTCTGTATTCATGAGCAAGCGATAATAGCCAAAAGTAATGTTTTGAATGAATGATTGTCCTGACCTTATCCTGATTAGAATTATCATGAGCAAAATCATTCCAAATGTCGAATGCCTTTTATACTTTTGATTGCAATGCGTTTATTGTTATTCATACCGGTTCTGATATTATTTCTCTCCAACGTTCCATTCGTGCAACAACTTCCACTGGAGCAGGCAATTTCGATGATGAAGGATGGAAGTTGTGGACACGAGAGAGAATGCAGTCGTAGCAGTGAGAACCTTGACGCAACCTGCAGTAAGGATGAACCGGATTGCGAGCAAAGTTGTACCGACGAATCAAAAGAAACAGATCCGGCAAACGACAAATGCTGTCAACAGATCGGAACAACATGCGTCTGCATATTATGTTTTCAATATGCTGCCCCGGCTCATACTATCGCTGAATATGTTTTCGATTGCTCCCTTGCAACTGATAATACTTCAGATTTTTTAGTCGGCCACATCAAAGACCCACATATAGGCGCTCCCTGGCAACCGCCGGATTTGGTTTAATAAATATGATGCTCCCGGTAATTTCTATTTATTAAACAAACACATTTCTATTATGAAAAAGATAATGTTATTGGTAATGGCTGCCGTATTATCAGCCGGAACGATCAATACAACCTACGCTCAGGATCCAAAATGTAAAAAAGAATGCTGCAAAAAATGCGACGCCAAATGTGAGAAAAAATGCAGTAAGGACGAGTGTAATAAAAGCTGCGGTGAATCGAAGTCCTGCAATAAAGAAACAGCTAAATCCTGAGCAATGTTAATACAGACTTCGTAATGAAGCAGTGTTATACAATAATCGCCTCAATCATGAGGCGATTACTTTTTAATACAAGGTTTCCCGCGCTGGTGGCAATTTGTGTAATTAATGGCAACTTTGTCTTCCTTATAAAATCCGCATGTATAGCCCACAATTCGACTTGATATTTAGTTTTGCCACGAACTTGTAGCGTCTCGGAGAAGATGATTTATGCGGACAACATCAAAATCAGAAAGTCTTATCACTAATTACACGAATTACAAATTAATTCGTGATAATTCGTGTAATTCGTGGCGAATGAAACAAAGGCATCTTATTGTTTTACAGAATTGCACGAATTGACGAATTAAATCCGCGACAATCCGTGTAATCCGTGGCAACTTTTCTTCTATAATACATAATTCATTAATTTAAATTTTTAAAACTCACAACTCACCAAATAACTGTTCATGAAAACTACCACCAGAATCCAGCTTTCCATTATGATGTTGTTGCAATTTGTGGTTTGGGGTGCCTGGTATGGACAACTTTCGAAATATCTTTTTGCCATCGGTTTTGATGGAGCCCAGGTAGGAAGTATCTATTCTACGTTTTCCATTGCAATGATCATTTCTCCTTTTATAGTAGGAATGCTCGCTGATCGTTTTTTTTCTGCGGAGAAAGTGTTGGCAGTGCTGAACCTGATCGGAGCTGCGCTTTTATTTTACCTCACCACCATCACAGACTATGGCACTTTTTATATCGTGATGCTGCTTTACTGCTTAACATTCGCTCCAACAATTGCACTGACAAGTTCTATTTCCCTACGCCAAATGACTTCTCCCGAGAAAGAATTTCCTGCCATCAGGGTTTTGGGAACGCTTGGCTGGATAGCAGTAACGAATCTGATCGGTTATATGGGTTGGGGTGATAAAGCCACCATCTTTCATGTTTCAATGGTAACCTCTATCGCAATTGGCCTGTATGCATTCACGCTTCCCAAAACACCGCCCACGATGAAGGGTCCGGTCAGTGTCGGTCAGATCATTGGTAAGGACGCTTTCATACTCTTCAAAGACCGGTCATTTACAATATTCTTTATTTCTTCTGTCTTGATTTGTATTCCTCTTTCGTTTTACTACGCAATGGCAAACCCATCAATCACAGATGCATATAAAACCGCGTTTATAGCAGCCAATCCTGGAGCTGAGCTTCCAAAGACTTTTTTTGTAGAAAATAAGATGTCTCTTGGCCAGGCCTCTGAAGTATTTTTCATGCTTCTTATTCCATTCGCTTATAGACGTCTTGGAATTAAATGGATTCTGATCCTCGGACTCGTCGCATGGATCACCCGTTTTCTATTTTTCGGATATGGCAATGCGACCTCCTCTGAATGGATGCTTTATGCAGGCATCCTGTTACATGGTATTTGTTTCGACTTCTTCTTTGTTAGCGGAATGATTTATACCGATCTCAAGGCCGGAGACAGGATAAAATCACAAGCGCAGGGATTAATTTCCCTTGCAACATATGGTATCGGAATGTACATCGGTTCATTGATTGCAGGGTATGTACAAAAAATGTATGCTACCGGTGAAGGAGCAAATATCGTGACCGACTGGACAAAAGTATGGCTCGTTCCAGCCGGCATCGCCGGAGTAGTTTTGATACTTTTTATTCTATTCTTCAGAGACAATAAAAAATTGGTTCTAAAAGAAGAACCAGTAGCAGTGGTGTAAGTCACGAGTCTGGAGCCGGGAGTCGTGATTGGCGAATGGTGAGCAGTCAGTTTTGATGCGTGAGAGTTGAACCCGTCTATCGGTAAAATGGTGAGTCTTTAATCGTAAAGCGTCCGGTGAGCTGTCAGTTCTGCTTTCTGAATTCCGGTTTTTTGGCATCGGCTCATACCCCGCATTTGCATAAAAAAAGGAAAGCATCAAGATGTCGTATACTTACTAACCCTGGTGCTCTCCTGTGATCGTTGCCGAAGCACCGATCGATAGGCCTTGGTTCAAGTTTTGATCCGAGGATCATCACCAGAACTTTATCCTATGAAGTTTTTTGCATGTTCTGATCTTTCCAAATCATCGCCGAAACGTTGATTCTTCTTTATCATAATCAGCATTGCTTCTAAATCGAATATACGTTTATGGCACAGCCGATTCCAAAAAAATATACATTGTTTTGATAACAGGTTGTAAACATAGTTATGCACATTTGCATGACGAAAGATTATTCGTAATTGGGTTTTGCTATACCTTCATTTCAAACCAAACAATCAAATATGCAACGTATTGCTATGCTCGGTTCAGGATTTATCGGCCGGTTTTATGCCGATTCCCTGCAGGGTTACAGAAGCAAAGACCTTATAGTAAGTATTTACTCGCGCCGCGAAGAAAGTGCAAAGAAATTTGCTGATGATTATAAGGTACCCCATTGGACCACCAACATGGAAGAGGCGATCGCTCGACCCGATGTTAGTATTGTTTGTATATCCTTACCAAACAACCTTCATGAAGCCGCTGTTATGCTCTGCTGCAAACACAAAAAGGCGGTAATGACCACCAAGCCTCTTGGCCGCAATGCAGGAGAAGCAAAGCGTATGTTGCTGGCCGTTGAAGAAGCGAGTATCTTCAATGGATACCTGGAAGATCTTGTGTACACACCAAAATTTTTGAAGGCTTTCGAAAGTGTTAAGAACGGAGCTTTGGGAAGAATTCTTTGGGCGAAATCACGCGAAACCCACCCGGGACCTCATAGTGATTGGTTCTGGGATATTGAGCAGGCAGGTGGCGGTTGTATTCTCGATCTTGGATGTCACTGCGTGGAAATCAGCCGTAGCTATATTGGTAAAGACATCAAACCTATCGAAGTGATGTGTTGGGCAGACACCCAGGTCAAACCAATCGATGCCGAGGATCATTCCATCGGGTTGGTCAAATATGAAAATGGAGCAATCGGACAATTTGAAGTGAGCTGGACATTTAGAGGCGGTCTTGATCTGCGTGACGAAGTAATGGGGAGTGAAGGAACCATCTGGATCAATAGCTTTTTAAGAACCGGTTTTGATATGTTTACGACAGGAAAAGGCGGCGACTATATCGCTGAAAAAGCTGAAAGCAATACGGGCTGGTTATTTCCTGTAGGTGATGAATTAAATGAGCTTGGTTATAACCACATGTTCATGGATATGTTTAACGCACTTGAGGATGGCAAGGCGCCAAAGGAAACTTTTTACGATGGTTACGTCGTGAATGCTGTACTTGATGCCGCTTATCGATCTGCTAAAAGCAAATTATGGGAGCCGGTGAAATTGGAAGTCTGGCGCGGAAGAGAAGGTGTTGGAAAGGACAGTCATTTAACCGAATATGATAGTGACCATTACCTCGTAAAAGATGAGGTAACGCATTATGGAGCGAAAAAGGTGATATTAAAAAACAAAAAGACAGGCAAGATTAGCGAGAAAGTGTTGGAGTAAATACCTGTCTGGTTAATAACTCGCGCAAAGTTGTACCATATTCTCTGCGCCTTTGCGTCTTTACGAGCAATAATATTGTTGAACGGTTCATGGCCTGCACTCAACTATTTATACTACTGCATGAAAAAAAATTGCTTGCTAACACGATCAACCTTCCGCACTTTTTCAACGTTTGTATTCCTACTGTCTATTATTTCCTGCATGGATCCAACAAAGGTGAGGTACGAAGATTGGCAGAACTATGGCGGTACCAAACAAATGATCCGCTATTCCACGCTAACTGAAATTGATACATCTAACGTGAACCAATTACAGGTTGCGTGGACTTACAACACGGGGGATGCGGATACTGTCAATCATTCGCAGATACAATGTAACCCGATCATCGTAGATGGCGTGTTATATGGCACGAGCCCGCAAATGAAATTGTTTGCAATCGATGCAGCTACCGGAAAACAAAAATGGATATACAATCCCTTCGATTCATTACAGGGAAGCAGGCGAACGTTTTTCATTATGAATAACAGTCGCGGTGTTGCCTACTGGACGGATGGAAAGAATGACAAAAGATTATTTTACACCGCCGGTTCATTTATTTTATGTATCAACGCCCTCGATGGAAAGCCTGTAATATCTTTCGGTGATAGCGGTCGCGTAGATCTTCACAACGGCTTGGGTCGTGACGTAATTGATCTTTTTATCACTTCCTCATCACCAGGAATCGTCTACAAAGATCTTCTCATCATGGGCACCCGGGTCGACGAAGGGCCCGCTGCTGCACCCGGTCATATCCGGGCGTACGACACGCGGACCGGGAAACAGCAATGGATATTTCATACCATTCCACATCCAGGTGAGGTTGGATATGATACCTGGGAAGATTCTATCGCGTACAAACATATAGGTGGCGCAAATACGTGGAGCGGGTTTAGCATGGATGAAAAAAGAGGCATACTCTTCGCATCCACTGGCAGCGCTTCGTGGGATTTTTATGGTGCAAAAAGAAAGGGAGCGAATCTCTTTGCCGATTGTCTTCTTGCATTGGATGCAGCCACAGGTAAACGGATATGGCATTTCCAGCACATTCATCATGATGTCTGGGATCGTGACATGCCGACGCCCCCCGCCCTCGTAACGGTAACGCACAATGGAAAACAGGTCGAGGCTGTTGCGCAAGCAACAAAAACCGGTTTTGTTTTTTTACTTGAGAGAGGAACCGGCAAGCCGTTATTCCCAATCGAAGAAAAGCCTGTTCCGACTGACACAGAACTAACAGGTGAGAAATTATGGCCTACGCAGCCAATTCCTTCCCTACCAAAACCTTTTGTAAGACAAACCCTCTCAGAATCCGATTTAAATGATCTACTCCCAGATTCATCTTACCAGGATTTAAAGAGAAGATTACAAGGGCATCGGGCCGGACATATGTATACACCGCCTTCAAAACAGGGAACAATAATATTCCCAGGCTTTGACGGCGGCGCTGAATGGGGCGGTCCTGCCTTCGATCCTGAAACTGGAATTTTCTATGTGAATGCAAATGAAATGGCCTGGGTTCTTACTATGGTTGATATGAAAAACAAAATTCCGCAAAATGAAACCTATATAGATGCAGGCAAAAGGCTGTACGCAAAACATTGCATGAACTGTCATGGTACAGATCGGCAGGGTTCAGGAAATTTTCCCGCATTAATTGGACTTCCGTCGAAATATTCCGAAAAAGCGTTTCATGAGTTGGTTGTAGCCGGGCGAAGAATGATGCCTGCGTTTAAGCAGTTGCCAGAAGAAGAAAGAAAAGCAATCGCCGCATTTTTGCTTGACATAAAAAAAGCTCAGCAAAGAAAATATATCGCCCCTGTGCAAGCTGTGGATTCATTCCTCACAATGCCATATTCGATTACAGGTTATAATAAATTTTTAAGTAAAGAAGGTTACCCTGCGATTAAACCACCATGGGGTACTCTGAATGCTATTAATTTAAACACCGGGGAATTGGTATGGAAAACGACATTGGGAGAATATCCGGAATTGAAGCAAAAAGGGACCAGCACAGGAACAGAAAATTATGGAGGCCCTGTTGTTACAGCCGGAGGTGTGTTATTTATTGCAGCAACAAAGGATGGAAAGTTCCGCGCGTTCAATAAACGAAACGGACAATTGCTGTGGGAGACTGATCTTCCTGCGCCTGGCTTCGCGACACCAGCTGTTTATGAGCTGAATAGCAGAGAATACGTGGTTATCGCCTGCGGCGGAGGAAAACTGGGAACAAGGTCTGGCGATGCTTATGTGGCCTTTGCTTTGCCGGACAAGTAACGTCTACGGCAAAAAATAATCCGTCCCTGCGAGATATGAGTCATTTTGCACCCGACATTCTGCAAAAAAATGATTAAGCGCAAAAAGTTTATCAAAAGTGGACCCACCTTCCTGTAAAAAGCTTACGGTCCACACTTGACTATTACCGAGACAAACTTGGCTTTACTGACGAGTGGACTGTTGGTGACAAAGACGGTGGTATCCGCAGAGATGACTTACGTCTCCTGTTTGCCGAAGACAGTGATTTTACAAATGACATTAATAACAGAAATCATCGCCTCCCCTTAATGTGGTTTGTTGACGACATAGACGCAGTTTATGCTGAGTTTAGGAATCGAGATATCGACTTAGAAGACGATTTGCGAACACATCCTTATGGACTTAGAGAATTTGCATTTATTGATATCAATGGATACTATATTCGTGTTGCTGACCAAATAGAGGACAAATAGGAATAGGAAATGATTTACATAACGCAATTGATTTACATAAAAGAAGGACAGGAAAATCTGTTTCACCAGTTCGAAGACATCGCTATCCCGGCAATTTCAAAATACAAAGGGCGACTTTTGCTGCGAATCAGACCAAACGAAACTTCCTTTATTGACTACGGCATTGACAAACCTTACGAAATACATCTTGTTGGGTTTGACAGTGAGCAAGATTTCGAAGACTTCAAACAAGACGAAGGGAGGAATAAGTTTTTGCACTTGAAGGAGCAGTCTGTAAAAAGTTCGTTAGTAATTCAGGGAACCAAACTATGACGGCACCAAGCGCCAGTCACCGGCCAATTATACTTCAAAACATTAGCCGGAATTTTATTAATCGTTCCTGTTATTAAAGTGCTGGAAAACAATCTCACGTTAGTCACCCTTCCCTACATGAGATTTTGAACCGGCGTTTAGATGGAACAGATGGGTTTGGCAACGAAATTGTCATTTTCCAGATTTGCGAAATATCTTCTAAGAGGGATAATTGGTCTTTGTTCACATTGTTCAATGCAAAAAATCACATAGTTTAACTTATGAAACAGGTTATCCTCCCCATTCTGATTTGCCTGTTGCAGGCATCCGCAACGGCTCAACACATCCAACGCGACCTTCCAACCACGATCGATCCAACCGGGAATTACCTGTTTTACCTGCACGGGGGCGTAGTCACGGTCAAAGGCGACAATGCCATCAATGATCCAGTGCCAGAATATGGTCCCTATCAATATTCTCGAATACTGGATACGCTGCACGCCCATGGCTTTTATGTAATCAGCGAAAGAAGGTTGCAAGGCGTTGAGGATTCTGTGTACGCCCGAAAAATAGCGCAACAGGTCGATACGCTGTTAAAAGCAAAGGTACCTGTGAATAAGATTATGTTGGTGGGTGCATCCGCGGGATCAAATATTGTTTTACATGTATCTGACAGATTGAAAAATCCAGAAATGAAGTATGTGATCATGGGTGGCTGTTCGCCGGATATATACAAGTATTATTTGAACATCAAAATAGAGGGACGCTTCCTGTCCATTATTGAATCATCAGACTCTCGTGGCACCTGCGCCAAAATCTTTGAGAACCGAAAGCAGGTAAAAAGTTTTCATGAGATCAAACTCGAAACAGGCTTAAACCATGGGTTTATATATAAGCCCTATGCAGCGTGGCTCGATCCGGTATTGCAATGGTTCCAGATTTATGCAGGAGGTTATCAAGCCAGGAAGCCGACACCAATCAATGGCCATTAAGGTTTTGAAACGCGACATTCGCGAAACGAATCACAGCATTTATCAATGACATTTCAATTGATGGCTTGCAGGTCGAGTTAATTAATTAAATTTCCCGCAGCTACCTGACAAAAGGATTATTATGACATCACAGTCTCAAGACTTAATAAGGAAAGCTTATTCGGCCTTCAATGCAAGAGATGTTGACACAGTACTTTTTGCATTGAGTCCGGATGTGCGATGGTCAAACGGTTGGGAAGGTGGTTATGTTAGGGGACATGAAGGTGTAAGAAATTATTGGTATAGACAATGGAAAGAGCTGGATCCTCATGTAGAGCCAGTTAGTTTTAAGGAAAGGCAAAATGGAGAAATAGAAGTTGAAGTCCATCAAAAAGTAAAAGATGTACAAGGCAAAGTCTTGTTTGATGGAATAGTAAAACATATCTATAGACTTAAAGATGGATTAATACAAAGTATGGAGATAGAAAATCCATAGTCATTCAGCAAGATAATTTTCGGATCCAATGAGAACGCACCACGGCCCCCAAAGCTGAATGATTGAAACTTACAAAGTCCAATTAAAACCAATACAACCGGGCATGAGACAGACAACAAAAACTTCACGGGATATAAATGCAACGCCAGGCAAAATCTACCTGGCTTTAACTGACCCGATTTTGCTAGCAAAATGGCAAGTTCCGGGGGATATGAAAGCCAAAGTCCACTACTTTGACTTAAAGGTCGGTGGTGGTTATCAAATGTCATTGTTTTATCCCGACAATGAAGTTGAATTTACAGGTAAAACAAGTGACAAAGAGGATAAATTCACCGCAAAATTTGTTGAGCTAATACCAGACACCAAAATTGTTATGATTATTAACTTTGACACTTCCGACCCGAATTATTCCGGTGAGATGACCATGGAAGTGAACTTAGAACCTATTGACACTGGGACAAGGGTTACCTTTCTATTCGAAAATATTCCTGTCGGTATCAGGCCGGAAGACAATGAAGCAGGGGCATCTTCATCCCTTGAAAAATTAGCTAAACTCGTTGAACGCTAACTTTGAAAGGAAGCAACTCACCCCGAATCTGTCGATTGTCTTTTTTAAAATGTGTTTTATGCGCGCTTTATATACTATAATCGGTTGTGTGTTTTTGTTATCTGCTGACCAAAACCAGGTTCCTCCGCGAAAAATCATTGATGTGCATTTTCATGCATGGTTGTTTGCTGACTACGGCAAGACACCAGCTCCCAATCCTGTAACTGGAAAAGCACCAAAATGCAAAAATGATGAAGATGTAATAGCTATAATGCTAGCTACTCTTAAGGAAAATAATGTGGTAAAGGCTATCGCATGTGGTAGTTTAACGACGATCAAGGGTTTTAAAATGGCTGATCCGAATCGAATCATTCCTTCGCTTAATTATCCAGACAAGCAGAATAATCCACTTCCCGATACGGCTCTCTTTATTCGGTATTTTCAGGACGGTAAGTTTGATGTTTTCGGTGAGCTCGGCCTTCAATATGAAGGAAAGACCCTGGCCGATCCCGAACTCGAACCTTATATTGGTATTTGTGAGAGAATGGGAATACCGGTGGCCCTTCATACAGGAATGTCATTCCCTAATACACCCTATACTTGTTGTCCAAAATTCAGAACGTCTTTGGGCAATCCACAATTAATTGAAGAGGTTTTAATAAAGCACCCTAAACTTAAAATTCAACTCATGCACCTGGGCTTTCCCTGGTTGCAGGAAACAAAGGCAATAATGAATGTGTATCCGCAGGTATATTCGGACATTGCGGCGATCGATTGGCTTAGACCTGTTCCCGAATTTTACAACTACCTTAAGTCATTTATGGAATCAGGGTTCGGCAAGCGAATCATGTATGGCTCCGATCAAATGGCCTGGGAAGATGCGATTCCTCTTTCGATTAAAAATATCGAAGAAGCGCCATTTTTGACAGAAGAGCAAAAACAGGACATATTTTATAATAATGCGGCAAGATTTTATAATATAAAATAGCCTCTGGATCGACTCTAAAAGACATTTGGATTTTATGACACAGCGTATATAAAACCAGGTAGGCACCGTAGATCAATTAAGTGATAGGGCTTCAAAAGCATTCAGCAATTCAAAAAGTCAAAACCATGGAACATAAAGCCAAATCTATTCGTCCATTCGTCGGCGCTAAAAACTTCGAACTGTCAAGGAGCTTTTACAGAGATCTGGGTTTTGAAGAAACTGTTTTGTTTGATAATATGTCTGTATTCAAAACCGATGGACTGGCATTTTATTTACAGGATGCTTATGTGAAAGACTGGATTGATAATTCGATGATTTTTTTAGAGGTTGACGATGTTGGCCGTCACTGGAATGAGCTTTTGTCTTTGGATCTGACAACAAGATACAAAGGTGTGAGGCTTACAGCAATCCGCCAATACGATTGGGGCAGAGAATGCTTTCTTCACGACCCGTCTGGAATTCTTTGGCACTTTGGTGAATTTTCTAAGTAAACAGGTCATGCAATCCAGCTTCATCAGAAAATTAAAAACCCTGGCATTAATTTGCCTTTTTACATGTTTCGCTGGCGTCATCTATCAACTCGTTGATGAAGACCGCCTGACTTTTAGTAGTGTGTTGATCGGCTTTCCACTGGGACTGATATTTGGTATATTAGAACTGTTTCTGTTCCCTAAAGCCTACAACCATTTCCGCAGATGGTCGTTTACGAAAATTCTGATTTTGAAAACCTTGGTGTACACGGCCGTCATTTATGCTGTAACGGTTGCGCTGGCGACTGCAAGCGGTATTTACGAGGGCCGTCAATTGAGTGAGCTCCCACCCTTTCTCGTTTCCGTTGGACTCATTGTACTGGTACTTTACACTCTAGTGATCTACGGCTTACTTATATTTTTTCTACAGGTCAATCGCCTGCTCGGGAAAGGCGTGTTATGGAAATTCATCCGTGGCAAATATCACAAACCCCGGGAAGAAGAGCGGATCTTCATGTTCCTTGATATGAAATCGTCAACAACGATTGCTGAACAACTGGGACATGTACGATTCTACTCCTTACTCAATGAACTCTTCCATGAAATTTCCCAACCTGTGCTGCAAACAAAGGCGGAGATCTATCAATACGTCGGTGATGAGGTTGTTCTTACCTGGGAAGTGAAGCATGGCCTGGAGAATTCTAATTGCCTGAAGAGTTTTTTCATGTTCCAGGAAAGCCTGCTGAAAAATAGTGAGTACTATTTGAAAAATTTTGGCGTAAAGCCAGAGTTTAAAGCCGGATTGCATTTTGGTAAAGTTGTAAGTGCTCAGATTGGGGATCTAAAGCGGGAGATTGTATATAATGGAGACGTGCTAAATACAGCTTCCAGAATTCAAAATGCATGCAACAAATATCAGCGTGACTGCCTTGTTTCAGGAACTCTTATGAACCGGCTTAAAAAAGAAAACGCTTACCAATGGGAAAAAGTAGATACAGTAACGCTTCGTGGTAAAGAAACAGAAGTGGAACTCTTTAGTGTCATTGGTCTCAATCAAATATCTCCAGGCGTTGTGATGTAATCCGAAAAGCTCTTTTTGGTTTCCACTTTTCAACCCATAATTCTTAATCTCTTGTCATAAATTCGATTGACATTTTGCAGTACCGACGCGAAAGATGCCGGATTGTCTGCGATTTAAAACAATCATTGTATCAACTCATGCCAGAAGAAATAAACGGTCGAAAGATTTTCTCTCTTCACGAGGTGACACGAAGCATCCAGAAAACAATAGCTGACCGTTATAAGAGTGCATACTGGATTAAAGCCGAAATGAACAAGCTGAATTTTTATCGCCAGTCGGGTCACTGTTATCCTGAGCTTGTCGAGAAACATGGCGGCAAAGTAATCGCTCAAATCCGCTGCAATCTGTGGAAAGATGACTATTTGCGTATCAATTCAATGTTTCTCCGTCTATTGAATGAGCCGCTGAAGGACGGAATTAAGATTTTATTTTTATCCACGATAGGTTTTCATCCCGAACATGGCCTCACTTTACGAATTCTTGATATTGACCCCAGTTTCACATTGGGTGATCTCGAAAAGGAAAAGCAGGAAACAATAAAAAGACTCCAGGCAGAGGGAATTTATCAAAAAAACAGGAGCTTGAAATTGTCAATGCTACCGCAGAGAATAGCAATTATCTCTGTGCAAACAAGCAAAGGTTATGCAGACTTTCTGAGCGTGCTTGAAGCCGCAGGGAATTTATGGCGGTACAAATTCTTTCATCTGTTATTCCCATCACTTTTACAAGGTGATAAGGCGGTCCAGGCAATTATAGGCGAACTGAAACAAATCAGGAAAGTAGCTCACCATTTTGATGTAGTTGCAATTATTCGTGGCGGTGGTGGTGACATCGGGCTTTCTTGTTACAACAACTATCGACTCGCGAAGGAAATCGCCTTATTCCCGATTCCAGTCATTACGGGTATTGGACATGCCACCAATGAAACAGTCGTGGAAATGATAGCATACGAAAATGCAATTACTCCTACCAAGCTGGCTGAGTTTCTTATTCAAAACTTTCATGATTTTGCATTTCCGGTTCAAAAAGCAGAAGAAGAAATAATTGACCGATCAAGAAAATTGCTGGCAGATGCGAGAACCAGGTTTCAATCAGAGACAAAGTTATTCCGATCGGTAACACACAACGTTGTGTTGAGAAATCAGGCCTTTCTCAAAGAGAATGTCCAGTCCTTATTGCGGCAGTCACAATTCATCTTAAAAAATGAAAAAGTGGATCTTGAAGCAACAAGGCAAATGGTTATCAAAGGAGCAACCACGTGCTGCAATTCTGCAAACCAAAGGATTGCTCAACTGGGTCACAACGTCAAAAAGGATGCGGTATCTCAGCTAAGACATTTGTCATTCTTATTAATCCAGTGCACACAGCAAATCTCACTTGGTTCAAAGCTTATTTTTAAAAGTCATAACGCCGACCTCGTCAACCTGGAAAAAAATGTGCGTAATATGAGTCCGGAAAATGTATTGAAACGAGGATACAGCATCACAGTTCTGGATGGAAAAGCAGTCACGAGCATTAAAAAAATAAAACAGGGCGAGATTATAAAAACAATCCTTCACGAAGGGGAAGTTGTAAGTACTGTAAATTCAACCTCAAAACCAACAGACCAATGAATGATCCAGGCAATTATACAGACGCATTCCAGGAGTTGCAAACAATCGTTGTAGAAATTGAGAACGGACAAATTTCGGTTGATGAGCTGTCTCAGAAAGTAAAGCGGGCTTCACAACTGATAAAATTCTGCAAGATGAAGCTTGCAACAACGGAGGAGGATGTGAACAAAATTTTAAAAGAGATTGACACGGCAAATAATGACACGGGTGAATGAAAACGAAATGTCGTTGTGAAATCGTATCCGCAAAATCATGAAAAGCAAAGCAAAAACGTTTCGGAATACCTCGAACAAATACCTGAAAAACGACGGGCAGTTTTGATGAAGTTGAGGTCGCTATGCAAAACGATATTGATCGGGTTATGAAGGCATATGGTGGCCCAACATATAAGAAAGACAAAGGCATAGAAATCGGCTTCGCCAGTCAAAAGAACCCTATATGTTTTTATTGCCTCGTGGAGGATGTAATGCGCAACAATAAAAGAACTACTTAAGGGGGCTTAATCATAGCAAAGGAGTGATCCGTTTTTCAATCCGGACATGATTGATTTTGCATTATAGAACCTATTAACAGCAACGGTTAGCTCACAATAACATGTTTTAGCCATATTTCATCCCGACGAATGAATGCTGGAATTTAAATTACCTCACCTTAAATAGAGCCAAAAATAGTTGGTAAATTCCGCTGTAATCTAGATTGGGATTGACTTTGAAGAAAGTTTATTGGAATTCGTTCCAATAAATTTTTTTGCTTTATGGTAATTTCAAAAAAACGGTGTTGTCCTTACGTGATGACCAACCAAAATGTAAGGAAATATTCGACCGAATCCCGTAGGGCCCGCAGGAATTCAATATCGGTAGAAAACCAACATCACCCATAAACAATCGCGTCGGGATCGAATATCGGTTTTTACTCATAGGAGTAATAGCAGAGAAAATTTTGCACCAACATTCAATCTGCAGGAGATATACAGTAATGGAACAAGCAGGGAAAATCCAATGTTGGCATTCAAGCCCTATCAAGCGCTGATTTACTATTTGTAAAGATGTAAACGGTAAAAGCTGAACTGCAACCAACAAAAAAGTTCCACAATGGCGATTGTCGGGGTTAGGGTCAGCATTGTAACCATCATTGAATTTTATAACTTTATCCAAACAACAGAAAAGAAAAATCCAGCATAGCAGAAGCACGTTATCCCTTGCGGCAGGCAATAAACCACTCCACGTTCGATTTAACCTGTTAATTGATTATGATACTCCGCCAGAAACTGTTTATAATTTTTCTGTGGTTGTCTGTTATTAATTTAAGTATCTGGATTGGCGGGACATTATTTCATATGATTGTCGTTTTACCTCTCTGGAGCCAGCCTCTTCCAGGTTCAGTACATAATTTTTTCGGAGCTACTCGTGCTTATGAATATCTATTAGATTTTTATGGTCCCCAATGGATGGCCATTAGGATACTTCCAATAATTATCTCCTTATTTTTGAGTTGGCACTATAAACGACACAGGTATTTTCTGTTGATAACTCTGCTGACTATATCGTTAGGAATCATTTTGTCAATAGTAATTGTGTTCCCTATAAATGAGGCAATCATGGCCAAAGCAGGAAAGAGCAGTTCATCGGTAGAAATAAAACGAATGGTCGATACCTGGATAATAGCAGACAGATTGAGATTTGCACTCGTGTTTATCGGATATATCTTTCTATTGTGGGCTTTCCGGTTGCCCATACCTCTGTCAAAGGTTAACATAGTATGAATGACGATAGAGTGGTTGATTTAATTTTCATCGAGAGAAAACAGTATTATCGGCAAATCAAAATTCATCGTGTAAACTAAGTTCAATAAAAAAGGCAACCCCTAAGGCTGCCTTTTCAATGGCTTACGATTATGAGCGTCGAAGCATGACCTATTTTAGAAGCATCTGTTTGCTATCAACTTTCTGATCGTTTACCCACAGGCTGTAAATATAGCTACCGTTTGAAAGAGTGTTGGCTGATAATGTAACCTGTCCTTTACCTGTGCCATTCAGCGGAATGCTTTTCAACAACTGTCCATTGACAGTCGTAATCACTATTTTCGCGGAGCTCGCAGTTTCGGGTATGTAATACCGAAGGATAGTAGTACCGTTGAAAGGATTGGGCTGATTCTGTTCGAGGTAAGCACCCGACAATTTTTTCAACCCGTTATTGGTTTTGCCAGGATTGTCAAACAACGCAGCTTCCAGTTCAGTAATTCTTTGTTTCAATTCTTCGTTTTGTGTGCTCAGCTCCTGAACTGCTTTTATGAGCGGCACAACGAACTCTGCGTAGCGAAGACCATAAAAACCTTCCATGTTCTTCGGTACATCTACACCGCTGAACTCATAATTCAACTTCTTTGCCGCCGCTTCCACTTCCTGGGCCACTAAACCGGTATAGACCATTTTTTCTTTTTCCGCTTTTGCTTGTTGTTCTTCAGCGGAAGGTTGCCGTTGTGCCCTGGCCTCTTCACTGCTTCCGGATGTTGCGCGTTTCCTGGCTTTCATTTTGCTGTCAATTGCGGTAACATCCAGTGTGTAAACCACTGGCCTTAGCATGTTGATAAACGTTAGGCCCGGCACTTCTTCCTTCAGGTTCTTTTTAAATCGTCCATCGGAAAAAGCCGTCCAGTTCACTTGTCCGCCAATGGAACTTACGGCGGTATTGCCAAGCCGCATCTGGTTGGGCCCGGTTACAATTGCTTCAAAGCCCACCGCGGTGGAGTTATAAACATGCGCAGTCGCATCGCTGTACGCCCCGAGAAAAGTGCTTTCTGTAGTATTGTAAAGACCCCCGGCGTAATGGCCCAAAGCTGCATTGTCAAGCCCGGTAATAACGTACTTTAAAGCGTCCCTTCCAAATGCCGAATTAAACGAGCCGACAGTGTTGCTGTTTAACGCCGCCAAACCACAGGCGGAATTGTCATGTCCGGTCGTGTTTGCCCATAAAGCGAAGCCGCCGACAGCTGTATTGCTTCCTCCTGACGTGTTGTTGTTTAATGCGACAATTCCCATAGCTGTGTTGTAGTATCATGTACTGTTGCTATATAAAGCTTCTGTACCACATGCGGTATTATCGGCACCGGTTGTGTTAAGAAACAAAGCCCGATGACCAGCGGCGACGTTTTGATAACCGGTGCCGCCAAGAAATAAAGCCTGGTATCCGAGCGCCGTGTTTTCGAAACCGGTTGTATTCCCGTACAAGGCCGCGGCCCCCACGGCGGTGTTTTGATAACCTGTCGTATTGTTTCGCAATGCGCTGCCGCCGTTGGCTGTGTTGAAGTCGGCACTTGTATTGTCAAATAATGCCTGGTAACCATTCGCCGTGTTGGTATGCCCCGTAGTATTGCTTCCCAAAGCTCCGGAACCGTGGGCACTGTTCCGATAACCGGTAGTATTGGCAGATAAAGCACTGCTACCTCCCGCGGAGTTGTGATAGCCGGTCGTATTAGAGAATAACGCGCTGTTGCCCCCGCCCCAATTTTGATAGCCAGTCGTATTAGAATATAAAGCGGCGCTCCCTATCGCAGTATTTAAATTTCCAGTCCTATTATTATATAATGCATTCACCCCGGTAGCAGTATTATCACGAGCAGTGCTATTGAAGTACAGAGCACCAGCGCCAGTGGCGGTGTTGTTACCGCCGGTGGTATTAGAGTACAACGCAAAGCGTCCCGTCGCGGTGTTTTGACCGCCGGTAGTATTTAACGTTAATGTCTGTGCCCCAAAACCAGAATTAGAAGTACCGGTGGTGTTGGAGCGCAACGCCAAATACCCCATGGCCGTATTGTAAGTACCCGATGTATTTGAGAATAATGCCTGGAATCCCCTGGAAGTATTCGTGGTTTGAGCTTGTAAGAATGACGCGCACAAGACAATAGCGGCAAAAGATACCGCGATAGTAACCAAAAGCTGCTTTTTCATGATCGAAAATTTTTGCGGTTATGAAGGAACGTTGTGATGGAGCAAAATGGGTACGATGAAAAATGTTTTGTCTGAGGGAAGGAGAGCTCAAAAGAACAGCCGGGACCGTATATCAGGAAAGGCAAGCGTGTTGCAAGAAAGCCGAATCGACAGTAAAGGTAACAGATGCTTATGGTGACTGCACTGTTTTGTATTCACTTTTTACAAATCTCAGTAGGGATTGCTGCGCAAGCTGAGTTCGTTAAAACTATCCAATCAAAGCCCTCCCTATCTTTTATTTTCTTTATCTCTTATGAACTCTCTTGAGTGAAACGTGTGTTAAAATGCTACCGCCATAATTTGAATCAATAGCTTTCAGGACATTTCTTACTTTTAGCGAACCTTATTCAATACAGCTTTATT
>Ga0126304_10000314_pt1 | contig 18582 bp, 19 predicted proteins | sample Plot25_FD_92538 | JGI IMG/M metagenome (GOLD analysis project Ga0126304, IMG submission 92538) | Serpentine soil microbial communities from UC McLaughlin Reserve, CA, USA - Plot25 | ecosystem: Environmental > Terrestrial > Soil > Grasslands | place: USA: UC McLaughlin Reserve, Lake County... | reverse complement strand
TGCGTCGTACCCGACCGAGGCTATCGCCTCGGATGAGATCCGCGTGCGTGTCATCTCCACGCCCCGCTCTCTACTGTGTCATCGAACACCGCTAGACGTTGAAGCGGAACTCGACCACGTCGCCGTCGGCCATGACGTAGTCCTTGCCCTCGACCCGGACCAGGCCTCGGCCCCGGGCCTCGGCCAGGGAGCCGGCGGCGACCAGGTCGTCGTACGAGACGACCTCGGCCTTGATGAAGCCGCGCTGGAAATCGGTATGGATGACGCCGGCGGCTTCGGGGGCGGTGGCACCCTTGCGGATCGTCCAGGCCCTTGCCTCCTTGGGGCCGGCCGTCAGGAATGTCTGCAGGCCCAGCGTGTCGAACCCGACCCTCGCGAGCATGTCGAGGCCGGACTCCTCCTGGCCCATCGAATGCAGGAGCTCGAGGGCCTCCGCGTCGTCGAGTTCGACGAGCTCGGCCTCGATCTTCGCGTCGAGGAAGATTGCCTCGGCCGGCGCGATCAGGGCGCGCATCTCGTCCTTCAGGGTGTCGTCGCCGAGCTCCTCGTCATCCATGTTGAACACATAGAGGAAGGGCTTTGCGGTCAGCAGGTGGAGCTCGCGCAGCGGCTCGCGGTCGAGTCCGGCGCCGAAGACGGTCCGGCCCCCGTCGAGCACCGCTCGCGCCTCCTCGACGGCGGCGACGACCGCGGACGTGCCCTTCTTCAGCCGCGCTTCCTTCTGCAGCCGCGGGAGGACGCGGTCGATCGTCTGCAGGTCGGCCAGGATGAGCTCGGTGTTGATCGTCTCGATGTCGCCCTTCGGGGCAATGCGGCCGTCGATGTGGACGACGTCCGGGTCGGTGAACACGCGGATCACCTGGCAGATCGCGTCGGCCTCCCGGATGTTGGCGAGGAACTTGTTGCCGAGGCCCTGTCCCTCGGATGCACCCTTCACGATGCCGGCGATGTCGACGAAGCTCACCGCCGCCGGCATCTGGCGCGCCGAGCCGGAGATCTCGGCCAACGTCGCCAACCGAGGGTCGGGAACGCCGACGACGCCGACGTTGGGTTCGATCGTCGCGAACGGGTAATTGGCCGCGACGACGTCGTTCTTCGTCAGCGCGTTGAACAGCGTCGACTTGCCGACGTTGGGCAGCCCGACGATGCCGATGGTGAGCGAGGACATGGTCCGACGAGTGTAGGAGACCAACGCGGCCGGGCCGGTCAGGCGAGCGGCAACGGCGGTTGCCACCACGGTGGGGCAGACTGCAGCTCGATCCGGTCCACCCATTTCACCCACCAGAAGCCTCGCCGGCCCGGCGCCACGAGTCGCAATGGGAAGCCGTGCCCCCTGCGCAGCGGCTCTCCGCCTACGCGGGTCGCGAGCAGCAGCCGGTCTATCTCCTCGACCGGCAAGCGGATCGGATAGCCGGTCACGGAGTGGACGAAGAGGCTTTGCGCGTCGCCCACGTCGCGAATAAGCGCCGAGATCGGGGCACCGGTCCATTCCTGTTCTGCGTACCAGCCGGACGTGCAGTCCAGGACAGCGCGCGCCGTCGTGTCGTGCTCCGACAGCTCCGCCAGCGTCAGCTCGGAGCTACCTGCGGCGTCGACGACGGTCAGCAGCCAGCTGTCCGGATCGACGGTGGGTGTCGAGTCGTTGAGCCAGATGTATCGGGGCATCGACGCCGGGTCGAACGAGCCGACCTCGTAGGAGCCGGTGAACCGGCGGTTGACACCGGGCAGCCCGGTCACTCGGACCAACGAGTCAGTGGCGACATAGAGTCCCGCGGCTGCCACCGTCAACGCTCCGGTCCGGAGCAGCACGCGCCGCGACAGGTCGGCCCGGCGCGGGCGGGACTGACGTGCCAGCACGTGCCAGAGGGCCAAGGGAATGAGGGCCAGGGCGGCGGCGACGTGGACCCACATGCCCCGGACACCGCCGATCGACCGGACGAGTCCCGTGGCGTATCCGAGGCCGGTGAGCAGCGTCGTCATGGCCACAGCCGCGAGGAGGAGGGAGGCCCACCGGCTGCGGCGTGCCCGGCGCAGCCCGCGCCGAACGACCCTGCCCTTCCACGGGATCAGCAAGACGACCACTATCGCGGCCATACCGTGCCCGATGACGATCCATCGGCCGCGCTCCGACCCGTTGGCGACTGCGCCCAGGCCGGTGGCCAGAGAGAGCAGCAATGCGAGCAGAAGTGTCAGGTTCGTGATGCGACTGGAGGGTGCCCGCAAGATCGACGTAAGCGGGGTGTGCGGACCACGACCGTGCGACATCGAAGCGCCTCTCACTGGAGGACGCACCTCTATTACACGTGTTATAGAGTACGTTATGGCTCGTGGCAAGGTCCGTGGCCGATCCGTTGCCCGACGTCGACATCCGCGAGCGGATCGTCGCCGCCGGGCTGATGGCGCTCAGTGATGACAGCGCCGCCGAGCTGACGGTCCGGCGGGTGGCCAAGCTGGCCGGCTCGTCAACCATGTGCATCTACACCAGGTTCGGCGGCCGGACCGGGATGGTCGAGGCGGTGTACCGCAAGGGATTCGAGCTGCTCCGAGACGAGTTGACCGCTGCGACCGCGCAGGCGGCCGCTCAGGACCCGACCGAGCGCATCGTCGCGATGACCACCGCATACCGCCGCTTCGCGCTGGATCGCCCTGCGCTCTACGCCCTCATGTTCGAGCGAGCACTGCCTGACTTCGACCCGTCTCCGGCGTTGCGTGCCGAGGCGCTCGGCATGACGCTCACGCTGCTCACCGATCAGGTCGCCCTGGCCCAGAAGCGCGGCCTGGTGGCCGGCAACGACCCGGCCCGGCCGTCGTATCTGCTGTGGGCGACCATGCACGGCGTGACCAGCATCGAGCTCACCCACGTCCGGGGCGGGCCGCTGGGCGGATGGGTGGTCGACTCGCCCGAAGGCGGCGAGCGAGTGCTGGTCGAGGGCGTGCAGGCGCTTCTCGCCGGCCTGGGCTGACCCGGTCACCCCGCCGCGCCTCCACGATCCTGTCGGTGGCAGCGGTCACAGTGGGGCCATGAGCGGAGCCGACCTGCTTCTCGTGGCCCTCGCGGGCCTCCTGGGCGTGGCCCTCGGGGCTATGGCCGGGCGAGCACGCTCGGCCGGTGCCGTGGCCGAACGTGACGCCGCCCGGGCCGACCGCGACGCCGTGCGCACCGAGCGGGACGCCGCGGCGCGCGGCCGCGCCACCGTCGAGACCCGCCTGCACGAGTCGGAGTCCGAGCGGGTACGTCTGACGTCCGAACTGGCGCACGCCCGGTCGGCCGCCGAGGACAAGCTGACCATGCTGCGCGAGGAGCAAGAGCGCCTGGTCCACGAGTTCGAGCGGTTGTCCGCGCAGGCGTTGCGCCGCAACAACGAGCAGTTCCTCCAACTCGCCGGCGAGCGGCTCAAGGGCGAAGAGCAGCGGGCGGTCGCGGAGCTCGAGCAGCGGCGGCAGGCCGTCGACCAGCTGGTGAAGCCGCTGGCCGAGCAGCTCGGCAAGGTAGAGGCACAGCTCACCGCCGTCGAGCGGAACCGCACCGAGGCCTACGCGGAGCTGCGCGAGCAGGTACGCGGAATGAGCAAGACGTCCGAGCAGCTCAGGGTGGAGACCAGCCAACTGGTGGCGGCGCTGCGCGCGCCGCAGGTCCGCGGCCGTTGGGGAGAGATACAGCTGCGGCGGGTCGTCGAGTCGGCGGGGATGGTCGAGCACTGCGACTTCGACGAGCAGCCGAGCATACGCACCGACGACGGGCTTTTGCGCCCCGACCTCGTGGTCCGGATGGCGGGTGGCAAGAACGTGGTCGTGGACGCGAAGGTCCCCTTCGCCGGCTGGCTCGAGGCGATGGAGGCCCGCGAGGATCACCAGCGCGCGGCACGGCTCAAGGCCCATGTACGCCATGTCAAGGACCACCTCGACGAGCTCGCCGCGAAGAGGTACTGGGAACACCTCGATCCGACCCCGGAGTTCGTCGTCATGTTCGTCCCGGCGGAGGTCTTCCTCAATGCCGCGCTGGAACAGGAGCCTGCGCTTCTGGAGTACGCCTTCGAGCGCAACGTCGTGATCGCCACGCCGCAGACGCTGGTGGCGCTGCTCCGAACGGTGGCGTACACCTGGCGGCAGGAGTCGCTCGCCCGCAACGCACAGGACGTGCTACGCCTCGGCCGCGATCTGCACGGCCGGCTGGCGACGCTAGGTGGCCACGTCGGCAAGCTCGGCGGTGCACTCAACGCCGCCGTGCGCCAGTACAACTCCACGGTGAGCTCCCTGGAGAGCCGGGTGCTGGTGAGCGCCCGGCGCTTCGCCGACCTCAAGGTGGCCGACGACGACCTGGCCACCCCTGCCCAGGTCGAGATCGTCGCCCGGCAGGTGCAGGCGCCCGAACTGGTCGCGTCGGCAACCGAGGCATTGATCGCTCTCGACGACATCGAGACCGATCCGCGCTACGGGCTGGAACCCCCGCCGGCGGCCCGGACACCACGCAGCGGCACCGGCGGCTGAGCGCGGCGGCGAGCAGGCGTCGTCGTGAACGGCGCCTCCGTACCTATCCTGCACGAATGCCGAACGAGCCGGCCCGACGTGACGAGCAGCGCGCGAGCGACGCCGATCGCGAGGTCGTCGCCGAGGATCTGCGCGACGCGTTCAGTGAGGGCCGGCTCGACGTCGACGAGTACCAGCGACGCCTCGACGCGGTCTGGGCCTCGGCCACGTATGGCGAGCTCGACCGGCTGACGGCCGACCTACCCAATCCGGTCCAGCGAGAGCGCAGGCTCGCCGAGCAGCGCAAGAAGCAGCGTCGGGCCCAGGAGTACATCGGTGCGTGGAAGACCTGGCTGGGCGCCGCCATCATCATGATCGCCATCTGGGTCGTCGGCAACGTCTCCAGCGCAGAGTGGGACGGCTTCTGGCCGGCCTGGCCGCTGGGTATCTGGGCCGCCGTCCTGCTCGGATCAGCACTCGGGCCCGGTGAGGACAAGAAGTGACGTCAGTGCGCTCAGTCGGCGGTGGTGAGGTCGCGGCGTAACTCGCGTGGGAGCGAGAAGATCAGAGACTCCTCGGTGGTCCGGTGCTCTTCGACGGTCGGATAGCCGTGCTCGGCGAGCCAGGCGATGACCCCCTGGACCAACTCCTCCGGCACGGACGCACCACTGGTCAGGCCGACGGTATGCACACCGGACAGCCAGGTCTCGTCGATCTCGTCGGCGTTGTCCACGCGGTACGCGGTGTCGGCGCCGGCTTCGAGCGCCACCTCGACGAGCCGGACGGAGTTCGACGAGTTCGCCGACCCCACGACCAGCACCAGCTCCGACTCGGCGGCGATCTCCTTGACCGCAACCTGCCGGTTCTGCGTCGCGTAACAGATGTCGTCGCTGGGCGGGCTGACCAGATCCGGAAATCGCTCGCGCAGCTTGGTAACGGTTTCGTACGCCTCATCCACCGACAGCGTCGTCTGGGAGAGCCAGACGACTCGCGACGGGTCGCGGACCGTGACCGTGTCGACGTCGGCCGGGCTCTGCACCAGCTGGATGTGCTCCGGCGCCTCGCCTGAGGTCCCCTCGACCTCCTCGTGCCCCTCGTGGCCGATCAGGACGATGTCGAGGTCGTCCTTGGCGAACCGCCTGGCCTCGTTGTGGACCTTCGTGACCAGCGGACAGGTCGCATCGATCGTGCGCAGCCCGCGCGCCGACGCCTCGGCGTGCACCATGGGCGAGACGCCGTGGGCGGAGAAGACCACCAGGGCACCCTCGGGTACCTCGTCGAGCTCGTCGACGAAGACCGCTCCACGCTCCTCGAGCGACTCGACGACGTGCTTGTTGTGCACGATCTGCTTGCGGACGTAGACCGGAGGGCCGTACAGGCCCAGCGCCTTCTCGACGGCCACGATCGCCCGGTCGACGCCGGCGCAGTACCCACGTGGGGCGGCGAGCAAGACCCGACGCTCGGCAACGCTCATGCCGTCCATCGTATGTGGCGCCGGTACGGTGCCGGAGTGACCCTGGAGACGTCGCCGGAGAAGCCGGCCCCGGTCCGGGTGGTGTCCCAGGCGATCGGCGGCTGGATCGCCCGCCTCGGCGCCGTCTGGGTGGAGGGCCAGGTCGCCCAGCTCACGCGACGGTCCGGCACCCAGACCGCGTTCATGACCCTGCGTGACCCTGCGGCCGATCTGTCCCTACAGGTCACCTGTCCAGGACGGGTGCTCGATGCGGTCGAGCCGCCGTTGACCGAGGGCGCTCGGGTGGTCGTACACGCGAAGCCGTCGTGGTACTTCACCCGCGGCACCCTGTCGCTCGCCGCCGACGACATCCGCCAGATCGGCCTCGGAGAGCTGCAGGCCAGGATCGAGCGGTTGCGTCGCATGCTCGATGCCGAGGGCTTGTTCGCACCCGAGCGCAAGCGCCGGCTGCCGTTCCTGCCCCGGGTGATCGGCCTGATCTGCGGGCGGGGCTCGGCCGCCGAGCAGGACGTGCTCGAGAACGCCCGCCGACGCTGGCCGGCGGTCCGCTTCCGGGTCGAGGAGGTCGCCGTCCAGGGCACGTCGGCCGTGATCCAGGTCGTCGACGCCATGCGGGCTCTCGACCGCGACGCCCAGGTCGACGTGATCGTCCTGGCCCGCGGCGGCGGCTCGGTCGAGGACCTGCTGCCCTTCTCCGACGAGACGCTGGTGCGGGCGGTCGCCTCGACCAGGACGCCGGTCGTCAGCGCGATCGGCCACGAGACCGACACCCCCCTGGTCGATCTTGTCGCCGACGTGCGGGCATCGACGCCGACCGACGCGGCGAAGCGAGTCGTCCCCGACGTCGCGGAGGAGACCGAGCGTGTGCGGCGGGCCCGCGAACGGATCCGCACCTCCGTCCTGCATCGGCTCGACCGCGACCGGGCGGCGCTGCGGGCGCTGCGGTCCCGCCCGGTGCTGGCCGATCCCGCTCATGACCTACGGACCCGTGCCTTCGAGGTCCACGACCTGCGCGAACGGACCCGGCGGTGCCTGCGGCACGCGATCGAACGCGGCCGCGGCGACGTCGAGCACATCCGGGCCAGGGTGCGGTCGCTCTCCCCCGCTGCGACGCTCGAGCGAGGCTATTCAGTGCTGCAGCGACGCGACGGTGCCGTGGTCCGAAGCGCCGCGGAGGTGACGCCTGGCGAGCGCCTCCTGGCGCGCCTTGCCGAGGGTGAGCTGAGGGTCACCGTCGACGGCGGCCCCGACAGCGGCCGCGACTAGGGTGACGGCCATGGCAGTGGATCCCGCCGATGCGGCGGCTCCGGAGCAGCCGCAACCCACCTACGAGCAGGCGCGCGACGAACTCGTCGCCATCGTTGGACGGCTCGAGGCCGGAGGGACGACGCTGGAGGAGTCGCTGGCCCTCTGGCAGCGTGGCGAAGATCTCGCGGCGCTCTGCGAGCGCTACCTCGATCAGGCGCGGGTCCGACTGGACGCTGCCGCGACACAGGAGACGCCGTCGTCGTAACCCCGGCCCGGCGGTTCGACCGATGGACCACCGCGATCACGGCTCGAGACTGGCGGCGAAGTCGCGCAGGTCATCGTACGGCTCGGTGCCCAGAACGACGGTCACCACACCGCCCTCGACCAGGACGAGCGCTCTATCAGGCCTGTCGCCGGACTCTATCCACTGCTGCCACGTGGCCCCGTCGATCTGGGAGGCGCCGTCCTGGGTGAAGCCGTCTAGCCGGTCGTCCAGGAAGGACTCCACCTCGCCGTCGGACTGCTCGAGGCCGACGAATCCGTCGTCGTCGGTGACGAACCCCAGCCGCCACCTGTTGCCCGACGTCCTTGCCGAGTGCTCGACGCTGGTCGCGGTCCATCCGGACGGCACCGGCGTCGGGGCGAGGACGGGGTACGGGTACTCGGCGCGAAGATGGTCGACGATCCCCCTGTAGTCCACCGGGCCCGGTGGCAGCTCATCCGGTCGCATGGTCGTGAACGCGATGACCACGGCCGCGATGATCCCGAGCAAGGCGACCATACTCCGGACGGCGTCGCCCACTGTCTCGCTGCCCCGCGGTTTCTCTGCCACACAGTCATCGTCTCAAGCCGGGTAGACGGCCACCTCGGTGGCCTTGACCGCCGACCACACCTCGGACCCGGGCGCCAGCGCAAGCTCGGCAACGGCGAGCGGCGTGACGTCCGCGAGCAATGGCACCGGGCCGTCGACCGTGATCCGCACCAGGTCGCCATGCTGCTCGACGTCGGCCACCCGACCGGGCCATGTGTTGCGCGCGGAGCCATGGGGGCGGTGCAGGCTAAGGGTCACCGCCGAAGGGGGGAAGGCGACGTGCACCGGACCCGCCGCCTCGTGTGCCAGAGCCACGGCCGCGTCGGCCCCGACCGTCGCGACCTGGCCGTGGGCTTCACCCCGCAACAGGTTGAGCCCGACCAGCCGAGCCACGTAGTCGGTGCGCGGATGCCTGGCCAGCTCGCCGGGAGGCCCTTCCTGGACGATCGTTCCGTGCTCGAGCACGACGATCCTGTCGCCCAGCACCAGTGCCTCCAACGGGTCGTGCGTGACGACGACCGTGCAGCCGTCGAACGCCTTGAGGTGCCGGCGCAGGTCGGCACGAACGACCGGCCGCGTGCCGGCGTCGAGGGCGGCCAACGGCTCGTCGAGGAGAAGCAGCCGCGGTCGGACGACAAGCGCCCGGGCCAGCGCGATCCGCTGGGCCTGACCGCCGGAGAGCTCACGGGGCCGGCGGCGTGACAAGGCGTCGGCACCCATCCGGTCCAGCCACGCCATCGCCTCTACGTGCGCTGCCTCACGTGGGGTCCCGCGGGCCCGCAAGCCGAAGGCGACGTTCTCCAGGGCGCTCATGTGCGGGAAGAGCAGGTAGTCCTGGACGACCATGCCGACCTGGCGGCGTTGCGGCGGCAGATGGACGCCCCGCTCGGTGTCGACCAGCACGACGTCGTCGAGCACGATCCGCCCCTCATCCGGACGGAGCAGGCCGGCGAGCGCCGCCAGCACGGTCGACTTGCCCGCACCGTTCGGTCCGAGCAGCGCCACGACCTGGCCGGCGTCCACGCCGAGTGTGACACCCAGCCGAAAGGATTCGCGGCGTACGACGATCCGCGCGCGAAGGCTCACCGGCCGCTCACCCACCGCTTTCGCAACGTGACCAGGATCGCTATGGAGACGGCCACCATCACCAGGCTGAGCCCGATCGCCGTCTCCGCGTCGCCGCGGTTGATCGCGCCATAGGCGGCCAGGGGCAGCGTCTGTGTCGTCCCGGGAAAGCTTCCGGCGAACGTGATCGTTGCGCCGAACTCGCCAAGCGCCCGTGCCCAGCACAGGACCGCACCAGCCAGCACACCCGGAGCGACGCTGGGCAAGGTCACGCGGCGGAAGGTCGTCCAGCCCGACGCTCCAAGCGTCGCAGCCACGTCCTCGAAGCGGCGGTCGGTCGTGCGCAGGGCGCCCTCGACCGCGACGACGAGGAACGGCATCGCCACGAACGACTGGGCGACGACGACGCCCGCCGTTGTGAACGGAAGGGAGAGGCCGAACGTCTCGTACAACCACTCGCCGACCAACCCGGTACGGCCGAACGCCACGAGCAGCGCCACACCCCCGATGACCGGAGGCAGGACCAGCGGGACGGTGATGAGGCCACGCAGGATCGCCCGACCGGGCAGTGTCGTCCGGGCCAGCAACCAGGCCAGCGGCACGCCACAGGCCACGCACAGCACCGTCGTCACCGTGGATGTCGCCAAAGACAGCCGCAGTGAGGTCAGCACGTCCTCGGAGCCCAGGATGTCGGGAAGGCGCGTCCACGGGGCCCGGGCCGCAAGCCCGGCCAGCGGAAGCAGCATCAGCGCCAGCCCCACCAACGAGGGGACCAGGAGGCCGACCGGCACCCGGGCATCGGCCGGACGGGCGGCCGTGGCGGGGCTCATGGGCCGAGGAAACCCGCCTCGGCGAGGATGCCCTGGCCGAGGTCGCCGATGATCGCCTCCACGACGAGCCTTGCTGCCTCCGGGTTCGGGCCACCGCGCACGAGGGCGACCGGATAGTCGTTCACCACCTCAGCCGCCTGCGGTACCTCGATCGTCTCGACGGCGTCGCCTTCCGTGACGGCGTCGGTCACGTAGACCACGGCGGCATCCACCTCACCGAGCGAGACCAGCGCGGTCGCCTCCTTGACATCGGTCGCCAGCGTGTCCGGCTCGGCCTGGATGCCGCCGGTTTCCAGCAGCCGCTCGGTCGCGGCCCCACAGGGCACCTGCGGTTCACACAGAGCGACCCGAAGCTCCTCTCGACCGAGATCGTCGAGCCCGTGCACGTCGCCCGGATTGCCCGCCGGCACGACGAGTGTCAGCGTGTTCCGCGCGAACACGACGGGCTCGCCCTCCACCACTCCGCCCTCGACTGCGGCGGCCATGGTCCGGGTGTCGGCAGTGGCCAGCAGGTCGGCCGGTGCACCCGCGATGACCTGCTCCACGAGGCCGGAGCTCGGTCCGAACGAGAACACCACGTCGAGGCCGGGGTACGCCTCTTCCAGCCGATCGCCGAGTTGTTCGAACGACCCGGTGAGCGACGCCGCCGCCAGGACGGTCACGGTGCCGCGTACCTCGACCGTGGTTCGGGACTCGGCGGCGCTCGACGCTGCATCCACGTCGCCTCCTCCCCCGCAGGAGGCGACCGTGAGTGCCCCAGCGGCAAGCACACCTGCCGCCCGCCCGGTCACGGAAGGTCCGCCGGGACGTCGACGACGACGTTCGTCGCCTTCACCGAGGCGATCGCGGCCACTCCGACGTCGAGCCCGAGCTCGTCGGCGGCCTCGCGGCTCATCAACGACACCACCCGGTGCGGGCCGGCCTGGATCTCGACCTGGGCCATGACGCCGTCCTTGCGGACGCCGGTGACGATGCCCGGGAAGTGGTTGCGCGCGGACTCTCGAGGTGCCGGCATCGCGGACTCCGCGGGAACGATCTCGCGGGCGATCCGAGCCAGCTCGACCCCGTCGACAACCATCCGTCCCGCCAAGTCGCGTGAGACCGTCAGTCGGCCGGCGTCGGCCCAACGACGCAGGGAGTCGTCGCTGACACCGAGCAGACGAGCGGCGTCAGAGATCCGATGATGCGGCACGATGAAGAGAATACAGCCGCAGATGCGGATTTAGGCTGGCTCGCTCCTGGCTTTCTCACCGACCGAAGACCGAGCGTCGATGCCTCGGCGGTCGGACGGTGATCTCACCGAGTACCACGAGGCCGCGCACCCGGTAGACCGGGCCACCCGGTGTGATCGGGCCGCCCAGCCGGTGCCTGCGCTCGCCCATGATCGACAGGCCGGGTTCCATCCGGACATCGATCCCGTCCGGCACGACGAACGTCACGCTGCCCAGCACGGCCGCGACCTGAACGACGATCTCGCGGTGACGGACGATCGCCTCGGTGAAGTCGAGGACCACCTGACCGAGGAACGCGCCGACCTCCAGCCGCGAAGGCACCTCCCACCGGCCGCCGCGCCTCTCGTCCCCCAGGACGGTGGTGATCCGCTCCGTGCGGGCCACGGGATGGCGACTCCCGGATGGCACCGGCGGGCGCGCCGGCACCGTCCGCGCCGGCACCGTCCGCGCCGGCACCGGCAACCCTGGCACGGGATGCGGTCCGGCGGGCAGATCACGGGTCATCGGCTCGAGGTCGCCGTAGGTGCGTGCCCGGAACGTCACGTCGAGCCGCTCTTCGAGCTCGGAGAGCGTCAGCCGACCGTCGCCGGCAGCCTCCCGCAAGGCCTCGGCGACCCGTTCCCGGTCGACATCGGAGCAGCGCAGGTCTCGTGGGCCGCTGACGTCTGGCTGCCCATTCACCTGGGCGGTCCCGGCGGTTTTCGCTGCACGCTGACGCCGCCGAAGACCGCCTTGCCGGTGATCCGCACGACCGGCGAGCCGGGCGGCGGCTGACGCGTGGCCGCCTGGTCGTCGAAGCCGCCGAACATGCCGGTGCCCTCCACCACCGCTATGACGTCGTCGGGGAGGATGATGTTGACTCCCCCGAACACCGCCTTGACGTCCATGACGACGTCGTCGGTCTCGAGCCTGGCTTCGCGCAGGTCCAGTTCGGCGCCGCCGAACACCGCCTTCACCCGCATCTGGGAGGGCACGACCCACTGACCACGGCGGGCGATCCCGCCGAAGACGGCCTTCGCGACCCAGGTGGTCGGCGTGCCGCCCACTCGGTCAGGACTTGCGGCCCGGGCGGTGACCGGCGTCGGCGACGCCTGGAAAGGCGCCGGCTCATCGGCCGACGGCAGCGTCGAGACCGGGAGGTCCGACACGACGGGCTCGAGCTCGCCGTACGTCCTCGCGGCGTACAGCGCTTCCAGCCGGTCCTGGAGTTCGGCCAGCGTCAACCGGCCGTCGCCGGCGGCTGCGCGCAGCACCTCCGCGACCTGTTCGCGATCCGCGTCGGACGCGCGCATTGCCTTGTCGTCGCTGGGCTGCTCCACGATGCCGACCCTAGAACATGGCGCCACCATCCGGCCAAGAGCCGGCGGCGCCCTCTTGCCCTCCACATGCCGTTTGATCACGTTAACCACCCGGAGCTGTGCCTTACCGGGTTTCTAAGCCTGGTGAAGCACAGCTCCGGGTGGTTTACGTGATCAAACAACACCCGGACGGGAAGGACGGTTCAGGTCGTCGTGGGTGGGTCGGGGACCGACTCGGCCTGGGCGCCTGGCACGGCGTCGTCTCCGGCGGCGGGACCGGCGCCAGGTGCGGCATCGGGCGCCTCCATGGTGAGGTTGGCACCGCTCGCCGGGTCGAACACGTGGACCTTGCGCAGGTCGAGCCACAGGCTCGCAGTTTGGCCCTCCGGTAGCCGGCTCGTGGCGTCGAGAGCCACGACGAGCTGTGTGCGCAGCGCCTCACTGTCGAGCTCACGCTCGAGCTCGGCCAGCTGGCGGGCGATGTCCTCTGGCGCCTCGTAGGGCACGTACGCGAACTGCTCGTTGCCCAGCCACTCGATGACGTCGACGTGAGCGTCAAAGGTGAGCCCACGGTCCTTCACGGCCTCATCGACGACCGAGGCGTCGTCGAAGTGCTCGGGACGTGCACCGAGCAGCACGACCTCCTTGTCGCCGAGACCGGCCGTACGGTCGTCGGGGAGCCGCACGTCGCCGAACGGCGTGGCAAACCCGCCGTCGGTGACCGTCGCGGGGATGAAGTTCATAGGCGGCGACCCGATGAACCCGGCGACGAACAAGTTGGCCGGCTCGTCGTACAACTCCCGCGGCGTCGCCACCTGCTGCAGCACACCCTTGCGCAGCACAGCCACCCGGTGGCCGAGCGTCATCGCCTCCACCTGGTCGTGCGTGACATAGACCGTGGTGATGCCCAGGCGCTTCTGCAGGCGGGAGATCTCGGTGCGCATCTGGCCGCGCAGCTTCGCGTCGAGGTTCGACAGCGGCTCGTCGAACAGGAACGCCTGCGCCTCACGCACGATCGCCCGACCCATCGCGACCCGCTGACGCTGACCGCCGGACAGGTTGGCGGGCTTGCGCTCGAGGTGCTCCTCGAGCTCGAGCAGGTCGGCAGCCTTGCGGACCCGTTCGTCGACTTGAGCGTCGGGTGTCTTCGCCAGCCGCAGCGGGAAAGCAATGTTCTCGAAGACCGTCAGGTGGGGGTAGAGCGCGTAATTCTGGAAGACCATCGACAAGTTGCGGTCGCGGGGTGCCTGTTCGTTGACGCGCTGCCCGCCGATCTCGATGTCGCCACTGGTGATGTCCTCGAGCCCGACGATCATTCGCAAAACCGTCGACTTTCCGCAGCCGGACGGCCCGACAAGGATCATGAACTCTCCGTCACCGATGTCGAGGCTGACGTCTTTCACCGCGGCGTAGCCGTCGCCGTACTCCTTGTTGATGTGTTTCAGCGTGATGGCAGCCATGGGTTCTCCTGAGAGTGATAGTCAGCCCTTGACGGCGCCGTTGGTGAGGCCGGCGACGATGCGCCGCTGGAAGATCAGGACGAGGACGACGACCGGAATCGTCACGATGATTGCGGCCGCGGAGATGGCGCCGGTGGGTTCGATGAACTGCGACTCACCGGTGAAGAACGACAGCGCTGCCGGTACCGGCCGGGCGGCCGACGTCGACGTCAGCGAGATCCCGTAGACGAAGTCGTTCCAGGCGATGAAGAAGCTGATGATCGCCGTCGTGAACACACCGGGCGCAGCCAACGGAACGATCACGCGACGGAACGCCTGCCACGAGGTGGCACCGTCGACCTGTGCCGCCTGCTCCATCTCCCACGGGATCTCACGGAAGAAGGCGGACATCGTCCAGATGGACAGCGGCAGCGTCAGCGACAGGTACGGGATGATCAGCCCGGGCCAGGTGTCGTAAAGGCCGATGTTGCGCCACAGGTTGAACAACGGCGTCACGATGGAGACCACCGGGAAGATCGCCACGGCGAGCGCCGACGTGAGGATCAGCCGCTTGCCCGGGAAGTCGAGCCGGGCGATCGCGTAGGCGGCGAACATCGCCAGCACGACGGCGATCAGGGTCGCGATCAAGGAGATGCCGATCGAGTTGCGCAGCGCCGGCATGAACAGGTCGGCAGCGGATCCGCCCGGCAGGATCTGCCGGTAGTTCTCTGTCGACGGCTCGGTGGGAAGAAACTGCCGGTTGGTGAGGTCGGCCGGAGGCTTGAACGAGAGCGAGGTGAGCCACGCTACCGGGAAGAGACAGTAGATGATGATCAGTGCGCCGCCGACGATCCAGAGCACTCGCTGACGGGTCGAGAACTCGCGCATCACCGCTCCCCTCTCGCCGCCGCCAAGTCGATCTTGAACAATCTGATCAGGCCGAAACTGATCAGGAGCACCGCGAGGAACAACAGCACCGAGATCGCAGAGCCGAGACCGATCTCGAGCCGTTGGATCGTCTGCCGGTAGGCCAGCAGCGACACCGTCTCGGTGTTCTGCGCCCCCGCTGTCATGACGAACACGTTGTCGAAGATGCGGAACGCGTCCAGCGTTCGGAACAGCAGGGCCACCATGATCGCGGCCTTCATGTTCGGCAGCGTGACCTTGTACAGCCGTTGCCACCAGGTGGCGCCGTCGACCATCGCCGCCTCCTGCATCTCCTCCGGCACCTGGGCCAGCCCGGCCAGCAGCAGCAACGAGATGAACGGCGTCGTCTTCCAGATCTCGGACAAGATGATCACGAAGATCGACGACCCGAACCCGCCGAACCAGTCGGTCGTCTCGCTGATGCCCGGCACCCAGTCGAACCACGGGTTGACGAAGCCGGTGTCGACGGCGAAGGCGAACTGCCAGGCGAAGGCCGACACGACCGTGATGATCGAATAGGGGATAAGGATGGCTGTACGCAGGATCGGGCGCAGGGTCGTCAGGGCCCGGTGCATGACCAGGGCGAGCCCGAAACCGAGCACCAGCTCAACAACCACGGTGATCACGGTGATGAGCAGGGTCACACCGACGACGCGCCACCAGAGCGGATCGGAGAGGATGACCGCGTAGTTGCGGAGCCCGATGAACTCGCGGTCGTCGGGAGTCGTGAGCCGATAGTCCCACAGGGAGTCCCACGTCGCCTGCAGGATCGGGTAGGCGGTGACCAGCAGCATCACAGCGAACGCCGGTCCGGCCAGCATCCAGCCGAGCCGGGTGTCCGCCCGCTGCTTGTCCGTGCGCCGGGCGCGGCGTTGGCGCCCGGTGACGGCGGGCGCGGTCGGCGTCTCGCGGGTCTCGACGCTCACAGCAGCACCTCCTTGTTGAGCACGCCGACGACCAACTCGGCCGCCTCGTCCGGGGTGCTGTCGGGCTGCACGGACGACGGCGGATGGTAGGTGCGCTGCAGGCTCTCGGAGACCTCGTTGTAGAACGGCGTCTGCGGCCGCGGCTTCGCATTCTGCAGCGACTCGAGGATCGTCTCCGCCATGGGGAAGGCCTCCACCACGTCCGGGTCGCTGTACGACTCCTCGGAAGCCGACGGGTTGCCGGAGAAGAGCATGTACTCGGTCCGGCTCTCCGGCGAGGTGATGCAGGCGGCCGCCTCCATGGCCTCGTCGGGGTAGTCGGTGAAGGCACCGATGCCGAGCGTGATGCCGCCGAACGGCGGCGCGGAGTCCTCGCCCTCGACCGTCTCTGGGTAGATGGTCCAGCGGAGGTCCTCGATGAAGGAGGCATCGAGCGCGCCCGAGTCCACCTCGCCGTTGGCCGCCTGCCAGATGTACGGCCAGTTGACCATGAATCCACCGTCGTCGCCCTGGAACAGCGCCCGGGCCTCCTCTTCGCCCGCGGTGGAGACGGCAGGGCCGGCGACACCGGCGTCGACCAGGTTCGCGATGACCGCGGCGCCCTCTTCGGCGCCTGGCTCGTTCAGGCCGAGCTCAAGATCTTCGACCTCTGCCTCGGGGTTGAGCAGCACCGACGTCCCCGCGCCCTCGATCAGCGCGTTGATCCACACCGTGTAGCCCTCATAACGGTTGGCCTGCACGGCGATGGTCGTGCCGGTCTGCTCGGCGGCGTCGATGATCTGCTCCCAGGTGACCGGCCCGGCCTCGGGGTCGAGGCCCGCTTGCTCGGCGACGGACTGCCGGTACCAGAGCAGCTGCGTGTTGGCCCAGAAGGGGATGCCGACGAGTTCGTCCTTCCACGTGGCGCCGGTGACGGCCGACTCGACCACACCGTCGGTGAACTCCTCCGCCCGGTCATCGGGAATGTCGAGCAGGAAACTCGCCTCGGCGAACTCCGGTACGAACGGAGGGTCGACACTCATCAGGTCGATCGAGGAGTCGTTGGCCGCGAGCCTGCGTATGAGCTGCTCGCGCTGGGCGGACGCACTGTTGGGCAGGATCGAGGTCTGCACCTCATAGGCACCCCCGGCCTCGTCGGTGCACTTCTCGGCCAGCTCGGCCTGTCCACCGTTGTCGGGGTTGATGTACCAGTTGAGCGTGGGTGGGCCCTCGTCGCCTCCGCAGGCCGCAAGGGCGGTCATTGCCATGGCTGTCGCCACGATTGCAGGTCGGCTCGGCCTCACGTCGCCTCCCGGGTGCCGGTGGCAACTGCTCGCGCGTCGTCGCCGGACGTGACGCGGATCGTGTTAGTAATTCGGACCCTACCCAGCGGGTCAAGGTCCGTCACTACCGGTCACGTTCTTGCTGACCATTCGACGCTCTGCCTTACTGATCGGGTGCTCGAACTGCGCGCTCTGTGGTGGCGGCGAGGCGCGTCGCTCGCCGTCCTGGCCGCCGCCACGCTGGCCGTCCTCGCCGCGGCCATCGGGCCGCTCTGGGCCCGGACGGCGGAGGAGTCGCTGGTGCGCACCCGGCTCAGCGACGCGCCGGTCAGCGAGGCCGGCTACACCGTGGCCCGCTCAGCGAACTCCACGGAATCGGAGCAGCCCATCCCGCCGGTCACCGCCGAGCAGGCAGTCAGCACCGAGGCTGCCCTTCCGGAGCGGATCGACGGGTACTTCGAGCGGCCGCAGATCATGTTGGCCACCGTCGACCTGAGCGTCGTGCACGGCCAGGTCAGGACGTCGGGCCGGCTGGTATGGCGGGACGGACAGTGCGAGAACCTCGCCGTGGACGGCACCTGTCCCCGAACGCCCGACGAGGTGCTGCTGACCCGCCGCAGTGCCATCGCGCTCGGCGTGGGAATCGGCGGTCAGTTGACGATCCCGGCGTTCGCGGCAGAGCCGGTCGAGGCCGGCACCGGCGATCCGTTCCCGACCACGGTAATCGTCGCCGGCTTCTACCGGCCGCCGAACTCCGGCGAGCCGTACTGGTTCGACCAGGACCTGTTCGAGTTCCGGCCGCCGACCGTCGCCATGCGCGAACCGCGGCCGGCCCGCTTGGACGCCGTCTTCGGGACCCGGGACCTGTTGCGCGCACTCAGCAGCGTGAGCATCATGGCGACCGCCGACCGCGTGCTCGATGTCGCCTCGGTCCGCGTCGACGACCTCGACCGGATCGACGACGTCCTCACTGAGCACATCACTCCCAACCGGTCCTTCCACCAGGGGGCAGGCCGGCAGAGCCCGTTGCCTCAGCTGATCGGGCAGCTGAAGGACGAGCGCGCCTTCGTACAGACGGCCACGCTCCTGGTCGCGGCGCAGCTGCTGGTGCTGGCGTGGTACGCGCTTGCGATAGTCGTCACGAGCACGTCGGAGGCGCGCAACGGCGAGGTGGCGCTTGCCAAGTTGCGCGGACTTCCGCTCCGAGCGACGTTCCGGCGCGGGCTGGCCGAACCGGTCCTCCTGCTTGCCGTCGCCGTGCCCATCGGTGGGCTGCTCGCGTACGCCGGTGTACAGCTGCTCGGGCGTCTGTACCTGGTGCCGGATACGCCGGTGACGCTGCGGTGGATCAACGCTGCCTTCGGGACCACCGTCGTGGTCGTCACGCACGACCCCGAGGTCGGAAGCCGGCTCGGCCGGACGGTGTCGATGCGAGACGGCCGGGCGGCGCGGAAGGCCGGCGCGGAGAGCTGTACTCCGTGGTGGGGAAGGACGGTTCGGTGCACATTCCCGACCAGCTCCTGGCGGACTGGCCTGCCGGGACCCTGGTCCGGATCGAGGACGCGGGCGGCGACCTGCGCATCTCGAGGAGCCGTCGTGACCG
>Ga0126304_10000313_pt1 | contig 18601 bp, 18 predicted proteins | sample Plot25_FD_92538 | JGI IMG/M metagenome (GOLD analysis project Ga0126304, IMG submission 92538) | Serpentine soil microbial communities from UC McLaughlin Reserve, CA, USA - Plot25 | ecosystem: Environmental > Terrestrial > Soil > Grasslands | place: USA: UC McLaughlin Reserve, Lake County... | reverse complement strand
TCGCCGGATCCGAGCCTTTGATCAGAAGACGATCAGCGAGACCGTCTTACCGTCGACCAGCGCGCCGGCGTCCGGGTTGTTCCAGACGTTCAGATTCAGCTGGCCGTCCACGACCTTGCTGGCCGCCGTGACGACGTTCGCCCCCGGGCCGCCCACGTTGGCGCTCGAGGAGATCGCGACGCCCGAGTCGATGCCGGCGAGGCTGAGCGTGTACCGCCCAACACCGTTCCTGTGGACAGTCACCGCATCAGTGGCCCGGCTGGCGCAGTCGAACGCGGGAACGACCGCGTCCGGCGTAGCGTCAGTCAGGTTCGCGGTGTCAACCACCATCGAGGCCTTGAGCCAGCCGGTCTGACACCCGCCGGGGGCGGCTCCGCCCAGCCGGGAGGCATTCGCCGCGTTGGCTGCGTTGGTCGCGTTGGGCGCGACCGCGTCCGGCGCCAGCTTCGGCGTGGTCACGGCGCCGTCGGCGATCTTGGCGGTGGTCACCGCGCCGCTCTTGATGTTCTTCGCCTTCACGCTGTTCGGCTTCAGCTTCGCGGTCGCGTAGCCGATTCCGCCCATCGTCGCGAACAGGGCGACGAAGGCGACCACCAGGGCCGGGCTGGGCCGAAGGACCCGCTTGCCCGCTGTCTTGAGGTTGCGCATTTGGAACTCCTTGGGTCGATTGCAAGCCCAAGGACGGGGTCCGCCCGTATTTATTCCGCGGGCCCTCGGAATAGATCGATCGCTCGCGCGTCTTCATCGGTGGGACACGCATGAGCGGAGATCAATCACACAGAGACCTCGACGAGCGGACGCAGCGCGAGCTCGTCTCCCTTGCTGACGGTTCGCTCGAGGACGATCGGCGGGCGGAACTAGAGGCCCGGCTCGCCGCATCTCCCACCCTGCGCGCTGCCTTCGAGCGCCAGCGCGCTGGTGCAACCGCACTTCGCGGGCTCAGCTTGGATGCGCCCGCGTCCCTGAGGACGCGGATCGCCGCTGAGGCCGCGACTTCGCCGCGCCGCGTGCGCCGACCGGGCTTCGCACTCGCCGGTGCCCTGGCCGGAGTCGTGGCGGCGGCAGCCGCTGCGATCCTCGTCCTACCGACCGGCTCGGAAGCGCCATCGGTCTTGGAGGCCTCCCGGCTCGCCGAGCGACCCCCGACCGGTCCGGTCACGGTGGACCCCGACAGCCAGAAGCTGCTCGCCGCGAACGTCGAGGGGGTCCCGTTCCCCAACTTGACCAAGGAGTTCGGCTGGCGACAGGTGGGCACGCGCTCCGACCGGCTCGGCGATCGCGAGGCACGGACCGTGCTCTACGCGCACGACGGGAAGCGAATCGCCTACACGATCGTCTCCGGCGACGGAATCGCCGCGCCCAGCGACGCGAGCACGACCAAGCGCAACGGCGTCACCCTGCACGCGCTCGCCGATCGCGATCGCCGGGTGGTCACCTGGTGGCGGAACGGCCGGACCTGCGTGCTCTCCGCGTCGGATGTCGGCGACCGTGAGCTGCTCAAGCTGGCGTCCTGGAAGGGCGACGGGGCGGTGCCGTTCTGACCGCGATGCTCGTCCAAGGGGAGGGACGCCGGCTTGATCCCGAGACCGCAGGCGACCACATCGACACGCTTTTCCGAGCGGCGTGCGCGATGTCCGGATCTCGCGATCTCGCGGAGGATCTGGTCCAGGAGACCTACGCCAAGGTCCTCTCGCGGCCCCGGTTCCTGCGACGCGAGGACGACCTCGGATACCTCGTCAAGGCGTTGAGGAACACCTGGTATAGCCACCTCCGTGAGGAACGCAGCCGGCGCGAGGCGACGGATCCGCGCGAGCAACTACCCGAGGAGCTGGCGGCGCGCACCTCCAAGGGCGACCCGGAGTCCTCGTTCGAGGCCGGCGAGGTGCTCGATGCCCTCGCCGAGCTTCCGCGGCCCTATCGGGAGGCCGTGGCGGCCGTGGACGTGGCGGGCCTGAGCTACGCGGAGGCGGCCAGAGCCCTCGGGGTCCGGCAGGGGACGATCATGAGCCGCGTGTATCGGGGGCGCGAGCAGGTTGCTCGGGCGGTCGGGGCGGTCTGACCCCCTCCCCGTCATCCTCTTCGACCGCCTCCATCTCGCCGGTGTCCGGGTCCACCGCGGTGAACTCGCCGGTCTCCGGGTCGACCACGGCGAACGTCCCGGTCTCTATTTCGCGCAGGACCCCCTCCTGAACCTCCGGCTCGACGGGCGCCTCGGGAATCTGTGCCAGCCCGAGCCGGCGGCGCCACTGCCGGTTGCGCACCTTGAGCAGCTTGAGGATCTCGAGTGCGGCGAGCAGCCGGAAACTGGCGACAGCGGCGGCGAGCAGGCAGGCGGCCATCACGACGGTCCAGAGCGGATCGAAGTTTCCATGGTTGTCGGTGTACGGGACGAAGCGGAGGGCGAGCGCCAGGCCCGCGAGGATCAGGGTCCAGCCGTAGAGGTAAGCGATCGTGCGTCGCTGGCTGAAGCCGATCCGAGCCATCCGGTGGTGGAAGTGCTCGGTGTCCGCGCGGTAGATCGGCTTCCCGTACTTGACTCGCTTGGCGACGACGAAGCCGGTGTCAAGGATCGGAACGGCGAGGATGGCCAACGGGAAGAAGAGGGCGACCACCGCGTTGGTCTTCAACGCTCCCTGGACCGTGATCACCGCCATCAGGTAGCCGAGCAGGTTGGAGCCGGTGTCCCCCATGAAGCTCGACGCCGGCGGGAAGCCGTGGCGGAGGAAGCCGAGCGAAGCGCCCGCGGTCACGGCCGCCAGCACGCCGGCCGCGTTGCGGTCGAGCGAGAGGGCGATCACCGTAAGCGCAGCGGCCGAGATCAGGCAGACGCCGGCGGCGAGCCCGTCGACCCCGTCGATCAGATTGATCACGTTGGCGACGGCCACGATGCCGAACACGGTCAGGACCTGGCCCAGATCGACGGCACCGATCCCGGGCGGGTCGAGCAATTGAACGGAGCCGGGGTCGATGCGCCCCAGGAAGGGCAGGGTGAAGGTGTCGACGGTGACCCCGGAGGCGACTGGAATGATCGCCGCCGCGATCTGACCGACCAGCTTCAGTCCGGCCGGCAGGTCGACCAGGTCGTCGATGACCCCGACCGCGGTGATCACGATCGCGCCGGCGAGGATGGATCGGGTCTCGTGGTCCCAGGGCAGGAAGATCGTGCCGCCGATCAGCACTGCCACCAGCACGGCGATTCCGCCGAGCTTCGGCGTCGGGTCCTCGTGCAGGCTGCGCTCGTTGGGATAGTCGATCGCGCCGATCCGGACCGCCAGGGACTCGGTCGCGGGCACCAGAGACCAGACCGCCGCGCCGGCGAAGATGAAGGCGAAGAGGGCGTCAATGGTGTCGGGCATCAGCCTGCCTTTCCGGCCGCCGTCGCCGGCTCCCGGGCGTAGCGGTCGAACCAGAGGGTGAAGTTGAGCAGTCCCCAGATCTGCCGGCTGAGGTCCTCCTTGCCGGAGATATGGTCATCGAGCACCCGTGTGACCGCCGCGGGGTCGAGATATCCCTGCCGTTCGATCGCCTCCGGCGAGAGAACGTCGCGGGCGAACGGCCCGAGATCTCCGCGGAGCCAGGCGGCCACCGGGATCGAGAAACCCTGCTTGCGCCCGTGGATGATCTCCCGTGGCAGCAACGGCTCCGCGGCGCGGCGGAGGAGCCGCTTCTTCGAGAAGCCGCGCACCTTCTGCTTTGTCTCCAGCGCCAGGGCGAGCTCGGCGACCTCGTGGTCCAGGAACGGCACCCGCGCCTCGAGCGAGTGGGCCATGCTCGCCCGGTCGGTCTTGACCAGCAGGTCGTCGACCAGGTAGATACCGAGGTCGAGGTCCTGCAGGCGCGCCAGCTCCTCGGCCCCTTCGGTCTCCGCGTAGCGGGCGCGGTAGACGCCCAGCGGGTCGGAGGTCCTCGGGGCGCTGAGCAGGTCGTCCTGCGCGTCGGGCGAGAAGATCTCCTTCCAGGCGTGGTGGCGCTCCACCGGCGGCAGATGCGCGCCGCGGACGAAGCGCTTGGCCTTGTAGTCGAAGCTCACCTTTCCCGATGAACTCGGCAGCAGCTCGACCAGCGGCCGCAGGACCGGGGCGGCCCAGCCGACCCGCGGCGCCAGCCGGTCGGCCACGTAGGTGTAGTAGCCGCCGAAGAGCTCGTCGCCGCCCTCGCCCGAGAGGACGACCTTGACCGTGTCCGAGGCCAGCTGGGAGACCAGATATGTGGGGAGCGCCGAGGAGTCGCCGAACGGCTCGTCGAACGCCTCGACCAACCGGGGCAGCAGGTCGATGGCGTCCGGGCGCAGGACGAGCTCGTGGTGGTCGGTGCCGTAGCGCTTTGCGACCAGTCGCGCCCGCTCGAGCTCGTCGAATGACTGCTCCTCGAAGCCGATCGAGAAGGTGCTGACCCGGTAGCCGCTCTCGGCGGCCGCCAGCGCGGTGAGGGTCGCGGAGTCGATGCCGCCGGAGAGCAGCACCCCGACCGGCACGTCCGAGACCAGGTGCGCCCTGACCGAGTCGCGTAGGCGCCCGCGGAGCTCCGCGGCAAGCGAGTCGTCGCCCTCGGCGCGCACCTCGTCCGCCGGGACTGGTGTGGGCCTGGCGTAGCGGTGGATCTCGACCTCCCCCCTCTCCGCCACGAGCGTGTTCCCCGGCGGCAGCTTGCGCGCCTCGGTGAAGATGGTGAGCGGCGCCGGGATCGAGTTGAAGGAGAGGAAGGCCTCCAGTGCCGACGGGTCGATCTCGCGCGAGAAGCCGGGTTGGCGAAGGAGCGCCTTGAGTTCAGAGGCGAATGAGAGCTGTCCACCGGCGACCCGGTAGTAGAGGGGCTTGATGCCGAACCGGTCGCGCGCCAGCATCAGGCGGCCGCGGCGCGCGTCCCAGATCGCGATCGCGAACATCCCGCGCAGGTCCTCGACGAAGGCAGGGCCGCGCTCTTCATAGAGATGGACGAGGACCTCGGTGTCGCAATGGGTGGAGAAGGCGTGGCCACGGCCCCGGAGCTCCTCCATCAGCTCGCGGTAGTTGTAGATCTCGCCGTTCTGGATCACCTGGATCCGGCCGTCCTCGTTCGAGATCGGCTGGTCGCCGCCGGCGAGATCGATGATCGAGAGGCGGCGCATAGCCAACCCGCAGGAGCCATCGATCAGGCTGCCGTCCGAGTCGGGGCCGCGGTGGACCAGGGTCTCGTTCATCGCGGCCAGCGCCGCGGGATCCGGGGCCGTGGCCCCGTCGAGGCTGACGAGACCGCATATCCCGCACATGCGGGGAAGACTAGAGAGAGGGTGGGATCACTCGCGCGAGTATGAGGGTGTCTCGCCTACCGCTTCTTCTTGGGCTTGCCGTTCGCCCCGAGCCAGGCGTTCGCCTCGACGGCGACGTCGTCGGTGAGGTTGCCGAGGGCGATGTTCGCGTCGACGAGGTGCAGCCCCCAGGTCGCGTCCGGCACGGGGTTCAGGACCGGAGCGCCGCCTACCGGGCTGATCTGCAACGCGTCCGCGTCATTGCTCGAATCGCAGGCGCCGGTGTAGCCCTGCACCTGGAACCACGGCGTCGTCGCGCCGCTCGGCGTGGGCATGCCGACGAGCTGAGTCGCTAGCCCGATGGTCGTGCCGGGCGCAAACGGTTGTGTTGGGAAGACCGAGGTGAGCAGCGCCGAGCCGCCGCCGAGCGCCGCCGGGTTCGTGCAGAGCACGTCTCCGGTGCCGCTCAGACGCCCGAATCTCGCGTCGGCCGGTACCGGGGCGTTGAAGGTGGAGAAGGCGATCGCGCAACCGAACTGCTCCGCCTGGCGACACGCGGGAATGTTCTTGAAGTCGCCGCCGACCGTACCGCCCTCGGGAACGGTCACGTTGCCACCCAGCAGCACCGCCGAGACCAGCTGCCGTCTGGACTTCTTCTTCGGATCGATGACGTCATGAATCACCTGGCGAAGCACGAAGGTGCCCTGGGAGTGACCGATCAGGACAACGCCACGGCCACCGTTGTAGTTGCGCAGGTAACTCTTCCAGGCGGCGAGCACGTCGTCGTAGGCGATCAGCCCGGCCTCGTCGGGAATCGGGTTGCCGCTAAACAGAGCCGCCAGGGTGATCTGGCGGTACATCGGCGCGAACACGCGACAATGCAGGCCGTAGCGAGCCGCCTGATAGAGCGCGATCGAGCGCTCCTCGGCGTCAATCGAAAGGTCCGAGTTCGTAGTCTGGTCATCGCTGACCGTCGGATAGACGTAGAAGCAGTCGAATTTCCGCTCGCTATCCGGTTCGACGGACTCGGTCCCGACGATCTGGCCGGACGGCGAAAGGAGCGTCGTGTCGAAGCCCGGCTCGCAAGGGTTGTTGGGGATCCCCGGCTTGCAGAGCCAGACGGTCGTGTCCTTGACGTGCTCCTTGCGCTTCTTGGCCGCGAGCGCCGATGGCACCAGCAGGCAGCCGAGCGCCAGCGCGAGACCAACCACGATTCCCAACCTGCGCAGCGTCCCGCTCCGCTCCTCCATCGCCCGACAGCCTATCCCCGCGTGAGACAGGCCGTCGGCTATGTCCCGCTAAGCGGGCTAGCGGTTCCGCCCGCTCAGGGTGAGCCGGATGATCCGGGCCATGGTCGCCCCGAGCACCCGCAGGTAGAGGCGGATCGAGCGGTCCGCGATGTACTCGAGGTCGTGGATCAGCTTGTCCTCCCAGGAGTCCTCGCGTGTGATCCGGGTCTGGGCGAACCCTGTGACCCCGGGCCTGACGACGAGGCGCTGCCAGTACTGGGGGACCTCCTCGACGAGCCGGTAGAAGAACGCGGGCCGCACCGGCCGCGGGCCGACCATGCTCATGTCGCCGCGAAGCACGTTGAAGAGTTGCGGCACCTCGTCGATATGAGTGAGCCGGGCGGCCCTGCCGGCCATGGTCACCTCCTGCTCGGTGCGGCGGCTGAGCTCCTCGCCGTAGACGTTGCCGAGTCGCTCCTCGGCCCCCGGCCGCAGCGTGCGCAGCTTGTACATGGTGAAGACGCGGCCGGCCCGCCCCACCCGCTCGCCGCGATAGAGCACCGGCGTCCCCGAGGTGAGCAGGGTCGCCAGCGCGAGTAGTCCGAGCAGCGGCGAGAGGACCAGGAGCGCGCCCCCCGCGATCATCAGGTCGAGCGCGCGTAGGACGATGTCCACGCGGCGGGGAGCGAACGCCTCCGAGGCCATCACCGAGTACTGCTCGGCGAGCGTAAGGCCCCTGTCGGCCTCGCGGGAGCCGGCCGGCACGGTCTCGCTCCGCGCGGGCGCCGGTGTCGGGGCGCTCACGCCGTGGCCTCCGGCTCGGCTGCTCCGAGCATCAGGTCTACGAGCAGCTGGGGGTCACGGCGGATCCGCTCCCCGTGACCGCTCTTCTTCTCGAGCGCGAGTGCCCGTGGATCGGTCAGGGGCCGCAGGCGACCGGACCGGATCAGCGCCTCGTCGACCCCACCGAGGCGCCCGCCGTAGGTCGTGTAGACCGGGGTGCCGAGCGCGACGGCCTCGCGATTCATCGTCCCTCCCGCCGAGACCACCAGGTCGGCGAGGGCGACCAGACTCTGCGCCTCCACTGCGTGATCCGGAACGATCAGGGACGGCAGGGCAAGCTCCTTGACGTAGTTCCGCTGCTCCTCGGTCCGGGGCAACACGACCGCATGGACACCGGGCTCAGAGCCTACTCGCGCCAGCACCTGCGGAAAGAGCGGGTTCGAGCGGCGGTGATATAGCGAGACGTCGGGTGGCGGCCGGACCACGACGACCACACGGGCCGTGTCGACGCCGAGCTTCTCGAGCGCCTGCTCGTCGACCTCGAAGTCCGAGAGGTAGTACTCCTCCTTGATCCCGGGGTACTGGAAGAGCTTGTCCGGAGTGACGCCGAAGCGCTTCAGCCGCTCGGCGGGCACCGAGTCCGGGAAGATCACCCGCTTTGCGAGCCGGCAGCCGACGTGATGCTGCATGACCGCGAACTCGTAGTCGTGCATGTTGGCCTCCGGGATGCCGAGCATCCGTGAGGCGATGGCGATGTCGTTGGAGCCGTGGGCGATCGCCAGATCGAAGCCCTTGTCCTTGCCGAAGCGGCGCATGCCGGTCGTCCGCTGGATCAACCGGATCAGCTTGCTCGCACGGGACGCCCCGCCGTGCTTGCCGATGAGCGTGTAGTCCATCCCGTGGAGGTCGAGCAGCTCGAGGGTCTGGGTGTATACCCGCGCCGTGATCAGCACCTCGTGGCCCTGTGCTCGAAGGCGCTCGATGATCGGCCGGAGTACGAGGACATGCGCCGGCCCACTCATGTCGGCCCAGATCCTCACCGGGCCGGGCTAGACCGCTGCTGCTGAGAGCTGGGGATAGAGGGGATAGCGCTCCATCAGCACGCGGGAGCGCTCCAGGAGCGAGTCCTTCTGCGAATCGAAGTCGTCGGAGAGCGCCGCGACGATCACCCTCGCGACCTCGCGGAGGTCGTCCTCGACCAGCCCGCGAGTCGTGAGCGCGGGGGTCCCGATCCGCAGGCCGGACGGGTTCATCGGCGGGCGCTCGTCGAACGGAATCGCGTTGCGGTTGACCGTGATGCCGACCTCCTCGAGACGATCCTCGGCGGTCTTGCCGTCGAGACCTGTGTTCGTCAGGTCGACGAGCACGAGGTGGACGTCGGTGCCTCCGGTCAGAACGTCGATGCCGCCCGCGATCAGCTCGTCCGCAAAAGCCTGGGCGTTGGCGATGGTCTGCCGCTGGCGCTCGGAGAACTCGTCGCTCTGGGCGATCTTCAGGGCCACGGCCTTGGCCGCGACGATGTGCATCAGCGGGCCGCCCTGCTGGCCCGGGAAGACCGAGCGGTTGATGTCGGCGGCCAGCTCCTCCTTGCAGAGGATCATCCCGCTGCGCGGACCGCACAGGGTCTTGTGGATCGTCGTCGTGACCACATCGGCGTGTGGGACCGGGCTCGGGTGCTCGCCGGCCGCGACCAGGCCGGCGAAGTGCGCCATGTCGACCATCAGTTTCGCCCCCACCGAGTCGGCGATCTCTCGGAAGGCGGCGAAATCTAGCTGCCGCGGGTAGGCGGACCAGCCGGCGACGATCACCTTCGGCTTGTGCTCCTCCGCGAGCGAGGCGACCTCGTCCATGTCGACGCGCCTGTCCTCGCGGCGGACGTGGTAGGCGACGACCTCGTAGAGCTTGCCCGAGACGTTCAGCTTCATCCCGTGGGTGAGGTGGCCGCCGTGGTCCAGGGCCATCCCCATGATCGTGTCGCCCGGGTCGAGCAGCGCCATGTAGGCCGCGTTGTTGGCTTGGGCGCCGGCGTGCGGCTGGACGTTGGCGTGCTCGGCTCCGAAGAGCTCCAGGGCCCGGTCGATTGCCAGTTGCTCGGCAATGTCGACCCACTCGCAGCCGCCGTAGTATCGCTTGCCGGGGTAGCCCTCCGCGTACTTGTTGGTGAGCACAGACCCTGCTGCGTCCAGCACCGCCTGGGGGACGAAGTTCTCCGAGGCGATCATCTCGAGCGTCCCCTGCTGGCGCCCGAGCTCGCCGTCGAGGACCCGCTGGATGTCCAGGTCTACCTCCGCGAGGTGGGCGGTCTGGAAGTCGTCGGGCAGCTCGCTCATCGCCCGGCCACGATACCGAGGCGGCCGGACTTGACATTTATTGAACGCTCGGTAAATAATGGGCAGTCCACGGATCCCAGCGAGGAGGAGAGATGACCGACGCAACCGCGACCACCAACGGAGAGCTCCACACCGACGACGAGGCGCTCTCGGTTCTGCTCGACGGCGACATCGACAAGGTCATGTCCGGACTCGACAAGATCGTCGAGGCCGCCCCCTCCTACGAGAAGCTCTTCATGCGCTGGCAGCGGCAGCACTGGTCGACCGAGGACTTCGACTTCACCGAGGACGCCAAGCAGTGGGCTGACCCCAACATGTTCACCGACGAGGAGCGGAAGTTCTTGGAGTTCGGGTTCTCCGAGTTCTTCCTCGGCGAAGAGCGGGTCACCGTGGAGCTGCTTCCTTTCGCGATCGCGGCCCCGACCCACGAGGCGCAGGTCTTCCTCACCACGCAGATCTCCGATGAGGCCAAGCACACCGTCTTCTGGAACGGCTTCTACCGAGAGGTCTTTGGTGTCGAGGCGGGCAGCCTCGGGGAGATGATCGACAAGCAACGCTACGTGGTGAACAAGGACTGGGAGACCCTGTTCGACGGGATCCTTCACGAGTGCGCCGAGGACCTCCGGAAGGACCCGAGCGACTTCCCCTCCCTGGTCCGCGGGATCACGGTCTACATGATCGTGATCGAGGGGATGCTGGCCCTGACCGCCGCCCGCTTCATGATCAAGTCACTGCGCGAGCGCGGCTGGTTCCCCGGCTTCACCGCCGGCTTCACTGCGGTCAACCGCGATGAGTCGCGGCACGTCGGCTTCGGCGTCAAGTTCCTCGCCGATGCGATCAAGGCCGACAATGCAAACGCGAGGATCGTCGAGGACACGCTGAAGGAATGCCTCGCGGTCGCCCCGCTCGTCTTCGTCCCGCCGTGGGTCGACGACCCCTACAACTTCGAGACGCCCTTCTACCACTCGAGCGAGATCTTCGAGTACGCCGCGAGGTCGCTCTCCAAGAAGCTGGCGGCGATGGGCCTCGACCCGGCGATGCTTGCGGCGGCATGAGCGGAGCCACAACGGCGGTGCGGCGCGGCCGGCCCTCGACCGGCGCCCGCGAGCGCATCCTGGAGGCCGCGATCGAGGTGCTCAAGTCGGATGGCTACGCGGGCCTGACGATCGCCAAGATCGCGACACGAGCGGACGAGTCCAAGCCTCTGGTCGCCTACCACTACGGCTCGAAGCAGGGCCTGGTGCAGGCGGCGGGGCGCTCGATCGCGGAGATGATCACCGATGAAGTGCTGGACGCCGTCGACGGCGCCACCACCGTCGAGGCTGTGATCCGCGGCGTGGACGCCGGAGTCGAGCGCGTTCTGGACGACGATGAGCGGGTCGCCCGCATCTACTTCGACCTGGCGGCCGTCTCGGTCGTCGAGCCGAAGGTGCGCCGCACGATCGCCGAGGTGAACGCGCAGTGGCGCGAGGTGCTCGTCCGCCTGCTGACCGAGGCGAGCGATGGGCTGACACCCGCCAGGGCGCGCGTCCTGACGGTGATGGTGATTGCGGCGATGCAGGGCATGACGCTCGAGCGGATCGAGCGCGGCGCCACGCCCGAGCGCAAACGGGCCCGCGAGCTCTTCATCCGCTGCGCGGTTGCGTCCGCCACCTGAGCCGTCCTACGCTGGTTCCCGTGGCGAGCAGCAACCTCGAGATCGTCGAGCGCGGATTCGAGGCGTTCAATGAGAACGGGGTCGAGGGGATCCTGCCTTACATCCATCCCGAGTTCGAGGCGACCACCCCGCCCGACCTCGCCTCGGAACCTGACACCTATCGCGGCCACGACGGGATCCGCCGCTGGTTCTCCTCGTTCGACGAGGTGATGGACGAAATCCGCTGGGACGCGCACCGCTTCCAAGAGGTCGATGGCCGCGTCCTGGTCGAGTTCACCCTCCGCGCGCGGGGCAAGACCACCGGACTCGACTTCGGGCAGGACGCCGTCATGGTCTGGGAGCTTCGCGATGGCCAGGCGATCCGTGTCTCGCTCTATGCAACCGTCGATGAGGCGCTTTCAGCGATCGAGCAGGAGCCATCGATCTAGCTATGCCCGACTACCGGAAGCTCCTCGAGCAGCTGCGCGACTCGTACAACAGCCGCGACCCGGAGACGTGGGTCGAGGTCTGGAATCCCGACAGCGAGTGGCACCCCTTCACCACCGCGCGGGAGGAGGGCGATCCCGGATACCACGGGCACAACGGCATGCGCACCTGGTTCGAGGACCTCGACGAGCTCTTCGAGCTGACGCACGTCGAGCTCGAACGGTTCCGCTCGATCGGTGACAGGCTGCTCGTCCTCGGCCGGATGACCGCCAGGCGCCGGGGCAGCGCCGAGGAGGTCGAGAGCGACGTCGGCTGGGTCGTCGAGCCGAAGGGGGAGAGGTTTCAGCGCGGCTGGGCCTATGACAGCCACGAGGAGGCCGAGCGCGCGGCGAAGGCCTAGGCCCTGCTCAGGTCTGGCCCAGTACCCGATCGATCACGCCATGCGGCAGGGCGCCCTCGCGCAGGACATGCCAGCGGCCGGCCGAGTCGACCTCACTCAGGTCGACCACGGTCGAGGGGGCGCCGATCAGCTCTCCGCCATCGATCGCGAGGTCGCTTGCGGCCAGGACTTGCTCGTCGATCTCGTCGAAGCTCCGCGGCGCCCGTGACCCGCTGGGGTTCGCGCTGGTCTGGAGGATCGGCGTCATCGTGCCGGCAAGTGGGCCCTCGATCAGGCGCACGCCGAGCTTCTCGGGGTCCTCGGTGGAGGCGAGCGGATAGCTGCGCTGCGGATTGGCGATCACAAGCGTCACGGGGCCTGGCAGCAGGTCGGAGACAGCCTGGCGCGACCGCTCCCCCAGCCCAGAGACCAGCTCCCGCATCGCGAGGGGCGAGAAGTACATGACAGCCATGGGCTTGTTCTCATCGCGCCCCTTGATCGTCCGGACCCGCTCCACCGCTTCGACGTTGAGGGGGTCGCACGCCAGCCCGTAGAGCGTGTCGGCCGGGAAGATCGCGACTCCGCCCTGCCCCACGCAGCGCTCCAGGGACGATCGAGCCGCGTCGGGCCCATCGCGCTCGATCGAGACGATCTCGGTCATCGCCCGATCACCGCGCGGTCGAGGCCCGCGAGATCACGGCGAATCTCCACCTCGCCGTAGCCGGCTCCCCGCACGATCTCGGCCACGGCCTCCCCTGATCGGCGCCGATCTCCAGGGCGATCGTCGCGGGCCGACCCTCCATGCCGACCAGTTCCCTGACGAGCGCCTCGATCGCCTCGAGGCCGGTGGGCCCGGCCACCAGCGCCTCACGCGGCTCGTGGTCGCGGATCTCCGGCTCGAGTCCCTCCCACTCCGCTTCGCTCACGTAGGGCAGGTTGGCGAGCAGGAGGTCACAGGGGCCGCCGCCCGTCCCGCCCAGCGAGTCCCGGCCACGCAGCACGACGTCGACCCGGTCGGCGAGGCCGAAGCGCTCGGTGTTGCTCTGAGCGACGCGCACCGCGTCGAATGAAGTGTCGGTGGCCACCACATGGGAGGACGGGACCTCGTCAGCCACGGCCAGCGCGATCGCACCGCTTCCGGTGCCTACGTCGAGCACGTAGCTCGGCCCCAGCTCCAGAGCCACATCGACGAGCAGCTCGGTCTCCGGCCGCGGGATCAGCACCCGGTGATCCACCAGAACCTCGATGCGGCGGAATCCCTTGCGGCCAAGGATGTAGGCGACCGGTTCGCGCCGTACGCGGCGGCGCACCATCTCCCCGAACTCGCGGGACGCGCCGACCGGCAGCCGGGCGTCGGGCTCGGCGGCGATCTGCGTGCGATCCCAGCCAGTCGCCTCCGCCAGGAGGAGCTCGGCATCGAGGCGGGCCGTCTCGCAGCCGGCCGCCTCCAGGGCGTCGGCCGCCGCCCCAAGCGCGTCCCGGACGGTGTTGCCCAGCACGGCCGTCAGGCCGTTTCGGCGGTTTGCGTCTCGAGCCGGCGGCGCTTCTCCTCGGAGGAGAGCGCCTCCGTGATCTCGTCGAGCTCCCCGCCGAGGACCCGATCCACACCGCTTACCGTCTGTTTTACCCGGTGGTCGGTGACGCGATCCTGGGGGAAGTTGTAGGTGCGGATCTTCTCCGAGCGCTCACCGGTCCCGACCTGGGCGCGCCGCTCGGAGGCGATCTTCGCCTGCTGCTCGGCGATCTCGCGCTCGAGCAGGCGGGCGCGCAGGACGCGCATCGCCTTCTCGCGGTTTTGGAGCTGCGACTTCTCGTCCTGCATCGAGACGACGACCCCGGTGGGGTTGTGGGTGATGCGGACCGCGGAGTCGGTGGTGTTGACCGACTGGCCGCCGGGGCCAGAGGAGCGGTAGACGTCGATCTGCAGATCGTTGGGATCGATCTGGATGTCGACCTCCTCGGCCTCGGGCAGCACCGCCACCGTCGCGGTCGAGGTGTGGATCCGACCCTGCGACTCGGTCTTCGGGACTCGCTGCACCCGGTGGGTGCCGCCCTCGTACTTGAAGACGGAGTAGGCGCCGTCGCCCTTGATCGAGAACGTCACCTCCTTGAAGCCGCCGACCTCCGCGGGCGATTGGGAGAGAGGCTCGACCGAATAGCCGCGGCGCTCCGCATAGCGGGTGAGCATCTTGTAGAGATCGCCTGCGAAGAGGGCTGCCTCGTCGCCGCCGGTCCCGGCCCTGATCTCGACGATCACGTTCTTGTCGTCGTTGGGGTCCCGCTCGACCATCGCCAGCCGGATCTGCTCGGCAAGATCCTCGAGCCTGCCGGGGGTGTCGGCGAGCACCTTCTTGATCTCCGGGTCGTCTCCGTTCTCCGCGACCAGCTCGCGGGCCCCCTCGAGGTCGTCCTTGAGGGTGAGCCACTCCCGTGCCAGCTCGTGGGCGTGCTGAAGTTCGCGGTACTCGCGCCCGACCTCTGCGTAGCGCTCCCGGTCGGCGATCACCTCCGGGTCGGACATCTGCCGCTCGAGCTCGGCGAAGCGGTCCTGGATCTGGTCAACCAGCTCTTGGATCACACCCTAAGTTTGACGCCCTGGCGGGCGAATCTCAGCCGAGGGTGCGCCGGTGGATCCCTCGGCCGACGTGCAGGCGGGTCCTGGTCACGACCCTCGTGGCGCCGGCTCCCTGGATCACTTCCAGGACGTAGCGTCCGCGCGGGAGCGGCTTCGAGCGGCGAAAGCGGAGGACGAGCATCCCCTTCGGGCCGCCGGTCGGCTTGCCAGAGGCATAGATGACGCCGTGGCGGGAGAGACGGACCTTGGTCACGTCCGCAACCACGCCGAACGCGACGGTGCACTTGACCCGCTTCCCCTTGGGCTTGCAGGTGAGTGTCGCGTCGCTACCTGGCCGGCGCTGCCTGACACCAACTCCCTGCGGCGCAGTGGGACCCTGCGCCCCTGGTACCGGCGACAGCTCGCGAGTGAAGCTGACAATGGCGTCGTCGAACGAGGAGGCGGTGTAGACGCTCCCGCCATCCGGACTGATTGCGAGATCCTGGACGTCGTCGAGTCCCTGGGCCGTCGACCCGCAGGCGGCAACGGCGGGGGGCTCTGGGACGTCCTCGATGCAGCTCGGGTTGGAGAGCGCGCCATCCGGTGCCCGGTCGAACGTGACGATCGCCTTGTCGTCACCCGCGACCGAGTACACGTTCGACCCGTCGGCGCTGACGGCAACGGCGCGGGCGTCCTCCAAGCCCTGGGTCGTGTTGCCGGGTCCGCAGCCGGCGGTACCGCCGACGTCCTCGATGCAGCTCGGGTTGGAGAGCGAACCGTCCGGTGCGCGGTCGAAGGTGACGATCGCGTTGTCGCTGATCGAGGAGATATAGACGTTCGCCCCGTCGGGGCTGATCGCCATCCCCTTGGCACCGTTCAGACCATCAGCGGTGTTGCCGGGCCCGCAGTCGGCGGGACCGCCCACGTCCCCGATGCAGCTCGGATTCGAGAGCGCGCCGCTGGGGGCGCGGTCGAAGGTCACGATCGCGTCGTCGACGTCGGAAACGACGTACATGCTCGACCCGCCCGGGGAGACCACCGCTCCTCTAGCCGCGTCGAGGCCATCGGTCATCGCGCCGCAGCCGGCCAGGTCGGGCGCATCGGCGATACAGCTCGGGTTGGACAGCACTCCGTTGGGGCCTCGGTCGAAACGCACGATTGCGTCGTCGAAGTTCCCGAGCGCGTAGACGCTGGTCCCGTCGAGACTGATCGTCAATGCCCGTGCGGAGTCGAGACCCTGCGCGGTATTCCCCGCTCCGCAGCCGGCGGAACCGCCGACGTCCTCGATGCAGCTCGGGTTGGAGAGAGCGCCATCCGGTCCGCGGTCGAAGGTGACGATCGCATCGTCGGAGCTGGAGACGACGTAGACGTTCTCGCCGTCCGGGCTGACCGCGACCGCGAAGGCGCCCCCCAGTCCTTCCGCCGTATTCCCGGGTCCGCAGCCCGCGGTACCGCCGACATCCTCGATGCAGCTCGGATTCGAGAGTGCCCCGTCGGGGGTGCGGTCAAAGCGGACGATCGCCCGGTCGCCATTTGCGACGGCGTAGACGCTCTTCCCGTCGGGGCTGACCGCGACACCGCGGGCGGAGTCGAGGCCCTGGGTCGCGGCGCCGCAGCCGGCGGTGTCGCCGAGATCGGCGATGCAGCCCTTGGAGGTGAGAGCGTGCATGGCGACAGCCGAGGCGCTGGCCACTCCCAGGACCAGGAGGGTGACCGCCACAGGGATCGCGACCGCGGCCGCCCGCGAGCGGACCCGCGGAGCCCCGCGGATAGTCATCGCCGGGCGAAGGCGGGCCTGACGATCCGGAAGCGGCGGAACGCTGGCGTTTGATCGACATTGCCGAGGGCGTCCTTCGCACGCACCCGGAAGATGTGGGCGCCCCTCCGCATCTTCGGCAACCTCAGCGGCGAGCTGCAGGGCGCCCAAGCCTGGTCATCGATCCGGCATTCAAATCCAGTCGCCGGCTCCAGCGCGCTGAACCTGAAGGCCCACGCCCTGCGCTTCCCCTTCCCGAGCCGCGATGCTGTCTTGCGTGACCGGAGCTTCACCTTCGAGGGCGGGCCACCGGTGATCACGGTCTCAGGTCCGGTCGTGTCGGGGATCACTGCCGGCAAGTTGACGTCGCGAAAGGCGGCGACCAGTGTCTCGGTGTGGTCGACCGTGATGTTGTGGGTGGCGGGACCGCCGTCGGACCACGAGCTGAACTGGTAGGTCGCTCCTCCGAACTCCTGGTCAGGTGCGATCACCGTGTTCTGGGAGCCCTCGATCACCGTTCGGGTGAACGGCGTCGCCGTCGGATTGTCGTTCAGGGCGAGCTCGAGGCCCGAGGGTGCGGTGTCGAGGGTGAGATTGACGGTTCTGGGGTCGATCGTCACCGACTCGGTGTCGGTGAGCCCGCCCGCGTCGGTGACCGTCAGGTCGATCGTCAGCGAGGACGGATAGTCGTGGTCGGGAGCCGCGAACGAGCCGCTCTTGGTGTCGAGGAAATCCTGAATCACGTGCTGGTGGCAACCGCTCGGGCCGCTCGGACAGTGATTGAGCACGATCTCCCAGTCGAAGGCCGACGCCGGCAGGGTCTGCTGTGCATCGGTGGCCGAGCCTGAGAAGTCAACGGTGTCGCCGACCGCCCATGTGTCCGTGGCCGACGGGGCATCGATCTGAGCGATCGGGGGGGTGTTGTCGACCTGGACTTCAACGGAGGCCGTGCCGGTGGCGTCGGAGGGATCGGACACCTGGACCGCCGGGTGGTAGATCCCGGGGGCGGTGAACGTCTTCATCGGATTCGCCAGATTGGAGTCGTCGAACTGGCCGTCCTCGTCGAGGTCCCAGGCGTAGTGGAGCGGTGAGTCGCCGTTCGGATCGGTGGACCCCGATGCGTCGAGCTGCACCTGCAGGGGCGCTGATCCGTTCGAGGGAGTGGCGGTAGCCACCGCCGTGGGCGGGCTGTTACCCGTGGTGTGAAAGACGCGCCGGATCGTCCCCTTGTCTAGGTCCGGGTAGTAGAGGTCGCCGTCCGGGCCGATCTTGAGGTCGACGGGATTGGCCGCCCCCTGGACGAACGGCTGAATCGTGGTCGGGTCGGGCAGCCCGTCGGCTCCGGGAAGCATCGCCCAGATGCAGTCCCGGGAGTAGTCCGCGAAGAACAGGGCGCCGTCATAGGAGTCCGGGAACGGGCCTCCGGGGTAGAAGGCGACACCGGAGATGGACGAGCTGCCGAACCCGCAGGTCTCGTTGACGATCGGAGCATCGTGGTGATAGGCGAAGTAGGGATTGACCACGGCTCCCGGGCCCTGGCTGTAGAGGCTCTCGCAGAGATTGAGATTGGCCGCGTCGAAACCACCCTGGCGGGGGCTGGCCTCATAGCAGGGCCAGCCGAAGTTGTCGGCGGTCCCATCGGTCGGGTTGGTGAGGCGGTTGATCTCCTCCCAGGTCCCCCGACCGACCTCACGGCCCAGACCTCGTTGGTGCCCGGACGCAGCGTGAACCTGAACGGGTTGCGCAGGCCGAAGGCGACGATGCGGCGCGCGTTGGCGTCGGTGCTGGCGAAGAAGGGGTTGCCGGGTAGGCCCGCTCCTGTGTCGGGGTCGACGCGAAGGATGGCGCCGTCGAGACCGGTCGGGTCGGCGAGAGTTCGAACGTCCTGGCTGCGCAGAGACCCACCCTCGGCGGTCGGTGGAGTCAGCGCGGTGCCGGGCGGCCCGGGAGGGTCTCCGCACGGGTTGACCGGATCGCCCTCCTGGCCGTAGTCGGTGAAGCTCCAGGTGGCACCGTCGCCGCCGCTCACGTAGAGCGCGCCGTCGGGACCGAAGGCGAGGTCACCGATCGAGTGGCTCGGGTACTGGATGCACCAATCCGTGATCAGGGGCGTCTGGGCCGTCATGACGCCGCCGCTGATCGTCAGCCGCGAGAGGCGGGCGCTGGCGACACAGCCGTCGCCGAGGGGACCGGGAGGGTCCGGGCATGGATCGCTCAAGACGCCGGGCGAGCCCCATCTCTGGGGATTCTGTCCGAGCTC
>Ga0126304_10000311_pt1 | contig 18634 bp, 14 predicted proteins | sample Plot25_FD_92538 | JGI IMG/M metagenome (GOLD analysis project Ga0126304, IMG submission 92538) | Serpentine soil microbial communities from UC McLaughlin Reserve, CA, USA - Plot25 | ecosystem: Environmental > Terrestrial > Soil > Grasslands | place: USA: UC McLaughlin Reserve, Lake County... | reverse complement strand
CCGGCAGCCGAATCCGGATTCAGCGCGAACACCCGCCTCACGCACTCCTCTGCCTGCTCGATGTCGGGCTCCCCGGCCCGGATCGCGGCGTTGATGTACTGCCAGTGGACCGAACCCTTCGCGGCGTACAAAAGCTCGTTGTCTCCAACAATCGCGAGGGCCGTGTCGATGAGCACCAGGGCATGATCCAATCCTTCCCGGGTGAACTTGTACATCTCCTGACGCGATCGCTGATAGCACTCCAACGCCTTCACGTTGTCGATCGGCCGCTCCGCGAGCTTGCGGTCTTCTCCTGGCGAAAGCCGCATCTTCAGCGCGTCGACGATGCGGCGCGAGATTTGTTCCTGGATGTCGAAGATGTCCTCGAGGGTGCCCGAGTATTTCTCCGCCCACAGGTGCTCGTCTTTCACCGGATCAACCAATTGCGCGGTGATCCGCACGGAATTTCCTGACTTCCGGACGCTGCCACTCAGCACGTGACGCACGCCGAGCTCGGACGCCACGGCCTTCAGATCCTTTGCCGTTCCCTTCAATTGCATACTGGAGTTCCGCGAGATCACGCGGAGGGTCCGTATCTGCGACAGGTCCGTGATGATCTCGTCAGTCAGCCCGTCGCTGAAGTAGGCATTGTCGGGATCGGCGCTGAGGTTTTCGAAGGGCAGCACGACGATCGACGGTTTGTCCGCGGCGGCGTCTTGCCTCGTCTGCGACCGCTCGGTCGTCGACTGCGCCTCGCGCCTCAGTTGCGAGAGGCTCCCGCGCAGCTCGCGCGCACTCGAGCAGCGACGGTCACGCTCTTTCGCGAGCAGCCGGTCGAACAGCACGTCGAGCGCTTTCGGCAATGCGGGATTGACCTGCGTCACTGGCTCGACAGGTGTCGTCAAGATCCGGTTGAAGATCACCGCAGTGGTGTTGCCGGGAAACGCAAGCCGGCCGGTGGTCATCTCGTAGAGAACGATCCCGAGAGAGAACACGTCTGTGCGCGCATCGAGCGTCTCGCCGCGCGCTTGTTCGGGCGACATGTACGCGACGGTTCCCATCACATTGCCGGCGTGCGTGACATAGTCGGCGGCCTCGGTCTGGGCCTCGTCAGTCGCAGCGTGCTGGAACCGCGCTACACCGAAGTCGAGGATCTTCGCCACGCCACGATCGGTCACGAAGATATTGGCCGGCTTGATGTCGCGGTGAATGATGCCCTCGATGTGCGCCGCTTCTAACGCATCGGCCAGCTGCACGCCGAGATCGAGAACGCGCTCGACTCCGAGCGCTCCTCGCAGGAGAAGGTCGCGAAGGGTGTCGCCCCTGAGTAGCTCCATCACGATGACCGGCTGTCCCTCGTGCTCTGCCAGGTCGTAGATGGTGCAGATGTTGGGATGATTCAGCGCCGATGCCGCACGAGCCTCCCGCCGGAAGCGAGCCAGCTGCTCCCCGCCACGGGAGATCTCCGGGGGCAGCGTCTTGATGGCGACTTCCCTCCCGAGCCTGGTATCGCGCGCCCGATAGACCTCCCCCATTCCGCCCTTGCCTATTGAGCAGAGGATTTCGTAATGACTGAGGCGCGTACCAGGGAGAAGTGACATCCGTGACTGATTATTGATCTCACTCACGCGCGACATTGATCAGGTGAAAGCCGAGTGTCAGTGCGCCGGTGAAACCGCTGCCCTCGCGAAACGTATCCCGTAGCGTGAAGTCGCCTGACATGGTTTGGCCCGATACGACGCCGTTCAAGCTGAACGTCCTGATGAGTGCTGCGGCTATCGGATTCGGGTCTCCGGGGTACTGCATCCACGAAGCATTCACCACGACGTTCGCTCCATTCACGGTGCCCGTCAGCGCACGTGGCGTTCCATCCAGGAACAATGTCCCGGTGAGGCCAGAGCTGGTCTGAATGAGTGAGAGTCCGAACTCCCCGGGCTGGCCGACGACGGAGGGGGCACACCAACTAAAGGGCTCAGGCACATCGAAGGTTCCAGTCGCCGTGCACGACGTCATGCTGAACGTCCCTTGCCGAGCACTTCCCCGGCCCCACGTGCCCGCGACGTTCACGGCCGACGGCTCCGTGGGGGAACCGCCGCAGCTGGTAGTCACGGCGGCGACGAACAGCGTCGCTGCGAGGTACTTCACGCTGTATTTGAGAGAGGTGAGAAGCGTCAGTTTGTCCGTCGCGACTATATCAGCGTTCCGTCAGGTCCACTGCATGGCGCAGGGCTATGTGATGCGCAACGTGGTCTTCGTTAGCAACGCATGGTCGGCTGGGCAACGTCAGGCTGCGCCTTGCTGTCCTGACTGGTCGCGGGCGTGTCGCTGCGCCGCAGCGTGACGGTGAAGGTCGAGCCACCTCCGGGATTGTTGTGGGCATCGATCGTGCCGCCGTGTGCGTCAACGATCGTCCGCACGATCGTGAGTCCTATCCCGAGGCCTTGCGCTTTCGTCGTGACGAACGGCGTGAACAGCTGGCCGTCCACCGGCAGACCGGTTCCATTGTCGCGCACCGAGACTTCGACACCGGACGCGCTGACTTTGGTTCTGATCGTAAGGCGTCGACCGGCCGCAGGCGTCTCGGCCATCGCGTCCATCGCGTTCATCACCAAATTCACGAGCACCTGCTCCAGGAGCACCTGATCGCCGCTGATGACGCAAGGACTCGAGGACAGATTGACGATTGCCTCGATCTGCCGCGCTCTGATGTCATACGCAACGAGAGCAAGAGTCTCAGCAATCACGGCGTGAAGGTCGACCGGTTTTTTGTCCAGTTGACGACTTCGAAGCATTGCCCGATGTCGATCGATGATCTGTGTGGCCTGGGTGCCTTCGGTCCGGATGTCCGACAGGATCTCTTCTATGGTCTCGGGGGTTGCCCGATGGGCGGCGACCATCGTCTGCAGCGCCTTGGCGTTGTTGATGATCGAACTGAGAGGTTGCCCGAGCTCATGGGCAATGGAGCCCGTCAGCGCCGCCATTGTCTGACGCCGGCTCGCGTCCGCAGCGAGCGCCAGGTTCTTTCGGCTGTCCAGCTCGGCTCGCTGCCGTGCGCGTCGCTGGTACAAAAGTCCGATAATCAGCATTGATTGGATCGCCAGCGCGACGATCGCGCCGAGCATCGTGACCTTGTGTTCTTGCCACAGGGTCGGACTGCGATAGCGTACGACGCTACCCGCCGGTAACCGGCTCTCGGCGATCCCCCACCGCTGGAGCTCGCGCCAATCGAATGTTGGTTGACCTGGTCGTTGGGGCGGCACCTCGATGCTTCGAGGCCGCGCACCGTTCAAGAGTCGAAGGGCCACGTCGGCCGTGTTCCGGGCGAGGCTTTCGATGGACATCATCGTTCCGCCGACCACTCCAGAGCCGAGGTAGACGCTTTGCACTCCAAACAGGGGAGCATTCGCCGTGGTGCGAAGATCGTCGAGCACTCGCTCGTCCGCATACGCCCCGCCCTCGGCGTCGGTGCCGAAGGTCAGATAGAAGATCGCCGAGTGGCGTGGAAGGCTCGCTGAGCGGCGCAAGATCTCCGGAAGGGATAGTTCTTCGGACCACACGAACGTCAGCCGGTCGTGAAAGGGCCTTAACTCTTGGTCGAACTCTTGACGCCAGAATCTGCTGAGCAGCCCGGACCCCATCACCATGAACACCTGCTTGGTCTCGGGCAGCAGCTGCAGTATTTCCTCGAGCAGCCGGGGATAATCGTTGACGACCGCGACGGCGGTCTCCTTTTCGCCAAGTGGCGCGTCTCGCAGAAATCGCTGATCGACCGCCGCAAACAAGAGCGGCGTTTCGGGAAAGAGTTGCGATCGATACTTGCGCGCGAATACGGTCGCCGGGCCGCCGACAGTCATGATGAGGTCCGGCTTGGGCCGATCGGCGAACATGGATCGGATGTAATCGACCACCTCTCGTTCTGGCGCGCCGACAAACCCGGTCGGGCCGACGACGACCTGGACGACGTTCACGGGTGTCCCGGCGCGTCGGTCCAGTTCTACTCGGAAGTGGCCAGTGAAAGCGTCAACAACGAGATTGCCGCGGTCGAACGATTGCATCACCAGGACGTGTCGGACCGTGGGCTGAGCTTCGCTCGAGGCGGCACCGACCAGCAAGCAACCTACCAGCGCTGCACATCGGAGTTTTCCACGGACGCTCGGCATCTGGGTGACATGATAGCCCTTCGAATCCGCAGCATGTATGTGGTGATCGGCGCGGTCCTGGCGCTGTTATGCGCGCCTGCTTCCGCTCGCGCACAGGCAACCGGAGAGCTTTTCGGGTCGATCTCCGATCAGACCGGTGCCCCACTGTCAGGGGTTCGCGTGGCGATTCGGGGCGTCACAGACCAGCGCGCGGAAACCGGCGCCGCCGGCCAGTTCTCATTTCAAGACCTTCCGATCGGTGACTATGAGATTTCCGCAGAACTGAGCGGGTTTGAGCGAGCACGTCGTGCCCTGCGCGTGCAGGCCGGCGACCGGCTCACCGTGTCCTTCACCTTGCTGATCGCGATCGTGGAACGAACGATCGTCACGGCTGCGAAAGCAGGCGAGCGCGACGTCCACACGATTCCCATGGCGATTAGCGCTGTCTCGAACGCCGAGCTCGTGCGTCTGGGGACTCAGACTGTGGGTGAGGCGGCGTCGCTCGCACCATCAACGACGTTTTCCCAGAACACCGGTTTCGGTCAACTCACGATCCGAGGGATCGGTGCAAACGTTTTGTACGCAGGATCGGACCCGAGTTCGGCGTTGTACCTCGACGGCGTTTACCTCGCTCGGCCGGCGATGGCGTTCGTGCAGTTGCTGGATCTGGATCGCATCGAACTGCTGCGCGGACCGCAGGGCACCTTGTATGGACGCAACGCAGTCGGCGGGGCGATGAACCTGATACCCAAGCCGCCGACCAACGTCTTCCAAGCCTCCGCCGATCTCACAGCCGGGAACTTCGCAGCGCTTCGCGCCGCCGCGCGGGCCAGCGGCCCTCTCAAACGCGACCGAGTAATGGGGACCGTCGCGTTCACGCGGGGCGTCCGGGACGGCTACGTCCGCGACTTCGAGCATCCGGACCATCCGCTTGGCGGCGACGATGTCACCGCGGCACGCGGGCAATTGCGCGTGGTCTTCGATCCCCGGACGAATCTCCTGCTGTCGAGCGACGTCGACCACCAGGGTGGCACTCCACTGACCTTCAACAAAGTGCTGGCCGTGAAGCCTGGTTTTCACGTCGACAACCCGCAGGATCTCCATGATGTTCGAGCGTCGGCGCTCGCCAGGAACCGAACGCTGAATTACGGCGCGAGCGCGCGTCTGACCACCGCACTCACGCCATCGACCACCCTGGTCAGCCTGACCGCGTTTCGAAAGCTGGATTTCGAATTCTTTGTGGATGCCGACATCACCGAGCTCGACCTGCTGACGACACATCAGCACGAGTGGCAGCATCAACTCTCAGAGGAGATCACGCTATCGCACCAGCAGTCCAGGCTGACGTGGGTCGGTGGTGTATTTCTCTTCCACGAATTCGATCATCAATCTTTCTGGGTCGATCAGCCGGCAGCAGAATTCCAGGTTCGGCTCGACCCGCGCGTCGACGCGACCAGCCGCGCGGTCTTCGGACAGGCGACCGTCGGTTTGACGTCGCGGCTCTCGGCAACCGCCGGCGCCCGCTACACGCACGAGGGCAAGGACATCGACAACGCCGGGGGACGATACAGTCTCGCTGCCCCGAATCTGCCGGTCCGCGGTTCGACCTACGGCTATTCCGATTCCATTACCCACGGCGAGTGGACGCCGAAGGTCGGCCTCGAATTGAAGCTGCCCAACGGCATGCTCTCGTACGTGTCGGCGACGCGCGGTTTCAAGAGCGGCGGCTTCAACCCATCGTCAACGGTGGTGGGCCGCGGCTATGCGCCTGAGTTTGCGTGGAGCTATGAAGGCGGTTGGAAAGGCACGCTGATGAACGCCCGTTCCCGATTCGCTGTGTCTGCCTTCGTCATGGATTACACGGACTTGCAGGTGCAGACGCCCATCGGGATCGGGATCTTCGACATCCGCAATGCCGCAGCCGCTACGATTCGAGGCGTTGAAGCGGAGAATACGTCGCGGATCGGGCGCGGCATTGAAGCGGGGGGCCATGTGACCTGGCTGAACGCGACGTACGATCGATACATCGCTGTCGCCAACAACGGCGTCACTGGAGACGTCGCAGGCAACCGCTTGAACAACGCACCGGAATGGGCGGGGCGCCTCTGGATCGAGTGGAGCGGCAAGGTCGGCCAATCGAGACGACTTTCGTTCGCCGCCGACACAACGGCGCAGTCGACGGTGTACTACACGCCGTTCAACGACAACATTCAGCGACAGCGTCCGTATGGCCTGCTGGGCGCCCGCGTCGGTTACGGCCCCAGCCATCGTCGGTGGACGGTCGGCGCCTACGTCCGAAACCTCACGAATGCGGACTACATCACGGCGACCTTCGGGACGCCGCCGACGGCCTTTGGCGGACGTCCTGGACCGTCGCGTCAGTTCTCTGTTGAGTTCACCGTCCGGCGATAGGATTCCTGACATGGTCCTTCGACGCCTTCTCCCCTGCGTCTTCGCGTGTCTGGTGCTGCCTGCCGTGGCGATCGCCGGCGAGCGATGGACGATTGGCCTCTCGACGACTGGCGTCCAGATCGAGGCGATCGTGGTCGCCGGCCGCGCTGTCTCCTCGCCCACCGTGGTCCTCGTCGGGGGACTCCAAAGCCCCGATCAGTCCAGCGACGCAGTTGCCCGTGAAGCGGCCGCCTTCGAACAGATCCCGCAGCGCCAGCGTGAGTTCAGGCTGATCGCCATCGCGCGCGCGAATCCGGACGCGCAGTCGCTGCAGTTCCCGCCGTCAGGGGTTGCGTATCGCGAGCATGTCGAGTCGCACGTGCTGTGGAGATGGGTCGGTACACACGCACCTGACCTCGTCCTGGTCGCCGGGCCGGATCCAGGACTCGTCGATGCCCTGTCGCAGAACCTCGTCATCGACATCGGCCGGATCCCTGCGCGACGGGTTGATGTCTCGACACGATTGCTGCAGTCCATCACGGCACGGATCACCGTCTCGAGCGCGCACCAGGAAATAGAGCGACGGCTGGCGCGATCGCCGCGCGCGCTCGCCGAGGAACTGGCGCGGATCTACGGACACGAATTCAAACAACCGACCTACATCGCCGCGGTGGCGCTGGTCAGCCGGCTACGACTGGGCGAACGCGAGGAGGTCGCGCGGCTGCTGGCGCCTTACCTCGATGGCGCGCAGGACAGCTTCGCGCGCGCGTCGCAGTCCTCGCTCGCGGCGCATCTGCTGTTCTTCGAGTATGCGCGCCGTGCCGGCGACGATCGCGCCAAGGCGCTGGTGGTGCGCGCGGCCGCAAGCGGCTTCACTGAGAACGGTGGGCTCCGTGAGTTCATGCCTCTACACGGCGGCTGGAGCGATTCGCTTTTCATGGATGTGCCGATCCTGGCCATGGCCGGCACGCTGACCGGTGAGCGGCGTTACTTCGACATGGCGGCCCGTCACGTCGCGTTCATGCAGCAGATCGTGCTTCGACCGGACGGTCTCTATCGCCACCAGGCGCCCACGAACGCCGCATGGGGACGTGGCAATGCGTTCCCGGCGCTCGGCCTGGCGCTGACGTTGTCAGAGTTCCCGAAAGATCACCCGGATTATTCCCGTCTGCTCGCGACGTACCGCACGCACATGGCGACGCTCGCGCGTTTCCAGGACGAGAACGGGATGTGGCGCAACGTCATCGATCGGCCTGGCGCGTATCCGGAATACTCCGCCACTGCCATGATTGCCACGGCGATGCTGCGCGGCATCCGCAAGGGTTGGCTCGATCGCGAGACGTACGAACCGCTGATCCAGAAAGCGTGGACGGCCATTCTCGCGCGAACCGGGACGGACGGCCAGCTCGTGGACGTCTGCGAAAGCACCGGCACGCGCGGCTTGACAGACGAAGACTACCTTCGCCGCACGGCCATCCTCGGCCGCGACGATCGCGGCGGCGGGATGGCGATGTTCTTCGCGACGGAACTCGCCGGCTTGTAGCCACGCGTGCGCGCGCCTGCTCCCGAAGCGCCGTTGTGTTAGTCTCCGCCTCTATGAAGGGGCACATCACCGTTCTGTTGATCGCCGGGCTGCTTGGCATTTCATCTATCGCTGCTGCGCAGACAACCCCTGACCAGAAGAAGCTCGACGTCATGGTCGGCAAATGGAGCATCGAAGTCGACACAAAGGCGACGCCGTTGTCACCGGCAAGCAAGGCATCCGGCACCGAAGAGTGTCAGTGGTTTGCCAACCGGCACGTCGTGTGTCGGAGTGAAGCCAAGGGTTCCGCAGGTACGTACAGCCAGATGCGGACACTGAGCTACCTACCGGCGCGGAAGCAGTACGTGGCGTATACCGTCGACAGCCTGGGCAGTGCCGTCGTGGCCTACGGGCAGGTCAACGGCGATGTCTGGACCTTCACCACCGACCAGCCGGCGTTCAACATCCGGTTGACGCTGACGAGCACCGCGGGCGGGTACACGGCACTCGCAGAATTCGCGGGCGCGGACGGTAAGTATCTGCCACTCTCCGAGGTGAAGGCGACGCGCGCGAAGTGAGCCGGCGTGCGAGCACGCCGCGCTTGCGGTAGCAAGACTCTCACACTCGGGCAGCGAGCACGCGCGCGGTGTACTGCTGCGACGCCAGCGAGAACACGCAGTAGGCGGCGAACCAGTAGAAGCCGGCCCCGAACTCCGCCGTGAAGGCGACGAGAGGCGGACCGGCGGCCGGAGTGCTCTGACTCGCCATGGCCGCAAGATAAGTAATGAACAGCGCGACGACAAAGACGTCGGCCATCGACCATTTCGCGATCGCCTCGACAAACGCCAGCGTCCGTTGCCGCTGCGCCTCGCCTGCGACGAACATCGCCCAAGCGACCAGTGCCGTCTTGACGAAGGGCACGACGACACTGAATAGCAGAATCAGTGTTGCCGGCACGGGACTCCCGACCTCGTAGAGTCGCCTCACGGAGCCGACAATGCTCCGCGTCTGCTGAAACACCTCGACGTCCCCCACGTTCTGCAGCAACGACGCGGTCAGCGACGGTGTCACCTTGTCGATGATCATTTGACGTAGATCGCCACCAGTCGCCTCGAGCAGCCCGACGACCGTCGGATTCATCATGGCTTTCAGGGCATTCAGCGTGTCGTCGTTCAAACCTCGTTGCAGCATCGTCGGCGCGACTTGTGCAATGCCGTCGCGCGTCAATACCCCACGGATCGTGAGCACTGGGGCGACAAGGCCCGGAATGAGTAGCACGAGAGACACGAGGAGGACGACGAGGACGAGCCAGCGGGTCGATGTCACAGTTCGCAGAAGTCCGCCCGCCTCAGCCGAGGCAAGTCGCGGGTAGCCTACGGCAACTGACCGAGGCAATCAAGCACGCTGACGTGCTTGACCAGGCTAGCAGCTGTCCGGAATATTCGAGCGTGCACAGAGATTAGGTGATTGTGTGGAATGAACAAACGTGCATCGAACTTCGAGTATGAGGAACACAACATGAGTCACGTGCAATCGATCTCTCGTTTCGGGTTGTCCGCGCTAGCTGCGGGTCTCGCGGCGGCGTTTCTGGGCGTGTTGGTGGGCCCTGTGTCCGTCACGCAGGCCGCGCTCATCGAAGACGGCAAGGGACCGCAGCTTCTCATCGGACTCGACGATGACAGACAAGACAACGTGGCGATTCAGGCTGGCGCCGTCGCGAACCAGTCGCTCAACCGCACGGACGTCATGGTTGGCGGATCGGGCAACGATGTGATGTTTGGCTTGAACGGCAACGATGTAATGGACGGTGGTCCAGGTCAAGACATCATCCTCGGTGGACCGGATGGCGGACCAGCGCCTGGCGGTCCCCCGAACAGCGACATCATGTTCGGCGGACCAGGCAATGACGTGAATCTGTGGGCTCCCGGCGATGGCAGCGAGGTGTTCATCGGTGGCCAGGGGCGCGATGCGATCATCTTCGGTGCGACGGATCGCGATGCGGCGGAAGCCGGGGGTGTTCGGCTGACGTTTGGCGTTCCGGGGTTTCCCCAGGGCATACCCACCGCCGACGTGAGCGGTCTGACAAATTTCTGCACGTTGGAGGACAGTCCGTTGCCGGGATACGAGTTCTTGGTGCGGTTCAGGGGTGCGGCCGGCAACATTATCGTCACGGTGCGGGTGAGCGAGGTCGAGCAGGTGTTCTGCAGCCAGGGCGGCGGCTCGATCGCGTTTGCCGATCTGACCGTTCCGTCGCCGGCTTTCGTCGTCGTCTCACAACAGGAGGTTGAAGCCCTGAACTCGCTGGTCGGGGCGATGATCCGATAGACGTGCGCGCGCTCACTTGTCAGCGGTCGGAGCACCGCCCAGCGATCTCATCGGCGAGCTGTTCGAGTCCTCCAACATCAGGTCGACCATCAGCTCGCCGGCAATCGCTTCGAGCAAATCGCGCAGCATCTCGGTGGTGACGGTCGCCGGAACTCCGAGCTCGGCGCGCGCCCGGAACAGCGCCTCGCCCGACATCGGCGCGCTCGTGACGTCGGTTTCCAGCTCCTCGATGTTCACTCGGTGGTGCGCGAGCGCCCGCGAGATATCACGAACGATGCCCGGGCGATCGTGCCCCAGCAACTCGAGACGAACGGTGCGATACGAGCCCGGTCGCTGTTCATCACTCTGCTCGACGACGATGGTGAGTCCACCAGTCTCGGATCGCGTCAGCTCCGCTGTCAGCGCATCGGCGCGAGCGCGATCGATGGTGAGGCGCAGGAGCCCGGCGAACTTGCCACCCAACCGCGCCATCCGGCTCTCTTCCCAATTCGCGCCGGTGGCCAGAATCTGATCGGACAGCTGCTCGACGATGCCAGGCTTGTCATCGCCGATGACGGTGAGGACCAACGACGTTCGCATGATGAGTCTCCCTCGCGAGCCGGCCGTAGCCTATGGCAAGCGAAGGAGGCGATCAAGCGCCCGGCCGCGCGGCGTTGGTCATGCGCGTAATGCCCTCGGATGCGAGACGCTGCAGGAGACGACCGGCGACCGTCGCGAGATTTCCGGGCAGCTCGCCTTCCCACGCCATTTCGCGACCCGTTAGCACGAGCATGTGAGCCGCTTCCGCAATTCCAGCCACGCTGTCTGCGAGATCTCAAACAACTGGGGCTCTTCACGCGCCGGTCGCGCGGCACAGGACGTGCTCCCTTTTGCGGCCTGCGGCGCAAGGCGCACTTTCGCGGCGCAGTTGAGGAGGATCCATGTCACGTTCACTCACTCGAGTCGCCCTGATCGGGGTGCTGATGTGTATGGTTGGCGCCGTATCGTTCGCGCAAACGACGTCATCCACGTTAACGGAGAACAAGAAGTTTGAGGTGGTCTCGGTGGACGGGAACACGCTCGTCGTCAAGCTACCGGAAGGCACACGGGAGATCTCCGTCCCCGATGACTTCAAGTTCGTCGTCGATGGCCAGCCGATGACCGTCAAGGAGCTGAAGCCCGGGATGTCAGGAATGGCGACGATCACCACCCGCACGAAGTCCACCCCAGTCACGGTGACCGAGGTCAAGAACGGTGAAGTCGTCCTGGCGCAGGGGGGGAGCATCTACGTTCGAACACCGGACGGTCAGGTGAAGGCCTTCACCCAGAGCGACGTTGACAAGCGCGGGATAAAGATTGTGCGCGACGGAAAGCCGGCGCAGGTGAGCGACTTTCATCAAGGGGATACGCTCTCGGCCACCATCATCACGACCAAGCCACCGCAGGTGGTGACTGATAAGGAAGTGCAAGCGACCCTCGCCAAGAAGGCGGCGCCACCGGCTGCCGCAGCGACGCCCTCGCCGGCAGCGGCGCCGAGTCCAGCACCACCGAGCGCTCCGCCAGCTGCTGCCGCGCGGCCGGAACCAGCGGGGCAGGAAGCACGAGCGCTGCCGAAGACAGCGGGCTCGCAGCCGTTGATTGCCTTGATCGGCGTGTCATCGCTGCTGCTCGGCCTCACGCTCACAATCCGTCGCCGGCTGACGCACTGACGGATTCGTGTCTGTCACCAAAGACCGCGCGCCGGGCGCGCGGTCTCGTGCGGTCTCGAAGCTGCTGGAGGCCGTCGCCTGGACCGCGGGGATGGTGTGCCTTGCCTACGTCGGCGTGCGGCATGTTGACAGCGTGAACAGCAACCGTGAGTCGATCCGCAGGTTCACGGAGCTCACGACGGCCGAACATCGTCGTGGCGGATCTGTCGACGTATCGCTCTGGTCCCAAGCGCGGATCGCCGCGTGGCAGAGCACACGGGATCAGACGGGGCCAACGCCGCTCGCGATATTGCGCATTCCCCGTATCCACCTCGAAGTGCCCGTGCTCACAGGCACCGACGAACTCACGCTCAATCGAGCCGTGGGCCACATTGAAGACACCGCCCTGCCAGGCGCCGACGGAAACGCCGGCATCGCCGGACATCGCGACGGGTTCTTTCGTGGCTTGATGAACCTCGTCGCCGGAGATGCGATTCAGCTCGAATCACTTGACGGGACCGACGACTACCGGATCGAGCGCACGTGGATCGTCAGTCCTGATGACGTCTCCGTGCTCGACCCGACACCCGAGCGCTCGTTGACGCTCGTCACCTGCTATCCGTTCTATTTCGTCGGTCCGTCGCCACAGCGGTACATCGTCCGTGCGGTCCGCGTTGACACGTGGCGCGACGCGCGTGCTGCGCATCGTCTGCTTGGTCCGCCGGCGATCACAGCAAACAAGTGATCGAGTCGCGACCATCGACTGAACAATGGCTGCGGGCTCACCACTTGCCGTGGCCACACGCACCGTTCGCGGCTGGTTTCTCCCGTGCCGATCGCAGAGAGCCAATTCCTCAATCAGATTGCTTCGCTGCGAACTTCTGCGTCGTGGCACGGAGGGTGCGCCAGTCATCGCCGACTCGCGGTCACACAGATCGGCTCGCGACGCCCCGGTCGTCCGATGCGAGGGGCCGACGATCGTCGGCCCCTGGTTCAGCATCCCGCGCCGGCCCTCACGGCCGGCGGCCATCACCTCTGAACCGGTGCCATCCTCTCAACACCTCCTCAACCAGTGTGTCCGCCACCTGACGAAGACGCGGCTCGAGCGCGGCTAGCGACGCAAGCGACTCACGCCGGACACTGCTGTCGACACTCCCATCGAATCGTTGAACACTGCCGGAGCCGAGTTGCAGACCGGAGTCGTAGACGATGTCCGACAGTTCGTCGACCGTACGAAATTCATCGATCGCGATCTCGTGGTACGAGGGTTCCCAGCTATGGATCCACCAGTTCCGCAGGTGCTCTCCCTGCATCGTCATTTCACGAACCGCCACTTCAGGACCGGCAGCGAGGATGTCGTATTTGAGTCGGCCCAACTGATGGCTGCCGGCGATGATCCGAAACGTGGGTTGCTTCTGTGGAACCTCGAGACAGTTCAGGCCGTCGAGCGCGCGGACCGCCTTCGCCTCGAGCACGACATCGTCGGCCGGATCGCTCGAAGCGCCTCTGACCCGTATCAGCACTTTCCTGCTGGATGCGCTGCCGACGCCAAGGCGCAGCCAACCGGCACGAACGACCTCGAAGTAGTCGGCGGGGAACTCGGGCCGTTCGCGTCGGACAATATTCGCGAACTCCCCAATCCCAGCGATGACTGCGGGCATCGTCTCGTCCGCCCGCGACATCAGGCCGTCGGCCGAGTGAAGAAACGCCTCATAGGACATCGGCGGGTTCTCACTCAGCAGCCGTTGGACGATGACTGGCTGCGATGGGCTCTCGAGGGGCGCTGACAGTCCGCGGCGGTATCCGGTAAAGAATCGATCGATCAGACGATCGCGCTCGCCACTCCAGCCACGTTGTTGCGTCACCAGTTCGATCGAGCCCAGGAATCTGACAATGTCAACCAGCGCGGGGCCGCGCGTCGAGTCGTCGAAGTCGTCGAGGCCCCACGCACGATTGGTCAGGGCGTACTGTTCGACGTGTGCGTCACCGTGCAGTTGAACCGTTGGCAGGTGCGGGATGTCCCGACCGAACACCTCGCACACCCGCGCCGTCCACTCGTGATTGATGAATCGGAAGTAGTCGTGCGGCGTGGCCCGCATCCGTTCGAGCAACTCTGGTGACACCGCGGCCAGCACGTGTGACTCTGGCCTGAGTTCCGGGGCGCCGCACGCGACGGCACTGACCAGGATCCACACGAACGAGAGCACCAGCACAGGACCCACGACATGCCGTGAGCCGCGCATCTCGCCACGGCGCTTATGCGAGCACATTGCTAGTTGCACCCAACAAGGCACGTTAGATGCCACGCTGCAGCCGTTGCTGCGAACGGTCGGCATGCGCGACCTGCGCAATGACTCAGTGTGCGATGAGGATGGGCGGCGCAGGGTACTCGTTCGGACACCGGACTGGAACGATTTCGTGCAACTGGCCTTCAGTGAGATCCGCCACTGCGGCGCCGGCAATCTCGAGGTGGCGCGAAGGCTGCGCGCCCTGCTCGAGACGCTGATGGAGGTCCTGCCGGAATCACGTGTCCCGGCACTGCGCCGGGAATGGCAGCTGCTCGATCGCTCGGTGCAACGGCTGTTTCCGTTTCCAGAAGACCGGGCGCTGGCCCGCACTCCCGATCGGCAGGGCCGAGGAGCGTCGGAGCACGAGGCTCACGCTGTTACTTCTTCGCACGCGTCGGGTACTTAGCGAACATCTCCGCCACGACATCGTCGATCGTGGCTTTGATCTTGTCGGGCGCAAGGTCGATCGGCTTGTCCATGCGCGCGCGGTAGACTTCCTTCCCGCTTCCTGTTTCGCGCAACAACACCACCAGCGTGCCCACCGGGTAGGTGGGGAGATTGGTGGCCGGCGCGTCGGCATGGGTGTCGGTGTCGGTCCGCCGCTGCGCTCCGTATCGCAGCTGGAGGTCGGTCGGACCCGACGCACGTTTCTCCAGGCCAAGCCCTTTCAGCTCGCGATCGACGGCGTCGACAATCTGCTGGTGTACGGCCTTGTCCATCGCTGGATAGCCCGCGGCATCCCACGTGTAGCTCTTGAACGCGCTGAAGTCAGTCTTGCGATCCGCCGTCACCGTGATCCCGTATTTCTGCTTCTGCGCAGCGGCGGCAACAACGGCGAGCACGACTGCCAGACACACGATCGAGGCCTGTTTCATGACCATCCTCACTGGTTCTCGTACGAATCCTTAGCCAGCAGCAACGCAAGGGAGATACCAGACGCGTCGGGCACCGAGTTGCGTTCAGTGGACCCCGTGCACGTCCATGACACACGGGACGGTGGAGACGCCTACGGCATACCGGAGTCCGGGTGTGCTGTTTTGCCCTCCAACGCTCGCGAATGACGTGAGAGTTCCTTGTCGCGCGCGTCGGCATTGAACGTGCTCGATGGCGGGTAGCAGTGGATCGACGCGCTCACTCTCAACGGGCACTTCGGCATCGCCTCCTCGTCGGTGCCGCGGTCTGCCTCTGGGTCGGCGTCACGGCGACCTCTCTCGTGAACGCCGAGCCGCCACGTCCACAGCAACCGGCGGCAACAGCGGCATCAACTGCACAACCTCCTGCGCCGTTGCCGCCGGGGTACGCCGGATCCGACACCTGCGCGATCTGCCACGCCGACTACGCCACAAATCTCGAGCGCACGCGCCACGGGCAGGCTGCACATCCGCGATCACCTGCAGCGGCGCAGGGATGCGAGACCTGTCATGGACCTGGCCAGGCGCACGTGGACGATGAGTCGAAAGGCCACATCAAGCGATTCACCGGCGTGGCGTCGGCCGTGGTCAATGAGACGTGCCTCACCTGCCACAACCGCAGCAACCACGCGGGGTGGGAAGGCAGCGTGCACGAAGCCCGGAATCTCGCCTGCACGACGTGTCATAGCGTTCATAACCCGCAGTCGCCGGAGCGTCAACTGGTGAAGGCGACCGAAACGCAAGTGTGCGCCACCTGTCATCGACTGCAGGTCGTCAAGACCGAGCGGGCTGTCGCCCACATGCCGGTGCGCGAAGGCAAGATGACATGCTCGTCGTGCCACAACCCGCACGGTTCGATTAGTAACGTCAAGAACCTGAAGATCGGCAGCTCCGTGAACGAGACCTGCACGAGCTGTCATGCCGAGATGCGCGGACCGATGCTTTTCGAGCACGCACCGGTGCGCGAGAACTGCACGACCTGCCACGATCCGCATGGGTCGTCGAACGATCGCATGCTGAATGTGCGTCTGCCGTTCCTGTGTCAGCGCTGTCATGTCGCGACGCGGCATCCCTCGTCCGTGTACGACAACGCGGCGATTACCACGAACAAGAGCAATCGCATGTTCGGCAGATCGTGCGTGAACTGTCACGCAAACATCCACGGCTCCAACCACCCGTCGGGTCAGTTCTTCATGCGCTAGACGAGCCGACGTATGCAACGACTGCTCTTCGCGAGCCTGTGCGGTGTGATGATTGTGGTTGGCGCCACGCGCGCGCACGCACAAGCCACCGGTGCGCAAGCGCCGGCCACCGGTGCGCAAGCTCCGGCCACCGCTGCCCCCGCGCAGCCGCCGGCCCCGGGCCCGCAACCACCCGCGCTGACCGGACCGCTCGCCGATGACTCGACGAGCCTGTTCGCTCCGCGCTGGAACATGTTCCAGCTCTCGGGCCGCCTCGCCAGCGTCGAAGGTGACCCGGCGCGCTGGCAACGATACGAGGACCTGCGCGACGGCCTGCTGTTCACGACCGGACGGCTGCTGCGCGAGCGGCCGGGATGGGCTGCTGCGCTCACCGCCGACAATCTCGGCTGGCGCGATCAGCGATACTCGGGCAGCTTCGAACGAATCGGTCGCTTTAGCGTGAGCGGACTGTGGGATCAGATTCCGCAGTTCTACAGCGTGGACACCCGCACGCCATTCACTTCGGTGGGCGAAGCCGTGCTCGTGCTGGATGATTCGGCGCAGCGGGCGGCGAACCTCAACGCCTATCCGCCCCTTGCTCCCCAATTCGATCTGCGCGAGCGACGCGACATCGGCACCGTCCTCTTCAGCGCGATGCCTTCGACTCGCGTTGACCTCACCGGCCACTTCACCACTACGAAGCACTCCGGCGAGCTGCCGTGGGGGGCCGATTTCGGCTTCGGCAATGACAACGAGGTGGCACTGCCCTACCGGTCGCGCACCAACGACGTCGAGTTGGGTGCGCAGTGGACGAACACGCGGGCCATGATTCGTGGCGCCTACAACGGATCGTGGTTCAACAACCTCGATGACACGCTGGTCTGGGACAACCCGCTGGTGCTCAACGACAGCACGACGGCGCCCGGGCGCGGACGTACCGCGCTATGGCCGTCCAACTCAATGCAGACGATGAGCACCGCCGGATACGTGAAGCTCGCGCGGCGCACGCAGGTGACTGGATCGCTGGCCTATGGATGGTGGAACAACGACGAGCCGCTGTTACCGTTCACGATCAACAGCGCGCTGACGCAGCTGACATTGCCGCGCACCAGCGCCGAAGCCGCCGCTCACACGATCGCGACGAACCTGAACTTCGTCTCGCGTCCGCAGAACGATTGGCGGTTCAGCGCCCGGTTCCGTCGCTACGATTACAACAACGAGACGCCCGAGACGCCGATCCCGCAATTCATCAATTACGACACCTCGATCGCCACCAGCCCGACCGGCGGTCCGGAACTGTTCGCGCACAATCGCAATACATTCGACGCCGACGCCACCTGGAGCGGCCTCGGGCCGCTGGCGCTTACAGTCGGATACACCAACAATCACAACGGCTACGACTTCCGCACCTTCGAATCGAGCAACGAGCATGTGCTGCAGCTCAAAGCCGACGCCGTCGGCTCACAATGGGTGACTTTCCGCGCGAACTACGAATACGGGAAGCGCACGGGATCAGGGCTCGATGAAGCGTCGCTGATTGACATCGGTGAGCAGCCGCAGCTGCGTCACTACGACCTGGCCAACCGCACGCGCAATCGCTTCGTCGGTCAGGTGGACATCGTCCCCACCGAGGCGCTGACCGTCAGCCTGAGTGGCGGTGTCGGGAATGACGACTTCGAGGAGAGCTACTTCGGCCTGCAGGAGGCCGCCTTCCGCAACGTCTCGGTCGGGGTGGATTATCAGTTCCCGCGCGGCCTGGTCTTTGGCACGACGTACAACTACGAACGCTATTCAGGTCTTCAGCGGTCGCGATCGGCAAATCCGGGTGAACAGGAAGTTGACCCGAACCGGGACTGGACCGCTGATTCACTTGAGACGGTGCACTACGTGTCGGTCTATGTGCAGCCGCCCCGCATCGGCCGCAATACCGAGGCCCGTCTCTCCTACGACTACTCGTACGCGCGCGGCAATTTCGTGTACGGGGTCGGTCCGGCCCTCCCGCCGCCGTCGCAACTGCCGCGGACGTTCAACAAGCTGCAGGACCTTCGGGTGGACGTGCGTCATCGCCTCAACGGACGCCTCGCCGCAACGGTGTCGTACGTGTACGAGCCGTATCGGATCTTCGACTTCGCCTTCGACCCGAGCGTCATCAACAGCATCGTGCAGCCAAGCTCGCTGGTGCTCGGCTACACCTACCGCCCCTACACAACGCACTCAGCGGTCTTCGGTCT
>Ga0126304_10000310_pt1 | contig 18647 bp, 19 predicted proteins | sample Plot25_FD_92538 | JGI IMG/M metagenome (GOLD analysis project Ga0126304, IMG submission 92538) | Serpentine soil microbial communities from UC McLaughlin Reserve, CA, USA - Plot25 | ecosystem: Environmental > Terrestrial > Soil > Grasslands | place: USA: UC McLaughlin Reserve, Lake County... | reverse complement strand
GAGTCGAGCGGCACGCCGAGGGCGAGCAGCTCCGCGCGGTCGGAGTAGAAGCGCCGTGCGAAGGCCTCGTCCGACATCTCGGAGTAACCCTCGACGTTCCCCTTGACGTCCCGCGCGGTGACGGCGCGGCGCTCGGCCATCAGGAAGGCGACGAGCGAGAGCTGCCGGATGAGCTTGTCCGTATCGTGGGACACTCGGCGGCGTATTCTTCCTCATTGCCTCCTGTTGCCGGTAGTGGCAACTAAGAAGGCGACTTTGTGACAGCGGCCCAAACCCGTTATGCTCAGACCGCGACCAGGGGAGACGTGGGGCATTTAATGCCCGCTTAACAGACTTTTGCCGCCGCTTAATCGAGGAGCTGCTACCTAGAGATGGACGCTCAGAAGCTCGCGATTCAAACCCGCATGTATCAATACTCACGGGCGATTTACCGCTCGATCAAAGATCTCGTCGACCCGTACGTTCCCGCCCAAACGCAGACGGAGTACCGGAAGGCGGTTCTCGCCGCGTGCGAGGACACGATGGAGCGCCTGGCTCGCGATCCGCTCTACTTCGCGAAACCCGACCGCGCCCTTTTCCAGGACATCCGGCGCTACTTCCCGATCACAGCCCAGGCGCAGGTCGCTTGGGTGGTCGAGGAGTGCGTCGGGGCGGCGGCCACATTCATCTCACAGCAGATCGAGGCCGGCGCCTTCGACGGCGGCGCCCCAAGGTGCCGCGCGACGACGCGCAAGGGCAAGCCGTGCCAGCGCACGCCGCTGCCCGACCGCGACTACTGCCCGTCGCACCAGCACCTGGAGACCTCAGCAGAGGCCGCGTAAGGCGCCGCGGAACGGGCTCTGCCTGTTCCGCCGTCAAGGCGTCTCGAGAAGGAAGTAGCGGCTAGCCCGTGGGCCGCGCGGCGCGAAGCGCCGCCCGGCTTCATCGGATCGCACAAAGTCGTGAGACTTTGCGCGAAGCAGAGTCACGACGTGACTCTGCGCGCGTAAGCATTTCCGTAGCCGGCGCGTGCCGCCTTCGAAGCCGCGTCTTGGGCTTCGCCGAGCGACGGGTAGATCCCGCTGAAGATGACGTAGTAGCCGGGATGGAGGCTCGAGTAGCGCGACGAGTCGAGCACGCCGACCTGGCGCAGTCCCGCGCCTAGGGCCTGCCGCGCTCTCGCGACAGCCTGCTCGCGGCCGGCGGAGGTCGGGAGCGAGACGAGCACGAGGGTCCACGCGTTCCGCGCCTTGGGCCATTCGATCAAGCGATTGGACGAGGCCGGTCGCTGGGTCGTCGTCGCCCTGGTCGTACGGGTCGTCGCGGTCGGGACGGTGGGCGAGGCCGGCGCCGTCGTCGGCGCCACGGTCGGCGGAGCCGTCGGCAGCTGGGAGGTGTCGCCGATCACGGTCTCGGTTGCCGCGCTCTCCGCATCGCGCGTCCACCAGATCGTGGCACCGCCGGCCACGACGGCAATCACGAGCGCGAGCAGCGACGGCCAGATCCAGTCGCCTGGGTACCAGCGCAAGCGCCGCCGCCAGCCCGATGCGAGAGCGGCGACGAGGCCCGGCGTTCGGAGCCGAAGACCGCACTCGAGGCAGTACTCCTGCAGCGGCTCGACTGCGGTGCCGCAGCGCGGGCAGGGGGTCTGGCTTTCGCTCACTAGTGCTTCTCGAAGTGATGCTGCCCCGCTTCTTGGTCGCTAGGACGTCTGGCGCCGGTAATAGCGGGCCAGAAGCAGGCGTGTATCGCTTGGTGGAGCACTAAACTTCTGCGGGTTCCTTGGGTGCCGGCTCCGGCTGCGTATCCGCCGGTACTTGCGGCTCGAGTTCGACGGCGCTCCCGCAGTTCCCGCAGAACCTCGCCTCGGCGGGTAGCGGAGAGCCGCATCTCGCGCAGGCGACCACCGGATGCGGACCAGAGGGCCTGCCGCAGTTGGCGCAGAAGTGCGCGCCCCACGCGAGCGGCGCGCCGCACTGGCACCGCATGCCGCCGCGGCTCGATGCGGCGGCGATCAAAGAGTCGAGCTCGTTCAGCCGCTCGTCGAGTGCGACGAGGTCTGCGCACCGCTCCGTCACGAGCTCGACGCGGAACCGGTCCCGGCGGAACATCTCGAAGACGATTCCGCCCAGGTCGCGGATCCGATCCTCCCGTTCGCGCAGCAGCGCGCGCCGCTCGCGCTTCAGCGCCGCAGGATGGTTGGCGCGTCGCGGCGCCTCGCCGGCGGCGGTGCGCGCGCGATTACGGCCGAACGGCCACAGGCGTGCCATCGACCGCCGAATCTAGCGAACTGGGCACCGCCCCTCGGCGGGGCTGTGCCGCAGGCGCCGCGGCGTATCACACCGAACCCTCCTAGAGATCCAGCACGACCACGCGCTCCTCGGTGAACTCGCGCACCGAGTATGCGGGGCCCTCGCGCGTATTGCCTGAATCCTTGACTCCGCCGTAGGGCATCTGGTCGGCGCGGAACGTGGGCGCCTCGTTGACCGTCACGCCGCCGAACTCGAGCTCGTGCGCAGCGCGCAGCGCCTTCTTGACGTTCGACGTGAAGATCCCGGCCTGCAGGCCGTACTTCGTCCCGTTCGCAAGCCCGATCGCCTCGTCGAGCGAGTCGAAGGGGCTGACGGTAACGACGGGGCCGAAGACCTCTTCGCACGAGACCTTGAGCTCTGCGGAGGGCTTCGCGATGACGGTCGGCCGGATCAGCTCGCCGTCGAGCTCGCCCCCGGTGAGGATCTCCGCGCCCCCGCTACGCGCCTCGTCGATCCACTCGAGGATCCGCTCGCGAGCGTTGTCGTCGATCACCGGCCCGACGTCCGTGTCGTCGTCGGCAGGATCGCCGACGACGAGCTGCTCGACCCGCGGCACGAGCTGCTGAACGAAGTCGTCGTAGAGCGAGCGGTGTACGTACACCCGCTGGATCGAGATGCAGCTCTGGCCGGCGAACGAGAACGCGTGCTGGGCCGTCGCCGCGACTGCGGTGTCGAGATCGGCGTCCGCCTCGACGATCAGCGGCGTCGCATTGCCGAGCTCCAGGTTCACGCGCTTCCGTGGCGCTCGCTCGCGCAGCTGCCAGCCAACCGTTCCCGAGCCCGTGAACGTGAGCACCTTCACGCGGTCGTCCTCGACCAGGACGTCGCCGATCTCCGATGCCGGTCCGACGAGCACGTTGAGCCAGCCCGGCGGCAGCCCCGCCTCCGTCTCGAGCTCCGCGAGGAGCAGAGCCGACAGCGGTGTCTGGCCGGCAGGCTTCAGCACGACCGCGCAGCCGGCGGCGAGCGCGGGCGCGATCTTGTGCGCGACGAGGTTGAGGGGGAAGTTGAAGGGGCTGATCGCACCGACGACTCCGATCGGGTGTCGCAGGGTGAACGCGAGCTTTCCCTCGCCGGCCTGGGACGCGTCCATCGGGACGACGTCGCCGGCGAGCTTCCTGGCCTCGACGGCCGAGAAGGTGTACGTGGACATGGCCCGCGACGCCTCGATCTTCGCCGCCTTCATCGGCTTGCCGGCCTCGTCGGAGATCAGGCGCGCGACCTCCTCGTGGCGCCGCCCGAGGGCGCCAGCGACCCGGACGAGGATCTCCGCGCGCTTGTGTGCCGGCAAGGGCTCCTCCATCGCCGCCGCCGCAGCGTCGATCGCTCGGCGGGCCTCCTCTGCGCCGGCCTTCGCCACGCGGCCGACGACATCGCCCGAGTACGGCGAGCGAACCTCCTGCCACTCGCCCGTCTCGACCCATTCGCCGCCGACCAGGAGCCGCTTCTCGGTCGCTGTTGTCGCCATGCAGAGAGTCTAGGAAACTGGATGTCGGTGCAGATTCCCGATGTCCACTACGCGCGAAGCGGCGACGTCGCGATCGCCTATCAGGTCGTCGGCGACGGCCCCATCGACCTCGTCTTCGTCCGAGGGACGCTCGCCGACCTGCTCGCGGGCTGGGAGATGCCGCTGTTCGTCGATCACGTCGAGGGGCTGACCCGGTGCGGCCGCGTCCTCCTCTTCGACAAGCGAGGAAGCGGCCTCTCGGATCCGGTCAGGCAGGTGCCGACGCTCGAAACGAGGATGGACGACGTCCGCGCCGTCATGGATGCAGTCGATTCCGAGCGCGCCGTGCTGTGGGCGGCCCAGGAAGGCACGCGGATCGCGCTCCTCTTCGCGGCGACGTACCCGGAGCGGACGCGGGCGCTCGTGCTCTACGACCCGACTGCGCGCGGCAGGTGGGCGCCGGACTACCCGTGGGCTCCGACGGAGGACGACTGGCGGGGCGAGCTGCGCGAGATTCACGCGCGTTGGGGCGACCGCGACTACCTGATGGAGCGCGCGCACCGCCTGAGCCCGCTCGGAGCGAAGAACGAAGCCTGGCTCGAATGGTTCGTCTGGTACATGCGCCGCAGTGCCAGCCCGTCGGAAGCGGTCGCCTTCCACCGTATGTCGATGGAAGGAGACGTCCGCGACGTGCTGCCCGCGGTGCGCTCGCCGACGCTGCTCCTGCACCGTACCGAGGCGCGAGAGGAGGCGATGTACGTTGCAGACCGGATCCAGGGTGCGCGCCGAGTCGAGGTCGAGGGACTGCGCGACTGGTTCAGCTGGGCCGATCCCGACCGCAACGCCGTGCTCCTGCGGGAGACGCAGCAGTTCATCGAGGGCCTACGTGCGCCGCCTGAGCCCGACCGTGTGCTCGCGACGATCTTGTTCACGGACATCGTCGGGTCCACTGCGCGTGCGGCCGAGCTGGGCGACAGCGCCTGGCGCGACCTCCTTGCCCGGCACCACATGCTCGTGCGCGGGGAGCTCGCGCGCTTTCGCGGTGAGGAGTTCGACACGACCGGCGACGGCTTCTTCGCCGCTTTCGACGGCCCGGGTCGGGCGATCGAGTGCGCCCGCGCGATCCGCGAGTCCGTGCGCTCCCTTGGTCTCGAGATTCGGGCCGGGTTGCACACCGGAGAGTGCGAGCGGCTCGACGGCAAGCTCGGGGGGATCGCGGTGCCGACCGGTGCTCGCATCGCGGCGCTCGCCGAGCCCGGCGAGGTGCTCGTCTCGAGCACCGTCCGCGACCTCGTCGCCGGGTCGGGCATCGAGTTCGCGGATCGCGGGACGCACGAGCTGAAGGGCGTGCCGGGGGAATGGAGGCTCTATGCCGTCGGCGGTGCCTGAGACGCGCTACGCGAAGAGCGGCGACGTCAACATTGCCTACCAGCTCATGGGCGACGGCCCGTTCGATCTGGTGCTCATTTCCGGGTTCGTGTCACATCTCGACCTCGATCTCGACGAGCCTCGGATGGCGTACTTCCTCCGCCGGCTGGCCTCGTTCTCGCGGCTGATCCGCTTCGACAAGCGCGGCACCGGCCTCTCGGATCGTCCCGGTGGGCTCCCGGACCTCGAGACCCGGATGGACGACGTGAGGGCGGTGATGGACGCCGTGGGGAGCGAGCGAGCGGCGTTCCTCGGCTACTCGGAGGGTGGGCCGATGAGCTGTCTCTTCGCCGCCACATACCCAGAGCGCACCTCTGCGCTTGTCATCTACGCCTCCTATGCGAAGCGGCAGGACCCCGACGACGACTATCCCTGGGCGTCCACCCCGTCGGAGCGACAGGCGTACGCCGAGCAGATGGAGCGCGACTGGGGCGTCGATTCCGACCTCGGATCGATGGCGCCGAATGCGGATGCAGCTCTTCGCGCTTGGTGGGCGAGACGGGCGAGGGCTGCCGCCAGCCCAGCCGCGGCTCGCGATCTCGTCCTGATGAACAGCCTGATCGACATCCGAGCCGTCCTGCCCACCATTCGCGTCCCCACGCTCGTCCTCCATCGCGCCGGTGATCGCGACTCTCGTGTGGAGGAGGGTCGTTATCTCGCCGAGCACATCCCCGGAGCCCGCTTCGTCGAGCTTGCGGGGGACGACCATTTCGTCGCGATCGAGGCCAATCAGATTCTGGACGAGGTCGAGGAGTTCCTGACAGGAACTCGCCCCGTGCGAGAGCCGGACCGAGTGCTCGCGACCGTGCTCTTCACTGACATCGTCGGCTCCTCGCAGCGGGCAGCCGAGCTCGGAGATCGGGCTTGGCGCGGGCTCCTGGCCGCGCACAACTCGGTCGTACGCCATGAGCTCGAGCGCTTCCAGGGTCGCGAGGTCGACACCGCCGGTGACGGCTTCCTCGCCACCTTCGACGGCCCCGCGCGCGCGGTTCGCTGCGCACATGCGATCCAGGCCGAGATGGCCGAGCTCGGCCTCGAGCTCAGAGCGGGCCTCCACACTGGCGAGGTCGAGCTCGTCGACGGCAAGGTCGCGGGAATCGCGGTGCACACAGGTGCCCGGGTCGCCGCTCTGGCTGGGTCCGGGGAGGTCCTCGTCTCGAGCACCGTCAAGGACCTCGTCGCCGGGTCGGGCATTCGCTTCGAAGACCACGGCGAGCACGAGCTCAAGGGCGTGGGGGCCTGGCGGCTTTACTCTGTTGTCGATGCCTGAGGCGCTCATCGTCGAAGCTGTCCGCAGCCCGATCGGAAAGCGGGACGGGATGCTGTCGAAGATCCGCGGCGACGAGCTCGCCGCGCAGGTGCTGAACGGGCTCGTCGAGCGGAACCATCTCGATCCGGCGGAGGTCGAGGACGTGCAGATGGGCTGCGTCACGCAGATCGGCGAGCAGGGCTGGAACATCGGACGGATGGCCCCGCTCGTCGCCGGCTGGCCGGAGACGGTCTGCGGGACGACCGTCGACCGCCAATGCGGCTCCTCGATGCAGACGAACTTCAACGCGGCGGCCGCGGTCTGGTCGGGGCAGCTCGACGTGGTGATCTCCGCGGGCGTCGAGATGATGTCGCGCGTTCCGATGGGTTCGAACGGCGGCGACCTCTCGGACAAGCTCACGGACCGCTGGGAGATCGTCCCGCAGGGGATCTCCGCCGAGGTCATCGCCGAGGAGTGGGGGCTCTCGCGGGAAGAGCTCGATGCCTATTCGCTCGAGTCCCATCGGCGTGCGATCGCCGCCATCGACGAGGGTCGCTTCGAACGGGAGATCATTCCCGTCGAGGTCACGAATCCCCACGTCGGCGCGCTCGTCGGCATCGACGAGACGCCGCGGAGGGACACGTCGGCCGAGAAACTTGCGTCGCTCGCTCCCGCGTTCATTCCCGACGGCAAGGTCACGGCCGGTAACTCGAGCCAGATCTGCGACGGCGCCGCGGCCGTCCTGATCGCCTCGGAGGCCGCGGCTTCGCGGCTCGAGCTCGAGCCTCGCGCGCGGTTCGTGTCGTTCGGACTCTGGGGCGTCGATCCGCACCGGATGCTGCACGGCAATCCCGAGGCCTGCGCGAAGGCCCTTGCCCGTGCCGGCCTCACGTGGGACGACATCGCCGTGATCGAGGTCAACGAGGCGTTCGCCTCGGTCGTGCTCCAGTTCCTCCGGGACACCGGGTTGGAGGACCGCCGCGAGGACGTCAACCCGAATGGAGGCGGCATCTCACTCGGCCACCCGCTCGGGGCGACGGGAGCGCGTCTCACTGCGACGCTAGTCGGGGAGCTCGAGCGGCGGAACGAGCGCTACGGCATCGCGTGCATGTGCATCGGCTTCGGCCAGGCCATCGCCGGCGTCGTCGAGCGGATCTGACGCACTGGCTTCTGGTCCGCGGTCGCGGGGAGCGCCCGCTCGCGCCAGACGTCGACCCCGACGAGCTCCGCGCGCACTCGTCGTCGAGGCGTCCGTCGGTCGAGGCCGGCGAGCTCGCGATCCTGTACGCGGCGGTCTGGCAAGCGATCTTCGCTGTGGTGGAGATCGTGGGCCCGCCCGAGAACGATCCTCAGCGGACGCGGTGGTCCTGGCGCTTTCCGATCCGGCCGCGGGTCGCCGTTCGCGACCTGCGCGACGCTCCGCCGGTGGAGGCCGCGGGCATCTTCCCGCAGAGCATCTGGCGGCACTCCCACATCCGGCTGGCGGAAGACCAGTTCGCGGCCGCGCGCGAACTGATCGAAGCCGCCGCCTAGGAGGGATTCGCCGAACGTCGCGCGTCGTCAGGACGGCACAGCCGATGGTTCGCCGAGCCCTCCTAAACGGCGAGGAGCACCGGCCGCTCGCCGCGGACGAGCTGTAGCGCCGCACCTACGATCGCAACCGCGACGAGCGCCGCAACGGCCAGTGCAAAGGTGATCCGACTCCGTCTCATTCGTTCCAGACGCACGGCGCGCTCGCTTTCTTCCGCAGTAGGATCGCCGCCCGTGGAGATACGCAGGGTCGGCGTAGTCGGTTTGGGAACGATGGGCGCAGGGATCGCGCAGGTCGCCGTGCAGTCAGCGTACGAGACGGTCGGTCGCGAGATCTCCGACGAGCTGAACGAACGCGCCAGAACGACGATCGACCGGTATCTCACCCGCGCCGTCGAGAAGGAGCGGATGTCGCAGTCGGACAAGGACGCGGCGCTCGCCCGCCTGGCGCTGACGACGTCCCTCGACGACTTCGCCGACTGCGACCTCGTCATCGAGGCGATCGTCGAGGAGCTCGAGCCGAAGCGGGAGCTCTTCGCCGAGCTCGAGCGGATTTGCCGCCCGGAGGCGATCCTCGCGACGAACACGTCCGCGTTGTCGGTGACGAAGATCGCAGAGGCGGTCGAGCGGCCCGAGCGAGTGCTCGGCATGCACTTCTTCAACCCCGCACCGGTGCTCCCGCTCGTGGAGATCGTCCGCACCGAGCAGAGTTCCGACGAGGCCGTGGATGCAGCGTACGAGTGGGCGGAGCGCGCCGGGAAGCAGCCGGTGAGCTGCCACGACACTCCCGGCTTCGTCGTCAACCGAATCCTGATCCCGCTGCTGAACGACTGCGTTCGAATGCTCGACGAGGCCAACGTGACTCCCGAGGACCTCGACAAGGCGATGACCAACGGCGCGGGCTGGCCGATGGGGCCGTGCGCCCTCGTCGACCTCGTGGGCATCGACATCCACATCCACGCGTCGGAGGCGCTGCACGGCGCCCTCGGCGAGGACCGGATGGCGCCGCCGCAGCGTCTCGTCGAGATGGCGCGCGAGGGCAAGCTCGGCCGCAAGACCGGCGAAGGGTTCTTCAGCTACACCTGACGCATCGGGATCCCGAGGCGGCGCGCGACGAACGGGATACTCGAGCCCTGGACGATGACCGAGAACGCGACGACGACGAAGACGATGTCGTAGACGCGAGGGGCGTCCTCGACCGCGGCCACCAGCGCGAAGGCCGCGAGCAGAATCGGGACCGCGCCGCGTAGGCCGCCCCAGATGACGAAGAGCCGCTCGTTCAGGCGCATCCGGGCAGGAAGAAGGAGCGGGCCGACGGCGAGGGGACGGGCGACGACGGCGAGGATGACGGCGAGAACGAGACCTTCCAGCAGGTGGCGGCTTGTCAACAGCTCAGTCAGGTCGACGGTCAACCCGAGGGCGGCGAAGACGACGACCTCGGCAAGGCTTGCGAGCGACGTGTGAAACCGCTCGATCTGCTCGCGGCGTGGAATGTCCGCGTCGCCGACGGCGATCCCTGCGATGAACACCGCGAGGAAGCCGGAGCCGCCGACGGCAGCCGCAGCTCCGTAGATCACGCCTGCCGCCGCCAGCGTGCGGAGTGGGTACAGCCCGGGGTTCGGCAGGGAGAAGCGGAGTAGCCAGCGGAGGACTGCGCCTCCGACGAGCCCGACGAGAAGGCCGACCAACATCTCGACGGAGAACTCCTCCACGACCACCCAGAACGAGGCGTCGGCATGAGTCGCGAGCTCGATCATCCCGATCATCAACGCGATCCCAACGGGGTCGTTGACTCCCGACTCGCCCTCGAGGATCGTGCCGACCCGTCCGCCGATCTCCTTGTTTCCGAGCACCGAGAACATCACTGCGGGGTCTGTGGGCGCCAGGGCTGCGCCGAGGACGCCCGCGATCGTCCAAGAGAAGTCGAAGAGATAATGGGCGGCGACGGCGATCACACCCGCCGTTGCGAAGGTGCCGAGAACACCGAGGGTGAAGATCGGCACCGCCGCGACTCGAAAGCGCCGCCATCCGACGAGCGTGCCGCCGTTGAAGAGAATCACGATCAGCGCGACGACGCCGAGTCGCTCGACGTCCCTGATCGACAGTCGGTCGCCAAGCTTGGGGAAGAGGTCCGACGCAACGGCGGCCAGCAGGAGGAAGACCGCCGGCTCGGGGAACGGGAATCGCTCGTTCAGCCTCGTCGCCACCAGGGCGAGCAGCAGCCCGCCCGAGACGACAAGCACGATCGTCCCGAACACAGTCAGTTCCTCCACGAGTGGGGGTCAGTTTGACGAGGCTGCAGCTCCGCGTCCCGCGGGCACGCAAGCCTCAAGAGCCGCCATCGCTGCCCTTTGCGACCAAACCCTTTCCTTACAAATCACTCAACGAAGCTACACCGGGTATGGCGATACTCAGGTTGTGCGCCTTGCCCAGGCTCTGATCGTGCTTGCTCTCGCCGTCGGCTCACTCGCAGCGGCGACAGCCGCTGCGGTCCCGAAGCGCCCGCCGTCGCAGGACGGAACGCTGTCGGTTCGCGACGGCCGGGCCAGCGTCGTCATGAAGATGAAGGGAAGCATCATCGGTCGGTTGGCGAAGGGGTCGCTCAAAGTGACGGATCCCGGTGCCGACGCGACGGTGATCGTGCGTGGCGCCGAGTCGGAGCGCTATCCGACCGAGAAGACGACCGTGTATGCCGGCAAGGCGATCCGGTTCCGTGTCGCGGACGACCGGCGGGTCACCGTCAAGGTGACCGGCAAGGGCATCAACTTCTCGGCCGTCGGTCGCGGCGACGGTTGGATCGACGGCTGGGGCGACCCCGCCGACGGAGTTTTCTTCGACGGCGCGTACTCGTTGAACGGCGAGGACTACGCGTCGCTGCCCAACGAGCGGATGCGGTTCGAGCTCGCCGCGCCCGCTACACCGTAGGCGGTCTGGCATCCTGACAGGCGCGATGGCCGCAGGCGACGCGCAGACCGTTCTGGTCGTGGAGGACGAGCAGTCCATCGCGTCCTTCGTCGCCATGTACCTCCGCAACGCGGGCTACGACGTCCAGGTCGCCCCGAACGGCCGCGATGCGCTCGCGAAGGCGGAGGCGGCGTCGCCGTCGTTGATCGTCCTCGACCTCATGCTTCCGGACATCGATGGGATCGAGGTCTGCCGCCGCGTCCGGCAGAAGTCGGACGTCCCGATCCTGATGCTGACGGCGCGTGACGAAGACGTCGACAAGATCGTCGGCCTCGAGGTCGGCGCGGACGACTACCTCACGAAGCCGTTCAACCCGCGGGAGCTCGTTGCGCGGGTCAAGTCGATCCTGCGCCGCACGACCCCGGAGCGCCGCGAGGCGAAGACGACGCAGATCCGGCACGGCGCCCTGCTGGTCGACGCGGGCCGGCGTGAGGTGAAGGTCGACGGGCAGGACGTCCAGCTCGCGCCAAAGGAGTTCGACCTGCTCTGGGAGCTGCTCGATCACAACGGCCTCGTGCTCACCCGGGACCAGCTGCTCGAGCGCGTCTGGGGCTATACGTTCGCGGGTGACACCCGCACCGTCGACGTCCATATCCGCCAACTGAGGCGGAAGCTCGAGGACGCGTCCCCGATCGTGACCGTTTGGGGGGTCGGCTACAAGGCCGCACCGGCCAAGGACGCCTCGAAGAACACGGTCAGCGCCTAAGGCCAACCGCGCCATGTTCCGGTCGCTGCGTTTCCGCTTGCCGGCCCTCTTCCTCGCCGGCGCGATCCTGGCCGGCCTCATCTCCACGATCATCTCGATCGGCCTGTTCCAGGACTACACCGAGGACCGGCTGATCGCGGAGATGCGCCGCGAGGCGCGGGGCCTCACGAGTCTCTACGCCGAGCAGGCGGAGCGAGCGATCAGACAACCGCGATCGACGCTGCCGCGGCTGGCTGCGGCGACACGGCGCTTCGAGCAGGCGAGCGGCAGCCAGATCTACTACGCCGGTCAGAAGATCTTCTACGGCTCCGAGCGATCCGGCCTGCGGACCCTCGACGAGGACATCGTTCAGTGGCGAGACGGCCGTGTCCGCAAGTTCGAGTTCACGCCGCCGGGCGCGAATCGGAAGTACCTCGCGGTTTCGTCGCCGCTCCGGCTAGGGAAGCGGGAGCCGTACTTCGGCACTCTGATCGTCGCGAAGCCCAAGGCGGAGCTGCGCGACCGCTGGACGACGCTGATCGAGCGCCTGGCGCTCGCCGGGCTCCTCGGGATCGTGATTGCCGGCGCGCTCGCGTGGTACCTGAGCCGCAGGATCACGGTGCCGGTCGAGGCGCTCGCGAAGGCGGCCGACCGCATCGCCGAAGGGCGCTACGACGTCGACCTCCCGCGAGGGACGAGCCGTGACGAGATCGGGCACCTGACGGAGAGCTTCGAGGAGATGGCGACGCGGTTGCAGGAGGCCGACGAGCTCGAACGCAACTTCCTGATGACCGTCTCGCATGAGCTGCGGACGCCGTTGACGGCCATTCGCGGCCACGTCGAGGCGCTCCGGGAGGGCGTCGCCGACGACGAGGCCTCGCGGGCGGAGTCGCTCTTTGTGATCGCCGCGGAGGCGGCTCGACTGGAGCGTCTCGTCGGCGACGTGCTCGACCTGGCGAAGCTCGACACGCGCCGCTTTACGCTCCGGCGCGAAGAGGTCGACATGGCCCGGCTGCTCGAGCGCGCCTATAGGACGTTCACCGAAGAGGCGCGCGCGCGAGGGATCGACTACCAGCACGAGATCAGCGCGCGGCCGGTGATCGTCGCCGACGGAGATCGCGTGCTCCAGATCATCTCCAACCTGCTCTCGAACGCCTTCCGCTGGACGCCGGACGGCGGGCGCGTGGAGCTCGCGCTCGCGCAGGAAAACGGCGATGTGTCCGTCGCCGTGCAGGACTCCGGCCCGGGCATCCCGGCGGACGAGATCGAGCGCATCTTCCGACCGTTCTGGTCGCGTGACGGCGGGGGCACCGGCCTCGGCCTTGCGATCGCCCGCGAGCTCGCGACAGCGCACGGCGGCCGCATCCTGCTCGACACCGAGCCCGGCCGTGGCACCTGCTTCAAGCTCGTCCTGCCTGCTTCGCCCGCGACTTGAGAACGCTCCTGGCCGCGATGCGGCCGCTTCAGTGGTCGAAGAACTTGCTCGTCTTCGCTGGAATCCTCTTCGCGGCGGAGTACGACGAGCCGGCGAAGTGGGTCGCGGCGTTCACGGCGTTCGTCGCGTACTGCGCCGCGTCGAGCGCCGCCTACGTCTTCAACGACGTGCTGGACGCGCAGCAGGACCGGCTCCACCCGCTGAAGCGCGATCGTCCGGTGGCACGCGGCGCGCTTTCCCGGGACCGCGCTCTGCTCGCCACGGCTGTCCTCACGGCCCTGGGATTGGCGATCGCCGCAGCTCTCGGCTGGGCGTCGCTGGCGTACATGACGGGCTTCCTCGCGCTCCAGGCCGCCTACAGCGTGCGGCTCAAGCACGTCGTCCTGATCGACGTGATCGCGATCGCGGGGCTGTTCGTGATCCGCGCGGCGGCCGGCGCCGAAGCCGTGAACGTCCGGATCTCGCCGTGGCTCATCGTTTGCACCGCGCTGCTCGCGCTCTTCCTCGCGCTGGCGAAGCGCCGCGGAGAGCTGGTTTCAGCAGCGGGAGCGAGGCCGGTGCTCGACGGCTACTCGCTGCCGCTCGTCGACCAGCTCGTCACCGTCGTCGTGGCCTGCACGATCGTCGCGTACTCGCTCTACACGTTCAGCGCGCGCGAGGGCTCGGCGATGATGGCGACGATCCCGTTCGTCGTCTTCGGGCTCTTTCGCTACCTGCTGCTGATGCATCGAGAAGAGCTCGGCGAGGAGCCCGAGCGAGTGCTGCTCACCGACGTCCCGATCCTGGCGACGGTCGCCGTCTGGGCCGTAACGTCAGCTTTGATCCTCGGCTACAGCTAGCCGTTCGAGGTGCGGCGGTCCTGCGCGTCCTCGATGCGGTAGACGATCGCGCCTCCGCTGTCGTGGAGCCCGCGCTCGATGCGGGCGAGTCGCTCGTCGACGCCCTTCCAGCCGGAGGTGATCAGGTCGACGAGGAGCGCGAGGTCGTCGACTCGCGCGTGCCGCTCCGCGAGGTTCTCGCCTTCGATTCGCTCCAGCCGCCGGAGCGTCTGGTTCGCGAGGCCGCGGACCTCCGCCAGCTGCCGCGCGACCGGCAGCGCCTCGGAACGCAGCCCCTCCTGGACGGCCTCGCCGATCTTCTGCGGCATCGTCGCCTCGAGCGTCGCTGCGAGCTCCGCGAGCTCCTCGATCTGCGCCCGCGCGCGGTCCAGCGCTGCCTGAACGTCGCCGGGTTGCGTCTTGTTCTGCGCGGCGGCTTCCAGCCGCTCCCTGGCGCGCTCGACCGCGCTGTAGTCCATGGACGAAGGGTACCGTTGCCTCCGGATGGACACGGCTCAGCTCGAGTACGAGCTGCCGCCCGAGCTGATCGCCCAGCGGCCGGCGAAAAGGCGGGACGAGTCGCGGCTCTTGGTCTTCGACCGGGGGACCGGCGACGTGCGCCACCGGCGCTTCTCGGAACTGCCTGACGAGCTCGGAGGCGAGCTCGTGGTCGTCAACGACACCCGCGTGATTCCGGCGCGGCTGCGGCTGCAACGTGAAGGTGGGGGAGAGGCCGAAGTGCTGCTGCTCGAGCGCGTCGGCGACGACGGCGTGTGGGAAGGCTTGGCGCGGCCCTCGCGGCGGCTTCGGCCGGGCCAACGGCTGGGGCCTGTCGAGCTCGTCGAGTCGCTGGGCGGCGGCCGGTGGCTGCTGCGGCTCGAGGGCGAGCCCGCCGGCGAGGCGCCGCTGCCGCCGTACATCACGGAGCCCCTGCAGGATCCCGAGCGCTACCAGACTGTCTACGCACGCGAGGAGGGTTCTGCCGCGGCGCCGACCGCCGGCCTGCACTTCACTCCCGAGCTGCTCTCGCGACTCGATCTAGCGCGCGTCACGCTCCATGTCGGGCTCGACACCTTTCGCCCGGTCGAGGCCGAGACGCTCGAGGAGCATGCGATCCACAGCGAGCGCTACGAAGTCGCGCCGGCCGAGTGGATCCGGATTCGCGACGCCGAGCGCGTTCTCGCCGTCGGCACGACGACGGTGCGCGTGCTCGAGACGCTCGCCCGCGGTGCGGCGCTCTCCGGCCGCACGGAGCTGTTCATCACGCCCGGGTTCAAGTTCGAGCGCGTCGACATGCTGCTGACCAACTTTCACCTGCCGCGCTCGACGCTGCTCGCGCTCGTGATGGCGTTCGCGGGAATCGACCAGACGCGACGGCTCTACGAGCTCGCGATCGCCGAGCGCTACCGCTTCTACTCGTTCGGCGATGCGATGCTGATCCGATGAAGCTTCCGATCACCCTCGTCTGCGTCGCCGGGGTCACTCTCGCCGGTTGCGGAGGCAAGCTCAGCGCCGACGAGACCGAAGCGAAGCTGACCCAATCCACGAACGCTCAATCGGTCCGATGCCAGAAGGCCGAGGGGCAGCTGTCCGACTGGGACTACCAGTGTCTCGTCGACTACGGGGACTACCGGACGCTCCTCGGCGTCAACGTCGACGGCGACGGCATCACGGAGCAAACGGAGCGGTGAGCTTCGCGGTCACGGCGACCGACGGCGCTGCTCGCGCCGGCGTCCTGCCCACGGCGCACGGCGAGGTCCGGACGCCCGCGTTCATGCCGGTTGGCACCAAGGGGTCGGTGAAGACCCTGCACCCCGACGAAGTCCGCGAGCTCGGCGCCGACATCTTGCTCGGCAACACGTACCACCTGCATTTCCGGCCGGGGGACGACGTCATCGCCCAGCTCGGCGGGCTGCACGAGTTCATGAGCTGGGACGGCCCGATCCTCACAGACTCGGGCGGCTTCCAGGTGTTTTCCCTCCTGGACACGATCCTCGCCGTCGACGACGACGGCGTCACGTTCCGCTCTGTCTACGACGGCTCGCCGGCTCGCTTCACGCCGGAGTCCGTCGCCGCGATCCAGGCGAATCTCGGCTCCGACATCGCCATGTGCCTCGACGTCTGCCCGCCGGCGGGCGTGCCCCGCGAGGAGCTCGAGGCGGCGGTCCGACGTACCACCCAGTGGGCGCAGCGGCAGCGCGCGGCACTGCGGGGCGAGAACCAGCTCGTCTTCGGGATCACGCAGGGGGCCTCGGACCCAGAGCTGCGAAGACGTTCGATCGAGGAGATCACTGCGCTCGACTTCGACGGCTACGCCCTCGGCGGGCTGTCCGTCGGGGAGCCGCGAACCCTGACGATGGATGCGGCCGAGTGGGCGGCGCCGCTCCTCCCTGACGAGAAACCCCGCTACTTCATGGGCATCGGCGACGCAGAAGGCATCCTCGAGGTGATCGAGCGGGGGATCGACATGTTCGACTGCGTGCTACCGACTCGGACCGCGCGGACGGGCTCGGCACTGACCTGGCAAGGGCGTCTGAACCTCCGCAACGCGCAGTTCGCGCGGGATCCCGAGCCGCTTGACGCCGACTGCGGCTGTCCCACGTGCGCGCGCTTCACGCGCGCGTACATCCGCCACCTCGTGAACCAGGAGGAGCTCCTCGGGCTCCGCCTACTGACTTTGCACAACCTTTACTTCGTACTCGACGTCACAACTCAGGCCAGGGAGTCGATCGAAGCAGGCGACCTGGCATCCTTTAAACGGCGCGCCCTCGACCGCCTGGTACCTGTGACATGAGCCCCGGACCCCTGATCTTCCTCGCGTTGATGGCCGCGCTGATCTGGTTCCTGCTCATCCGTCCTCAGCGCCGGCGCCAGGCCGCGCAGCAGGAGCTGATGTCCGAGCTCGCTCCCAGCGACGAGGTGGTGACAGCGGGGGGCGTGCTCGGAACGGTGCGCTCGATCGCCGACGACCACGTCGTCCTCGAAGTCGCGCCCGGAACGGAGATCCGAGTGGCGAAACAGGCCGTCACCGCGCGAATGCCGAAGGAGGAAAACGACATCGCCGGGGTGGAGAACCCCGGCTAACCTGCTCTTCGCACCGTGTCTGACCGTCGCTCACACCTCGTCCTGACCGGGCTGATCGTGGCCGCGCTGCTCGCTGTGGCCGCGCTCTCGCTCCCGCGCTCGCCGATCCAGCGGACCGTCAACCTCGGGCTCGACCTCCAGGGCGGCCTCGAGGTCGTCCTGCGCGCCGTGCCGCCGAGGGGCCACAAGCTGACTGACTCGGACATGGACCGCTCGGTCGAGATCATGCGCAACCGCGTCGACAAGCTCGGCGTCTCCGAGCCCGAGATCCGCAAGCAGGGGGACGATCAGATCGTCATCCAGCTGCCCGGAGTCACGGACCCGGGCGCGGCACTGCGGCTGATCGGGAAGACCGCGCAGCTCTGGCTCTTCGACCTCCAGGCAGACATCCTCGAGCCGACCGCGACGAGCCAGGGCCTGGTGAACCAGCCCGCGCCGATGACGAGCCTCTTCCAGCTGCTGAAGACGATCCAGCCGCAGACGAAGAACGGCACGCCCACGGAGTACTACCTCGTCAACCCGAAGACGAAGAAGGTGATCCTGGGCCCGCAGGACACGCAGCGGCGGCTCCGCGACGCGTACCGCGCGCGCTTCAACAGGCCCGTGCCGAAGTCCTTCGCCTTCTACGGGGTCCCGGCGAAGAAGATCATCCTCAACTGCGGCATCGGCGAGCGTTACTGCCCCGGCGTCAACGAGGCGCCGCCGACGCGGAACTACTACTACCTCTTCAGGTTCGACCCCGACAACGCCAGGCATCCGATTCCGGAGATGACGGGCGGCGACCTCAAGCTCGACGGCACGCGCCAGGACATCAGCCAGACCGAGGGGCCGATCGTCCTGATGGAGTTCACGGGCAAGGGCGGCGACAAGTTCCACGAGATCACGCGCGAGCTCGCTGCCCGGGGCCAGACCATCTCGAGTCAGATCGGGAACCACGACGCCGCGCTGCAGAGCTTCGCGATCGTCCTCGACCGCGAGATCAAGTCGGCGCCGACCGTCGACTGGGAGCAGAACCCGGACGGCATCGCCGGCGGCAGCGCGCAGATCACCGGCATCGGCGACGCGGGTGAGGCGAAGGACCTCGCGCTCGTCCTCCAGACCGGCGCTCTGCCGGTGGAGTTCGAGCAGATCGACCGCACGGACGTCTCCGCCACTCTCGGTAAGGACTCGCTGAACGAGGCGAAGAAGGCCGCGATCGCGGGCCTCGTGATCGTCGCGATCTTCCTGCTGCTCTTCTACCGCTTCCTCGGCCTGGTCGCGGTGCTCGGGCTCGGAATCTACGCGGCCTTCCTCTATGCCGCGTTGTTGCTCTTCAATGTGACGCTGACGCTGCCGGGCTTCGCCGGGCTGATCCTCACCATCGGCGTGGCCGCCGACGCGAACGTCGTCATCTTCGAACGCATCAAGGAAGAGGCACGTGCGGGCAAATCCGTGCGCGCGGCGATCGCCGCGGGCTACAGCAAGGGCTTCCACACGATCGTCGACGCGAACGTCGTCACCGCGATCACCGCCCTCGTGCTCTTCTCGGTCGCGACAGCGAGCGTCAAGGGCTTCGCGCTGATGCTGCTGATCGGCACCGCGATCTCGATGATCACCGCGGTTGCCGCGACCCGGGCGATGCTCGGCTTGCTCGCCCGCTTCCGCTGGTTCGACAACCCCCGGTTCATGGGCGCCGCAGGCCAGCAGTCCGGCAGGTGGCTGCAGATCGACTTCATG
>Ga0126304_10000309_pt1 | contig 18650 bp, 19 predicted proteins | sample Plot25_FD_92538 | JGI IMG/M metagenome (GOLD analysis project Ga0126304, IMG submission 92538) | Serpentine soil microbial communities from UC McLaughlin Reserve, CA, USA - Plot25 | ecosystem: Environmental > Terrestrial > Soil > Grasslands | place: USA: UC McLaughlin Reserve, Lake County... | reverse complement strand
TACTACGGAGCAGCAGCAGTCTGTACCGGTATTGCTGGAATTTTACACCTTATGTTGATACCAAATGCTATCAGTTTCAATTTTATCAATTATGCTATCTTTTTTCTTGTATCTGGCATAGCACAATTATTCTGGGTCTTGCCAATGATAAAGAGATGGGGTTGTTCTATGACCAGGTCAGAATGTTAAAGCAAATCGGAGCAATACAGTAATAATACAATAAATCGTTCATCCTTGGCGTTCCCCTTAAGCGCTATCTGACTAACACCGGTGTCTATCTCCGATGTCCACCTAATACCGTGACTTCACACTTGTAACTCATAATTTATAACTAATACAGAATAGAGTAGGTTCCTTTCTGGAATCAAAACCGTTTTCTTTGGAATATCCTTGAATTTTTTGAAGATTTCATCAACAGATGGTCTGATTAATAATAGAAATACCATACCAATGTTTAAGAGAGTTCAATCTGAACAACTTCTCCTTATGGTTGGTTATAGGGATGCCACATCATCTGCTCCAGCAATAGTGTGCAATCATTGTGAAAATAATCCAGCTGAAGTCTTTCAAGAAAGTGGTGATTATTGTTTACATAGCTGGCAGGAGATAACCTGTCCTAATGTTTAGTGTGGAGAACCAGTATAACTAATATGATTTATTGTTCCCAAAATATATGGCTACAAACTATCTGATGAAATGAAGATAGTAAACTCAACTTATGCTTTATGACTGCAACTCTAATTTGTCTTCTGGATGAGGAGCAAGAATAACGGAATCAACTACTAACGAATCAACTACTAACTACAACTATCGAATATCAAGTCTGGAAGAAAAGTGGTATTGGATTCAAAGGGTAATATTATCACTGACACATCTAAGGATAAAGGTAAAACAAGTAAATAAGTAAATCCTGACCTCTTCTTATTTCTTTTTTTAAGTAAACAGATTCAGTATTTTTATATTATTATAAAGATTTCAATGCAGGTGAGTATCCAAAGCTATAGAAACTGTGAGATATGACCTTCATCCCTGCTCAAAAGTTATGTTCTTATATTCCTTGATATGTAAATAATAATATGAAACAATGACGATTAATTTTGCTCAATTAGAAAATGATGCTAAAAGATTTTTCGAGTTAAAACAATATGAGAAAAGCAAGTCAGAATTAAAGGATATCGCAATCAGAATTATCGACCAAATATCATCTCCAGAATTTGCTTTTCCAATTCAGGATCAGTCTGTTGCCAGCAATGGAGTAACGACGTATATATATACAGATAATTTAACATATCCTAACCTCCTAGAATTTATTGCCGAAGCACTTCATACAAAAATACCAGTCATTATTAACACAGCAACATTCGGTCCAGGAGAGATTATAGTAAATAAGGAGGGGGAACAAGAGGCCTTACAAGATCTTAATTCTTGCGTTAAAGAGCTACAAATGTTGATTCATGGGAAGAAAGTCAAATACTCGTAGAACCTAGAATTATCTAGTTCTGCAAAGACTTATGAGAATACCTATATGCACTAGAGGATTAGATGACAATATTTGTATGTCAGGAAGTCGGGTGTCTTTAGTAATTGCTGAAACGGCATTAGAACTCGTGCCGGATGAATTAAGCAGACATTCATCAGTCAGGAATCATGCCCGAAGACTTCAGAAAAAGTCAAGTGAGATCCTCTTAGATAGAAGTTTCCATCATTCCGCTATGATATCTGGCAAGATCAAACTGGCTTGGAAACGTGGTAGACCTGACATAGCTCATTTTGCTCTTCTTGAGGCACTTTCAACACCTCTATATCTTGAAGGTATGTTAGATGTATATATTCATACAATAGATGATAAGGTGATAAAAATTAGCCCAGACGTAAAAGTTCCAAAGTCATATTTTCGCTTCGAAGGAATAATAATGAAACTGTTTAAAGAAAAAACTATAAAAAATAACGAAGGCAACAAGACTCTTCTAGAATTGTGTGATAACACCACTTTTGAATATCTAATAAATAATATAATAGAATCTGATAATGTAGTGGGACTTACAAGTGTAGGAGCTCGAAGTACAGCTGACTACGTAGCTTTCAGAAACCTTATAGTAAAGAAAAATGTTAAATGTGCATTCGTAGTTGGTGGTTTCCCAAAGGGTCATTTTTCTGAGTGTACAAGTAAACTGTTCTCTTGCTCGTATTCTATTGAGCGGTTTGCATTAGAAGCACATGTAGTTATTGCGAGGATACTCTACGAATGTGAAAAAATTTTATTACATGCTAATAATGGTTCAAGAGGTATATGAAAAACTAATAGAAGAAGGAGAGAACTTCTATAAGGATTACAGGTAGGATATAACTTTTGTACTAGTTGCGGCGTAGGTCTAATGGCTATAAAAATTGCAGAAATATTAGAAAAAGAGAGAAGACAAAAGCTGACAAGCTTTGCAGAGCGTGCTAGGAAAATTAATGAGAATATCCAAGCTTCAAGATATTTGATAAGGGAAATAAGCCACAAAAAAGGATTTTTGTAATTTGAAGTTACAGTATTACACAGTTAATTGCCTCATAGTTATAGGGATATTGTTCGAGTTAATAATTAACGGTCTTAACATTTCTTAGATATGAAAATAGAAACTGCATAATAATCCTTAAGAATTTGACGCAATATACTCTTGAAATCTGAACCCCATAGTACTCACAATTTATTACTGACGGCAAAAATTTGCATATTCAAAAGGAGAAAAATCTCGTGGGTTGAGGATATTTACTGGGATTTCTTATTGATCAATTCTATATCCAATTCAAGTGCGACAGCCAGGATTTGCACCTGGGTTTACAGATTGGAAATCTGACGTCCTAGACGAAACTGGACGACTGTCGCTCTATTGTTGTCAGCCAAATATATGTGGTAATCTGCTAACATTAAAAGGTTAACACGACTTAATGCAAATAATATGGGAGGGATTAGGTCTGTATAGTGTTATGCCTCGACATCTCATGTATGTAGCCCCCAACTATACTATGATAACAGAACTATGTCTTGGACGCAACTTCTTGCGCTATTTTATTAGCTGATAAATTAGTGGAATAGTGCATCTACCATAAATGCAATAAATAATGCTGCTAAATATGGACTAGAGAATTTGAAAACTGTCCAAGACGCTTTTTCGCTTGGTTTTACCAACAACCATATTGACAGTAATACCATTACAGTACCAAAAATACTAGCTGTAATTAAGTATATTAGTCCAAATTGACCAAAAAAAAATGGGAGAGTGCTAAATATAACCATCATCAAAGTTGTCCCGGCGATTATGCGAACCGACTTCCTTTCACTGGAAATTACGGTTAGCATAGGGATACCAGCTTTTGTATAATCCTTTTTTACATGCAATGCAAGGCTCCAGATGTGAGTGGGTATCCAGAAAAAAACAAGACTGGCCATCACCAAACCGATTTCGATATTTTGCGTAGTCACTGCAACATACCCTATTAGAGCAGGCGCACCACCTGAAAATCCGCCAAGGATAATATTTGTTTGACTTCTCCTTTTCAACCATTTACTGTATACCACAATATTATCAAATAGTCCAAAGATCATTAGAGCAAACGCCCAGATATTTATTAGCCATGCAAATACTAGTGAGATTACTACCAAAATCAATCCAAACATTAGTGCATTCCTAGGAGAAACTCTTCCCGATGGAATAGGTCTTCCTTTGGTTCTATCCATAACTGCGTCAATATCACGGTCATTGAAGCTAGTGAGTGTGTCGGCAGCAGCAGAGCCTGCAGCGACTCCACTGATAATTAATATCCAAGTTAAAGGAGAAACATAAACATTAAACAACAAAGATGCAGTAATGGCAGCAGCAAATGCTGTGAAGACTAACAGGTACCAGATCTTTGGCTTTGTAAGTTCATAGTAATTTCTGACCTGGTTACCTACCGTCATCATTTGATGGATCAATGTATTGTCGGGCCCATTTTTGAGTCTATCATTAGGTGTATAATTTCTTTATTTATGTCATCATAATAATACAAATAGTTGATTACTTAGACATTGAGGTTGGGTAGATTAATTCACGCGCAGTCTTTCTCATCTCAATAAAAGTTTCCGTCTTTTGAACTCCCTCTATTCGGCCCACTTTTTCAGAAATTAATTGATGCATTTCATCGAGGGAACGAGCATTCATTGTTACTAGGACATCAAATCTACCTGTCACTTCTGAGACTTCACGGACTTCTGGAATCTTGAACAGCTCATTGAGAACATTATCACGCAATTTAGAATCCATATTAATACCTGTCAAAGCTTTGACGTTCAATCCCAAAGCTTCATCATTAATTATTACAGTAAACTTTTTGATAAGACCCCTCTTAATAAGCCGCTTGATCCGGCTATAAACTACAGAAGCATTAATATTTACTTTCTTTGAGAGCTTAGGTACTGAAATACTTGCATCTTTAGAAAGTTCACTCAGAATTTTTAGATCTAAATCGTCAATTCTATCCATTTAAATGTCCTAATATATATTTAGTTTAAAGGTTTAATAAATGTATTAATTTCAAATTTACATATATTTTTATGAAAGTACTAAATTATCTCTTTATGATGCAATAGTTCAGCGAGTAACACAGCGCCCCTTGCAGAACCCATTCTTTCATTATGCGACAGCAGGACATACTTTATACCGTTCTCGAAAACCGTGTCTTTTCTCAACCTACCTACAACAGTTGTCATTCCGTCATTAATCTCCCTGTCTATACGCGGTTGCGGTCTTGTGGGATCATCATGGACAATTATATAGTCTTTTGGAGAAGAAGGTAATTTTTTGACCGTTACGCCTCTTGAGAATCTTATCAGCGTCTCCTTGACTTGCTCTGGCTCAACTGGCTTTTTGGTTCCCACAAAAACTGTTTCCGTATGACCGTCTAAAACAGGAACTCTTGTACATGTACAGCTGACCTTTATTGGAGCCGAAATAATTGATTCAGAATCCAAATTACCTAGAATCTTTTTTGTCTCCACTTGAACTTTTTCCTCTTCCTTTGGAATATATGGAATCACATTATCCATTATATCTAGCGCAATAACACCAGGAGATCTTCCAGCACCGGATAATGCCTGCATGGAAGTCATAAAGATATCTTTTATTTCAAACTCTTCCATGATTGGTTTTAATGTGATGGCTAAACCAGTCGTAGTACAGTTTGGCAACGGAGCAATAAAGCCTTTCCATCCTCTATTCTTTCTTTGGATATTCAGAAGCTCGACATGATTATCATTGATTCCCGGAATCAATATTGGGACATCATTTTCATATCGAAAAGCAGCAGCAGTACTGATAACAGGGACTGATCTTGCAAACATTGGCTCTATTCTCTTAGCATCGTCTGACTCAAGCGCGGTAAAAATTAGATCAAACTCCCGTAAGTCTACATCTTCCACCCTGCTAACTATCATGTCCCGTATATATTCCGGCACCTGTTCCTTGTTGTGCCATTTTAAAACTTCCGAGTCTTTGTCTCGAAGAGCATCGATATATTTTTTGCCGGCAGACCTCTGGGATGAAGCTATTTGGGTCAATTCAAACCAAGGATGTCTGTTAAGAGCAATTACAAATTCTTGACCAACGGCACCTGTAGCGCCAATTAGCGCAGCTTTTAACATACTGTGCTTAGTTGTCATGTAACTAATAATCGTTTCAGAGTGTCGAAAAGAATTAAAAAAGCATATTCTAATAAGACATTCTCTAAATAGAACCGAATATGCAATTGAAGTTATGGTAAGTCAGGAATTTGTACTATAAGCAGTAGTGGAGGTGGGAAAGGAGTATTCGAAATATTTGCTCACATGGAGGTATATATTCAGTAGACCCTAGTTTAGTTAAGGTCGATTTTAGTTCAAATGTTAATCCACTTGGAATTTCTACGCTAGCTCTAGAAGCGATACAGAAAAATGCTTTTTCACTATCCTCTAGATATCCTGATACAGAGTGTGGAGCTCTAAGGAAGAGTTTATCAGATTATTTAGGTAATGAACTAGACGTTGAATGGATTTGTGTGGGAAATGGAGCAACAGAATTAATCCATAGATTTGCTCAGACTTTTGTGAGAAACAAGGTTCTAATACCTTTTCCGACTTTTTGTGAATATGAAATTGCATCGGAAAGGACTGGTGCAAATACTGTTTTTGTTCCACTTATCAATCTATCTTTAGATCCTGATACCATTATCGAGAAGGCAAAGAATTCTGATGCCATATTCTTATGTAATCCAAATAACCCTACCGGCCTGATGTGTAATACGAAACTAATAGAAAAGATAGTTGAATCTGTTGATAGTTCTACAAAAATTCTAGTGGATGAGTCCTACATAGAACTCTCTGACTATAGCCCTGGTATGCAAACTATGATAAATAGGACAAAGGAATTCGAAAATTTGATAGTTTTACGATCAATGACAAAGTCTTTTGGCTTGGCTGGACTAAGGATTGGGTACATAATTTGCCATCCAAAACTCATTAAACGCCTATCTAGTAACCAGATCTCATGGAACGTGAACGGATTTGCACAAGCAGCAGGAATAGCCTCTCTTAAAGATCTGAACCATCTCAAGCAATCAAGAATTCTGATACAGAAGGAACGAAGTTTTATGCAGGAAATGATAAAGAAAAGAACGAACACATTTATTCCTCATATGTCAGACGTAAATTACTTTTTAATTTATCTCGAGAATAAAAGCTCTATAGAGCTTAGGGACTTAATTTTAGCACAGAAGGGAGTACTAGTTAGGGACTGTAGTACATTTATGGGCATGGGAGTAAAATATGTTCGGGTTGCAGTTAAAACTCATCATGAAAATTTATCTCTACTTGATGCTCTGGAGTCGGTTGATAATTGAAGTCAAAATTATCAAAAGTATTAATGATTCAAGGAACCTCCTCTGGATCAGGCAAGAGTACTCTTGTAACTGCATTTTGTAGAATTTTTTCTGACGAAGGATATCAGGTATCCCCATTTAAGGCTCAAAATATGTCTTCGAACACATATACTATTGCTAAAACATCATGTGAAATCTCCCAAACACAAGCGCTCCAAGCATTAGCTTCAAGAAAGAATCCAGATATAAGAATGAATCCTATCTTGCTTAAGCCACTTGGAGATTACAGAAGCAAGGTTATCTTAAACGGTAGATTTTATTCGGATATGTATGCACAGGATTACTATGATAGTTTTGTATTTCAGGAAGGTTTCTCAAATGTATTAAAGTCCTTACAGAGCCTTAGAAAAGAGAATGATCTTGTGATCATAGAGGGAGCAGGATCACCCACTGAGATAAATATTTCAAAATACGATATAGCTAATATGCTACTTGCGGAAGCAATCCATACACCAGTGCTAATAACTGCAGATATTGAAAGAGGTGGTTGTTTTGCAAGCATAGTAGGTACCATGCGGCTATTAAAGAAAATACATAGAGATTTGGTTCAAGGATTTTTAATAAATAATTTTCGGGGAGACCAATCACTTCTGACTCCAGCTATAAAGTCTGTTGAGAAAATAACTAAAAAAAAGATACTAGGGGTTATACCAAAAGTTAATTTTTGCTTACCGGCCGAAGATTCTCTAGATAGTGATAATCCTAACACTCCCAAAATGTCAATAGAGTCGTGTGACTCACAAATCGATATTATTGCAAAAGCAATAAAAGACAATGTCAATATTGAGAAATTGATACTCCAAGTGATTAAATGAATGTCAGAAGAAAAGAAGATAGATGACACCAGAATACCTAATTACGGGGTTAGTTGTAGGAATTACTATAGATATTATAGTAAATGATCCACCTAACCGTTGTCACCCTGTATCATGGTTGGGTAGACTTATTGAATTCCTTATACCTAAGCTAAAGGATAATAAGAAATCTGCAATTAAGGAAAAGTTAAAAGGGATTATTCTTGCGACTAGTTTAGTTGTCACATTTGGTCTCATAATTCATGTTTCAATATCTTCAGCCATTCATTTGTTTGGAGGCTTAGCGTTGATTATCGGGTCTATTTTAGTCTTGAAGGTTACTATTGCAATAAGAAGCATGGAAAAACATATCGATGGGATTGTCGGTGAATTACAAGCAAATAATTGGAAAAGTGCTCAGTGCAAGCTATCAATGATCGTAAGACGGGACACAGATCAACTAGACGAACAACACATCCTTTCTGCAATGATCGAATGTATTGGGGAGAGTATTGTTGACGGCATTGTTTCACCATTATTCTACTATACGTTTATCGGTCCTGCAGGGGCATTTGCATATAGGATAATTAACACACTTGATTCTATGATAGGTTATAAGGATGACTATTACGAGAATATTGGATGGATGTCTGCAAAACTTGATACATATGCAAACAGTGTGCCTGCAAGAATTACCGCAATCTTGATAGTCATCTCTGCCAAAATGATCGGTGCAGATTGGAAGAATTCACTTCGTATTTTAGAACGCGACCATGATAAGACTTCAAGTTATAATGCAGGATATCCGATGGCAACTATGGCTGGTGCATTAAGAATAAAGCTCGAAAAGATAGGGCAATATTCGTTGGGAGACGAATATGAGTGTGTTTCAATTGAAAAATGCAGAGCCGCTATATCTATTATGAAATTAACGACCGTCTTCTTTTGTGTATTAGTGTCTATTCCTTGTATACTAATACTGCATCTTGTGGGTTGGTGGGAGATATTATTTGGTATTTAAGCAGTTTCAGGCAGTTATGTCGTTTCTTACTATAGTACCTGTATCCAGAGCATCCTCAATTACTGACATTAACTTAATTGCAAGTACGATGTATATTTTTCCACTTGTTGGCGCAATAATGGGAATTGCTGTTGGAACGTTAGCATACATAGTTTCTTTTTACCTTCCTCCACTTGTATTAGGTTTCCTTATTGTATTGATATTAGTGGTAATCACCGGTGTTAATCACACCGATGCACTCGCAGATTTTGCTGACGGCATAATGGCAAAAGGCGGGAAAGAGATAAAACACAGAGCAATGAATGATCCTGCAGTAGGTTCTGCAGGAGTTGTAGCACTGGTTCTTTACCTATCAGGAATGATAATAATTCTTTCTAGTTTTACAACTAGTGCAAAGTTGGTGGCTAGTATAATTACGGCTGAGGTAATCGCAAAATATGTAATGGTATTACAGGCATATAGTGGGCAATCGGCTTGGGAAGGCTTTAGTTCACCATTTACCAATGCTATGAAGGATAAACGGAAGTTTGTAGCAGCCACAGGAATGACGCTCCCTCTAGTCTGCCTTGCAACTGGTCTAACGGGGGTGGTATCATTATGCGTATCAGCGATAATTGCCATGGCAATACATCATTCCGCAAACAAAAGCTTCGGTGGTATTTCCGGTGATGTAATGGGCGCATCAAATGAAATCTCCAGACTTTCATCACTCATTGTCACATTTTCATTTAATCTATGATATTAGCAAACTGATATGTTAGCGGTAGTCATGTGTGGTGGTAAGGGAAGTCGAATGGCTCTACCAACCGAAAAGTCACTGTTGAAATTAAGAAATAAAACCTTAGTTGAGTATGTTATTGATGCACTGATCGAATATGGGGGTTTTGAGAGCATAATTGCGGTGCCAAGTGGCAATACACCATTAACTAGCACATTTCTTTATACTCATAAATATTATACCTCAGGGGTGATTAAGATATTGGAAAGTAAAGGTGAAAATTATTCTCTCGACCTGTCGTATGTTCTGGGAAAAATAAAGCCAGCCGTGGCTTTTGCAGTGTCTGCGGATCTTCCATTACTAAATCCAGCAATAATCCAAAGGATCATTACCCGCTATTTACCTTCTTTTCCCTGTACGTCTATCATATTGGAGACATGCTTCGTTAGGAGTTTCGATATCTTACCAAGCTCGATCCTCACTATAGGAGCAAAGGAATACTGTTACTCAGGTATAGTGATAGTTAATTCTTCCAAATATCGAACTAATTCCAAGCTGAAAGAAAACTACTTAATAATGAACGAAAAAGAGATTGCGATTAATGTGAACACAGTTATGGAACTCAGGGCTGCAGAGAAGTTACTTTATCCTTAATAGCCTCTTACTACTAGCCAACCGTATGAGTTACTCTCGAAGACGAGAAAAATCAGAATCTATGTCATAAATATCACAATTGAGGGATTCAATGAATACAATAACATCTAGCTTCCAGATGTAACCTAATAATTTAGTCCAAGGTATTTAGTAGTTTACCAAGGATTTTAGCTTTAGCCCCTGTCCTCTCTGCGATAAGTTGATGACAAGAGTTACAGTTGATGTCTGTAGTAGTATAATTAAAGATCACCTTCTTTTCGTCGCATTCTGTACATTGGACCAATATAAAATTGCTGCTTGGTTTTGGAATTAATACATTTTTTCTGTGCATATTTAATCACTAAATCAAGGTTGAATTTCTAACTTACGCATTCTTATACCTTCCTTCATTGTTTTTCTCTGACAATTTTTGCACGTATATCGTAATGTTATTTTCTTGGTAGTCTTAGCAGTTCGTTTAAGCTCTGGAAATTTTTGCCCGCCATAGCCCTTTTTGTCTTCTGCATGTCTGCGTGCGCCTTCTGCAACCTTTCTGTCCTTACCCTTCTTGTAAATAGCGACTACCTGCATTGTATGAGTCTTGCATCTAGAGCAAAACTTGCGCAGCTCCTTTCCCATTTTCATTATAGGCAAAGTTCACCAAGGGTAATTTAAGGACATCGAAGAATAAGGGTGCCTTCTATATTATATTATGATTAATCTATATAACTGACTTTATGTTATATAAATACTATATATTTATTTGAGTATCAGAACAAATATTATTGATTATTTAAAATAGGAACTTTTTCTGAGAAAATCTAATATACCAAGCTATCTATAGGATAAGGTAATGGTATTCGGATTAGATAGTTTAATACAACAAATTGTGCCGGCAACAATCGACAGCTTTGGTGTATGGATACCCCTAGCATTTGGTTTGGTAGTGGGGCTTGCCTACGTAATAGCCTCAGCAGCAAGACGTAGCAGATAAGCTACGTAAATCCTAACTTTTTCTTTGTGGTTATCTTGTTCAGCGGTAGAACCGAGTCTCCTGCATCAATTTTTTGGCATACAACAGTAGGTAATTGGACAATTACTATTTACCCCGTCTAAATGTTGGATTCCAGCCTATACACAAGTTGACCGGCTGATAATGCTATTTAACAATCACGTTTGTATGTAAGATATTATGAGCTTTGAGGTCAAAATTGGATTTACCAAGGAAAGAAAAATAAGAATTAATTCGGATCAGACAACCAGTTTCTTGTGGGAGGGGGAGAATGTTCTTTCAACTCCTTCTTTAATATCCGAGATAGAAGAAACGTGCAGACTCCTTCTCAAAGAGCAATTTATTTCTGATCCTAATTGGGACTCCGTTGGCACCCTTGTTGATGTTCGGCATATAGCTGCTACTTCTGTCGGAGCAGAAGTACTCCTAAAATCCAAGGTAATTTTAGTAAATGGTAAGCGAATCATGTTTGAAGTAAAAGCGTTTGATAATCTAGAGAAGATAGCTGAGGGAAGACATGAAAGATTTATAATTAATATACCTGAATTTAAAGATAAATTTAATGTAAAACGAAATAAATTGGGAATATAAAGTACCTGGGGTGTGTAAAAGTATAAAAGAGGCCTGAGAAGATTTGTAAATATTCTAATTAGGTGATATATGAGAGAAATGGCATCAGTTCAAACTACTGCTGGCGGAATGCCAGTCTTAATTTTAAGGGAAGGGACAAAGGAAAATAGGGGTAAAGAGGCACAGAGGAACAATATTACCGCTGCTAAACTTATTGCTGAAGTTGTTAAGACTTGCTTAGGTCCTCGAGGCATGGATAAAATGCTGGTTGATACTGTTGGTGATGTTACAATTACCAACGATGGCGCAATAATTCTCAAAGAAATTGATGTACAGCATCCAGCAGCCAAGATGATGGTTGAAGTTGCCAAATCTGTCGACAACGAAGTTGGTGATGGAACCACCTCTTCAGTAGTACTAGCAGGTGCTTTAATAGAAAAAGCTGAAGAGCTAATTAACAAAGAAGTTCATCCATCAGTAATTGTTGATGGTTACACAGCCGCAGCAGAGCAGGCTCTTAGAATATTACAAAGGATGGCAGTTAAGATAGATGTTGATGATAAAGAGACTCTAATTAAAATCGCGACGACAAGCATGTATTCAAAGCTTGTTTCTGATGACAGTCCAGTTTTAGCCCAAATAGTTGTCAATGCGGCGAAACAGGTAGCAGAGAAAGCTGAAGGAGGTGTTTTGAAGTTAGATTTGGATAATATAAAGGTTGAAAAGAAAGCTGGTGAGTCCATACATGATACTAAACTAATTAAAGGTATCGTACTTGATAAGGAGGTTGTTCATGCAGGTATGCCTAGGAGAATTGAATCTGCCAGAATCGCTCTGGTTAATTCTGCTCTCGAAATTGAGAAGACTGAAATGAGCGCAGAAATTCGCATCAACGATCCACAGCAAATGCAAATGTTTCTAGAAGAAGAGAACAAGATGCTCAAATCTATGGTTGATAAGATAAAATTATCAGGATCGAATGTTGTATTATGTCAAAAGGGCATAGATGACATTGCACAACATTATCTTGCGAAAGCGGGCATATTAGCTGTAAGGCGCGTTAAGGAAAGTGATATGTTCAAACTATCAAAAGCAACAGGAGCAAGAATAGTAAACAATCTTGACGATCTAACAGAAAAAGATTTGGGTTCAGCTGAATTGGTAGAAGAACGCAAAGTAGAGACAGACAAATGGGTCTTTATAGAAGGATGCAAAAATCCAAAGTCAGTAACTATACTCATAAGAGGTGGATCTCAAAGAGTAGTTGACGAAGCTGACCGCTCTGTTCATGATGCCTTGATGGTCACAAAAGATGTCCTTGAAAGACCAGCAATAGTGGCTGGTGGTGGAGCTCCAGAAGCTTACGTTTCAAACGAATTGAGACAATGGTCAAATAACCTAGAAGGAAGGGCACAGTTGGCAGTTTATAAATTCGCAGAGGCACTTGATTCTATTCCACTAGCTCTGGCCGAAAACGCGGGTATGGATCCAATTGATACTATGACAGATTTGCGTACAAAACAAAGCAAGCGCGGTAAGTGGATTGGCGTAGACGTTAGGAACGCAGGAGTTACAGATATGTTCAAAGAAAACGTCCTAGACCCACTCGTAGTCAAAGAGCAGATTATAAAGTCTGCTACTGAGGCCGCATGTATGATTCTGAGAGTGGACGATGTAATAAGCTCAAGTAAGTCTAAAATGCCATCTGGACCTCCTGCTGGAGGAGGTATGGGCGGTATGGGCGGTATGGGCGGTATGGGCGGTATGGGCGGTATGGGCGGTATGGATATGGAGTAAACATCTGGGAAATCAAGATATATATTCTCAAACCCTGTATATCATAAAACAAAATTTATTCAATTATTATTTTCCAAGGTCATCCTAAAAGACTACTATTGTGATCACGTAACTTCTAGAGATCCCTGTCTAACATTTTTATAACGACTGAACCTTAATTTTTAGTTGCATGACAAATAGAGTCTGCGTTCTTGGCGCAGGAAGTACGAGATATGGTAAATTAGATGAAAATATTATAGAAATTGCGTTAGCTGCATCAAGAGATGCCATAAGTTCTGCTGGTATTTCACCAGGTGATATCCAAGCAGGATATATTTCTAATGTTTTCGGAGTTACAGACAAGCAGGTTCATATGGCTCCAGTAATTATGAGTAATCTGGGAATTCCATATGTTCCTGGCCTTACGATAGAGTCTGCATGCGGATCGGGCTCTATAATGTTTAGGGAAGCCTATGCTAATATAGCTGCCGGTTTCTATGATTGTGTCTTAGCTTTAGGTGTTGAGAAGATAACCCATACTGGAACTATCCAGAGCACCACTCTATTCTCTTACTGTTCTGACTTCTTTTATGAAGGAGGAAATGGTGCATCATTTCCAGGGTTATTTGCATCCATAGCAAGAAATTATATGGCTACACACAAAGCCAATGAAGAAGATCTAGCCTATGTAGCAGTAAAGAATCACGAAAATGGGATACTTAATCCAAAGGCACATGTTAGAAAAGAGATTACAGTCGATGATGTGCTAAAATCTCCTGTTGTGGCATCGCCTTTAAAGCTTTATGATTGCTGCCCATTTTCAGATGGAGCATCAGCAGTTATTCTCTGTAATGAAGCATTTGCCAAGAAAAGCAACAGGCAATATGTTGAAGTTATTGGGTCAGGCAGAGGAGCTTCACCGGCTGCCGTTCAGGGGCGTGACGATATTACTACTATTCCAAGTACTGTAAATGCAGCCAACCAAGCATACAAAATGGCAGGGATCACACCAAAGGATATTGACTTTGCTGAAGTGCACGATTGCTTCACAATTGCAGAGATAATTGATATTGAAGACTTGGGCTTTTTTCAAAAAGGAACTGCTGCTCGTGCAGTGCGGGAAGGAGCAACCAGGAGGAATGGAGAAATCCCTATTAATCCTTCTGGCGGACTGAAATCGAAGGGACATCCGATTGGTGCTACAGGTGTAGGTCAAGTAGTAGAAGTATTCGAACAATTTACAGGTAAGGCAGGCGAAAGAACAGTTAAGAATGGAGAGATTGCTTTGACTCATAATTTTGGAGCTACAGGCGCAAGTGCAGCAGTTCATATTTTCAAAAAGGTGGAATAAAATAATAAATGTCATCGCAGCCAAACCGGCAGCAGACATTAAGCTCAAGGGAGAAGTTTATTGCATCGGCAAATAAGGGAAAAATACTTTCCAATAAATGTTTAAAGTGTGGCCATATTATGGTCGGCACAATTTATTATTGTGAAAGATGTCATGGAAGTGAATTACAATCTACTGAACTTGAAGGATCTGGCAAGGTAGTAACCTATACAATTCAAGCCGTTGCTCCAGAAGGATTTAATGAGGTGGGAAAATCTTATGCATGGGTTGTTTTCAGATTAGATAACACAGAATTAAAGGTGTCAGGAATTCTTATTGGTATCAAATCACCTGCAGATTTACCACTCGGATCAAAGGTTAAAGTAGAGAGTTTCGATCCAAAGTATGGACTTAAATTACAAAAGCTCCAGTAACTACGACTGTACCTTATAATAAGACTATTGCGAACAAGCCAAAAATTTGTTTTGCATTATTTCCTTATTCTCTTATATAGGTTACAACAAAAAGATATCGAAGGTTTCCTAACCGGAAACGCAGCTACTGAATCCACATTCTATACACATATTGCATCCTTCAGTAATAATTAATCTCGCCTTGCATGATGGGCACAATTCATCTAGTTCCTCATTATTATGGGAAAAAGTCTGCAAAGTCTTTCTCGGGGATTCGATTTGTTTTGGAGTGCTAACATCTACCTTGCCGACCTCATCTATTGTTTCTGTTTCTCTAAAAATATATTCAATTTGCTCTTTGATATAGAGATCTGATATATTTGTTCTTAGATAGTCTACGGTGTACTCACTAGGTTTTACGATGAATTTCCTTTCCTTTGTATCGTTACCATTAATATGTAGAACTTGTTCGTGACGAGAACCATCTCTGTATACCGTTACACCTTTAAGACCTAGTTCATGCGATAGCAAATATGCAGATTTTACATCTTCTGCAGTAGCATCACTTGGCATATTAATTGTCTTTGCAATTGCATTACTTATCCATTTTTGCCATACTGCTTGAGCCATTATATGATCGGTCCAATGTACATCTATTGCAGTAACAAATATCTTCTGAATCCATTCTGGAATTTCACTTAGACCACGTACCGAGCCATAGTTATTGGCAATCTTAGTTAGTATATCATCATTATATAATCCGTTTTCCTTCAGAATACTTTCAAAAATCTTATTGGTATAGAAAAATCTTCCTACTGTAACACGCTTCTCAAATACTACCGCAAACATTGGCTCAACACCGTTAGAGGTATCAGCTATCATAGACAGAGTACCTGTAGGGGCAATTGTTGATGTCCAGGAATTTCTAATCCCATATTTTTGGATCTTTTCAATTAATGAACCCCAATCATATGCATGTGTCTCTTTTGGTAGCTCATAGTATCCTGCAATGGGAATTTTGCCCCTAACATAGTCCGTCTCTCTAAATAGAGGGAACGAACCTCTTGATTTTGCAAGAGCAACGCTTTCTTCCATACTATAGTATGATAATGCCTCTGCCAATTTATTCATGAATTCATAACCATTTTTTGAGTTATATGGAATCCTCAATAAGAAAAGTAAATCCGCCATGCCCATTATACCAAGACCAATTCTTCTTGTCAGCTTTGTATTAATATCAATCTCTTCCACGGGGTAGTTGTTCATATCAATTACGTTATCCAAGAAACGAGATGATAGTCTAATTGCTTGTTCATATCTTTGCCAATCAAATTCATAAGACCCATCCGCCCTGCGCTTTACAAAATTTGCAAGGTTAATTGACCCTAGATTGCAGGATTCATAAGGATAAAGCGACTGCTCACCACATGGATTTGTTGCACGAAGTGGCCCACCCTTTGCATCAATTGACGGATTATATTTGTTGATATTATCAAAAAAAATGACGCCAGGTTCAGCACTCTTCCATGCACTAAAAGCGATCAAGTCTATTAACTGATGAGAATCAATTTGTTTCACAGGTTCATGGGTTCTTGGATTGCGGAGGATGTATTTGTTATTATCTTTATTTGTTAGTGAATGCCAGAAATCTTCCCAAATTCCGACACTTACATTAAAGTTCTCAAACACTCCAGGCTTTGTTTTAGCCGTTACAAACTTTTCAATATCTGGATGCCATGCCTCTAAAATACCCATATTTGCTCCACGTCTCTTGCCTCCTTGTTTTACTACGTCTGTAATAGTATCAATAATTCTCATAAACGATGATGGGCCTGACGCAACACCTGAGGTGGAAGCAACAATATCGCCTTCAGGTCTTAAGTCAGAATAGTTTATCCCTACTCCCCCGCCAGATTTAAAGATCATGGCTGCATCGGTAGATGATTTCATAATTTTGTACATATCATCTTGCATATCAAGGACGAAACAAGCAGACAATTGACCGAGTCTTGCTCCTGCGTTCATCAAAGTAGGAGTGTTTGGGAGGAAATCCCTTGACATCATTAGTTCATAATATTCTCTAATTCTTTCTTCATATTGTGCTAATTTGCCCTCAACCATTAATCTCAGTATTTCTTTAAAGCTTAGTTTCATATGCCCTTGCTTTGCAAGATAAATGTAATGTCGTATTAAGGCCTCAAAATGATATTTGTTTAGGTAAAAGTTACCAATTTTCAGCTTCATGTCAAAATCATCTATTTTAGCATAATATTTCTCTGCTTCTTCAATTTCCTGAATGTGCCTTCCTACTAAGTCAAACAAATGTGAATCATGCATGATATCAGGCATAGCTACTAGAATAGCTACTCGTTCAAACATTTGCTTTGGCCCTTCGATAATCTCATTATTGTTATTCCTAAGGAGATAGCGTGCTGCCAAGACTCGAAGAGAATTAACATCAAATGCCTTGTCCACTTCATCGAGATCTTTCTTGTTTAGAATTTTCATTTTCTCATCTCGAATTTTGCGTCGTTCATGTCTATACAGAATGTATGATTTTGCGGTGTCAGATAGACCTTCTTCAATGAGTATAGATTCTACTATATCTTGTACATCCTCAACACTTGGAATTGCCGAGATTTCAGTTGAAGTGTACCCATGTTGAACCATCTTTTGTATTACTTTATCCGTTAAAGTCTCTGCTAAGCGGTAATCGGGTTTGCCCGTTGCAACTAATGCCTTATATATCGCATTAGAAATCTTCGACTTGCCAAAATCAACAATTCTTCCATCTCGTTTTCTTATTCGTGTTATCAAATTCTCTCTTGAGTTATTAAACTCAGTAGTTTCTGCCATCCCGTCATTATGGATCATGTATTTAGCTTAAAAGGATTATTGTACCAAAAATAATGCTTCTAGGGTGTAAATATTGAACAAAAATTTGTACTATATTAAGGTTTTAACAATATGTGCCAACTGCTTCAAACAACTGATTAAACTACGAAAGATTTGAGAACCAAAATTTGTATACAGATCCCCACAGAACATATTGTTATTAATCTAGCGATCGCAAAATACTACTAAGAACATGAAATAAATTCTAAATAGAATTTCAAATAGATAGGGGTAGTAAATAGGGCGAAGTGCAAAATTCACACCTCCCAGTGACATGTTTACCTAATCTCCTACCACAGTTACTGCATATCATATGCTTAATTATGGGCCTGAAAAATTGTAAATCTGAGGCAGATTCTATTGCATTCTTCATTTCAATATCCGAGGAAAAATCATTTACGTCGAGATTCACTGCTAGACCTCCATTTAGTAACTTGTCTATTGAATTACATCTATCAACTATTAAATGTGATTTGCTATCATCGGGAAAAATTAATTCTCTGCCATTGATCGTTAATCCCTGTGAATAAGCAAGGTTGCCTTGCTCGGACG
>Ga0126304_10000308_pt1 | contig 18664 bp, 17 predicted proteins | sample Plot25_FD_92538 | JGI IMG/M metagenome (GOLD analysis project Ga0126304, IMG submission 92538) | Serpentine soil microbial communities from UC McLaughlin Reserve, CA, USA - Plot25 | ecosystem: Environmental > Terrestrial > Soil > Grasslands | place: USA: UC McLaughlin Reserve, Lake County... | reverse complement strand
GCGAGAAGATGACTTTGTACTTAAATGAGGCCTTATCTATGGAAAATGCAGCAGTAGAAAGGCTGCAATTGCGAATAAAGAAGACAAAAATTGAAAATGTAAAACAAAGACTTCGACTCCATTTAGAAGAGACAAGAGAACAACAGAACAGATTAAAGCAATTGATCTCAGATGTTGGTGGAAAAAATCCAACAAAAGATAAGGCACGATTGCCAATTCCTTGGGCTACTAAAACAATGGCGAATATGATTAGAAGAATGATGACTTCTGCGGAGTTAGAGCTAAAGGAAGCTAAAGAGGACGCAGTAATAGAAAATGCCGAAATTGTACATTATGACATGCTAATGCAGCTAGCAGAAAGAATGGGTGTAACTAATGCAATATCTGTTCTAGCCCAAAGCTTATCTGAAGAAAAAGCTATGGCTGAGTGGATCAGAACAAACGCCCCAGATGTGCTTTTGCAGCTATGGCCTGAAATTGATGCTTCTATTGCTAAACGTGAAGAAGCACAGAGTGTAGAGACATGAGAATGGAGATAGTATTATTATAAAGTAATATATGATCTCCAAGAGTTCTTTGAGAAATACGAAAATACCTCTGCCATCTCCACTTTTGCTTGTTTGAGTCATCAACTTCGATTAGTCTGAAGTTTTTACCTTACATCCCTACGATCAAATTTTTAGATAAAAACGGAGCATGATAAGGATATTTCAATCATTATACGAAGCGAGGAAATATGTATTAGAGTGCTTCAGGATGATCCTTCCTATAATGACTAGTAAGCTCTTCCATGGTAGAGAACGATTTACCACAATCGTCACAAATATGACCATTCTTTTGATCAGATGTTAATTCTTTGTCTTTACTCAAATAGTCGTTTAGATGAGGTTTTTCATCTTCACTTCTACTTGGTGCTAGATCTTTTTTCTTTGTGTTCTCCGACATGATTAAGAATATGCAATATCGTTTTTTACACTTTACACCGGGAAGAGCTGTCCTATGAGCAATACTTTCTTTAGTTTAAAATTACTTGATTAGCTTTTTACTTTGTCACCTATTGACGTCATTCTTCTGCATCTCCTCCTCCACCAAATTCTGCTACTACTGATGTATCATCATCTCCTTCATCATCTTTGCTACTAGCTTCATCTTCATCATCTCCCGAATTATCATCAGAAAATTCTACAGATCTCCATCTGTTCCAATGATTTCTGCTATTGATATGTCATCGCCTCCACCATCTTATACTTCTGGCAGGTCATAATCTACTTCGTTATCATCATCTATTACACGTTCATCCTCAGTATCAAAACAGGTGCCTCCAAGAATATGCTCAGGAGAGGCGTCATCTATTATGGGCTCGTAAATTGGTGTTCTGGTTCTAATACGATAACTTCCCCTCTAGCCTATCGACTGATGCTGGTTCTTGAATAATTGCTAGTGATGTAGTTGTTTTGCTAGTCATATTTTTATTAAGCATTACCAATACTACAATTCTTTTTTATTATAAGGTGCAGAATAAATTGAACAAATAATGAGTGATGAAGAAAATAAATCATCATTATCATCATCAGAAGAAAAGAGTACTAAGGCACAAAGAGTTGTAAAATATAATGAAAAATTTAATGTTCCGGAACAAACAGAAGAAGAAGAAGCAAAAACACATGAAAATGCTGAAGTAGAACAGTCGGCAGATAATAGTGAAATAAAACGTAGAAAAAGCGGCCTCTAGTTTGCTACTTAAGAGATTGAATAATCACCAAAATTTCATCTGTCAAGGAGCTCCATTTTAATCAAGACTACTAAATAAAGCAGGCAGTGATTCTATCCAAGATTTTTTGAACTAAAAGAAGAAGAAGATTGAGAATATCTATGAAGTCTTTTATAGACATTCTTCCAGTATTTAGAGCACAGCATTCCACTCTTCTTAGACTTTATGTCATAATACTTATAATTATTATCAAATAATCTATCATCATTATTACCAAAAATAGTAGTGTTTATCTGCTGCCCTTTTTGTAATTCACAAGGTATTATGGAATGAATAATTCGCTTTACAAGCCTAAGAATTAGCATATTTGTCTAATATATGAACTGATATTGTGTAAAAAACACAGTATCGAGCCTATTGCAAACATAATAGGATAGAGAATATAGATTGTTTAAATGAAGAAAGTCTGCTATATATATCATGTGATACTTTGACAAGACAAAAGCACAAATATTAGAGAATGTCTTCTATTATTGTTTTCAGTTAATTATTTCTATCGGCATGATTATAGTCAATACATTGAGATATATCTAGTAAGTAATTGTTTGTTCTGGAATAATCTATTTCAGAACTATCGTGGCAGTAAGATATTGATCATTAGGATATGCTTGTTTAATAAAACTTAGCATTTGCACGTAGCAATCTTGTCCCTTAAATGTTTTATCCACTAATACGCCTTGCCACAAGTTTGCTCTTATCCTAATTGAATCTTGCTTTAATTCCAACTGCAAATTGATTGATTCCACATTATGTTATATTTTATATTACAATTTATTCGTATGATATTAATAATACTAGGACTTCAAATAACCGATAGTTCTGATAGCCATTAGGTATTTATACACAATAAAAATAATAATAATAATAATAATAATTATGATTTCGTTTATCAATTATAATGTCTTAGAATTAACACTACAGATATGTCACATATAGCGAACTCACATTATGGTGTAAGATTTCTTACGACAGTCACTAACGAAGAAATCCTAAAGGTATTGGCACTGATCGATAATGCAAATAATATTATCGATAAAGATTTTGGTGTTAGAACATCTTTTGATATTGTAATATGCCGTGGTGGTTGGGAAATGGAAATTCAGTTTATATCCAGAAGACATGAGTCGCCTTTACAACTATATGATGATACTAAATCTGTTTCAATAACTGATTATCGTTTACGGGAGATCATCATAAGGTTTGATCTAGCGAAATTCGGTCATTATTTACACGAGCTATTACATGGAATAATAAACAAAGATTACACCCAACAGCTTAGAGAAGGCTTGGCGTGGTATTTTACCATGAAACTTACAGAATCATATAGATATGTACGGCCGTCATATCCTTCATGGGTAGATAATCTTTATTTATATCCAGTAAATAAGTTAGCACGAATAGTAGGCGATAACTTCTTAAAAGATTTTGCCGTTGGAAGAGCATCTATTCAAGAAGATGCTCTTCCCGGCGATATACAAGATTTATTTCAGACAGAGGAAGTATTTTACGCAAAAAAAAGATATTATTACTAGAACTATTCTTGAGACTTATTATAAATTCTCTTTATATTATAAGAGCAATGATCAGAGGTCAACTCTACCATTTTGTATTTTATACTATTAGATACTGATAAGACCCATAAGATAATGCTATTTACACACTATTTCAATTAATGCTGCAAGATAACACGCTTGACATATTTTAAAGTAGAGATTAAAATTATGCTGATATATATAGACATATAAGAAAACTAGTCATGAAAAGCCAGAGATACTATGAGCAACTTTCTTCGTACCTAGGCCAAGCAATAATGTCATTCTTTCAAAATTCAGACTGCTTAATAGATCGCTGATAAATGTCTCTTTCACAGAGGTTAATCACTAATACTCTGATTACTATTCTCTTGTCATTAAATAAATGCCAGATATCATGATTGCAATGGCTCCCATCTGGTATATTCTGATATCTTCTTTGAGAAACAATATTGCAAATATTAGTCCAAATACCGATGACATAGAAAACATCAGGATTGTCCTAACAGTTCCTATTCTTTTTAGGCTCTGTAGAAAAAAATAAAGTGAAGCTGCAAAACCAACAGAACCAAGTATAGAGATGTATAAAAGCTGTGTTGCATCTATGTTTATTGAAATTCCCATTAGGAATACTATAAGAAGTAATATGGAACCCCCAATGAGAGATTTTAACTGTGCAAGCCTTGCTACATCTACTCTGTAGGTAATATTCTTGCTCAGGTTGTTGTCTATTGCCCAGAATACCGTTGCTAAAATTACAAGAAAATTTCCTAGATTTATTACTGGAATAGATGAAGAAAATGGAATATCAGTTGTAACTATAATAATTCCGACTAAAACTATTGTGACTGCAAGATAACCAATAAGCCTTAGTCTTTCTTTGAAGAATAACATAGCTAATAGAATAGAAAACGCAATCTCCCCGTTTGCCAAAAGTGCTGTATCTGTGGCAGTAGTGAGTTCAAGTCCAAAGAAATACATACTTGGAGCTATTGCAGCACCAGAAACTGCAGTTGCAAGAACAATTAGATAGTCTTTTTTTTTAAATGTAAATTTTGTTCTATGTGCTAATGGCGTCAATGTAGCTGCAGATATGAGATAAACTAGAGAGGAGAGCAAGAGTGGGTCAATTGTAGCTAATGCTGTTTTTCCCATCGTAGATACCGAGCCAAAAAGGATTGCAGCCACAAGTGCTGAAATGTATCCAATCGCTATGGAATTATTTTTATACTTATTGGGATTCAATTCAACTAAGCAATATTTTATTCTTTAAATGGCATTTAAAAGATTGAACGAACTCTAATAGCGCGAAGTAATAAGACATTCTACAACAACACAGAGACTATTTCTAAGACGTTATATAATTCAAGAATAAGTAATTGCATATAGATAATTAAGGCATTTCTAAGATGTAAATTCGCTAGCAATATATTTTATACTATAGTGATAACAATACTGCTTTATGACTATTCAAAGAAAAAAAGTAAAAGGCAATTTTTTAAACAACCATATTAAGGATTATTCAATAGAAACAAGTAGCATTAGCACAATTTTGAACAGTATGGCAGATTCTGGCGGTTTCGAATCAAGAAATCTTTCTGATGGCGTTAATATTCTACAAACAATGCAAAATGATACAAGATGTACAAAATTTCTTTCCTTTGTAGGTGCTCTAATTTCTACAGGTGCTCGGGGAATTATACGTGATATGCTACGAAATCAAATGTTTGATTGCATAATTACCACATGCGGTGCTCTTGATCACGACATTGCAAGGACTTATGATAAATATTATCCGGGTGACTTCAGAATGGATGATTCTATGCTCTTGAAGAAAAAAATTCACCGCCTAGGCAATGTACTTGTTCCGATGAATAGCTATGGTCCCCTTATTGAAGAAAAGGTACAGACTTGCCTAAAGGATATGTACAGTAATGAGAGTAAACGTGAGGTTTCCACTTATGAAATTACAGACCATATTGGGAGTATGCTTGATGAATCATCATTTTTGTATTGGGCGCATAAAAACAATATCCCTGTTATAATTCCGGGAATAGTGGATGGTGCAGTCGGGAGTCAGATCTGGTTCTTTAGCCAACATCACAAAGATTTTAAGATTAATATTCTAAGAGATGAAACGATGTTGTCCGATCTCGTTTATGAAGCCAAAAAATCCGGGGCATTTATGATTGGAGGGGGCATTTCAAAACATCATACTTTGTGGTGGAATCAATTTAGAGGTGGATTGGATTATGCAGTATACATTACAACTGCATCAGAATGGGACGGGAGCTTGAGCGGCGCCCTTATAGCAGAGGCCATTTCATGGAGCAAGGTAAGAACGAGGGCTAAGCAGACAACTATTCATGGCGAAGCAACTATGCTATTGCCGTTTATCTATGCTGCTTTGTTAGAATCCAAGAAGAAATCATAATCAAGTTGTTGTCTTTTTCAAAATAAAATTATCTTAATTATCACAAATTATTCTATCACGAAAGCTGTACTAGATTAATTCAAATGATAATTAATTAATTAATTAATAATTGTAATGATAAATTGAAAAGCAAGTCATTGTCATCAATCGAAATATGATAATCATTATTTGATAAAAAATATTTTAAAGTTGCAAAAAAATTACATTTACTTCTTGTAAAAAGCTAATGAACTTGTTGTATCTGATTACTGTCAAATCTGGCTTTTATATTTGCCATGTATTAATCTATTGAAAAAATACTTATCAATGAGAAGTTTAATTGCTCAAAAAATGCATCTCTTTAATTTGAATATAGGAATAGTATATTGTGGAGAGATAAAGAGTCGTATTGATTGATAGTTCATTTTACAAATATATTATTATAATAATGAAATAACGATAAGGAGGGTTTGATATGGCGCCATTGTTCTATTTTAAACTTAATTAAACATAAATAAAAAATAAAGCTGTTGTCTGTGCGATGACTATCTTTCATTTATACTAATAGATTGAATTCTTGCTGCTTCTAAGTCTGCTGGTTGATTGTTCTGAACCGCCGGTAACGCTTCTATTTTATCTACTACATCCATACCTTCTATAACTCGACCGAACACCGTATATTGGTTATCTAGAAATGGAGTCTCATTGATAACTATAAAGAATTGATAACCGGCGCTATTGGGATCACTTGAACGTGCCATTGAGACGATTCCGCGTTCATGTGGAATGGTATTAAATTCTTCCACTAAAGAAAATCCTGGATATCCAGTACCCCGTTGTTCTCTACCGGTGCCATTTTGTCTTGTATTTGGATCTCCACCTTGTATAACAAAATTCTTATCAATTCTATGAAATAGTGTCCCATTGTAAAATCCTCCTTGTGAAAGTCTTTTGAAGTTCTCTACGTGTTTGGGTGCTGCTGCATTATGAAAGAATTCCATCTTAGATCTCATCCCATAAATCATCTGGAATCTTTCTAATGGTTGGAAGATGTTTCTTTTTTTCCTATACATCACATGTATAAGCAGATTATCTTCAAGCTATATGTCTATCTATTTTTGGGATAGGTTCTTAATTATCTCCTGAGTAGTGTTAATTACTGCGATCTCTCTTTTGATGTAGATGAATTAGCTGCAGTTGCTGCTGCAGTAGAATTTCCATCGCCTTGTTGGGATAACGAAGTAGGATTCTGCAGATTATTTTCTTCCGATAAATCTGTATTAGATGTTTTTGGAGTGTAATCATCATTTACCTCATAGAGTAGAACTCCAAAGACAAGACCTGGCTCGTCTGTTCTGAAACTATCTGATGAATATACCAAACGTAATGGCTTATTATCTTCTGTGTCGCCAGGATATTTGATGTTCTTTGAATAGAGGCCCATACTGCCAGGCTGATATTGTGGTTGGATATTTGTTAGAACTCCTTCCTGAAATGAGGCATAAGAGACAGGTGTAAATGGTATCAGATTACCTAGAAGAGTTGCATTCCAGAATCGTAGAGTTGGTGTAAAACCGTCCTGCTCTAGATAATTGCTCTCATTGAAGCCTCCTATCCTAAGGAACCATTGCTTCTTGCTTTCATCGCCTCCATTTCCCAAACTATAAAATGAAGTCCCATTGACTCCACCATACCTTTGCCCTACTACATAAACTAAAATATAATCTGCCTTCAAATCCTTAGCAATTTTAATTCCTTCTTCTTCATCTTCCATAAACATTTTTGCCAGAGTTTCAATCCTTGTTTGGTTAATAGTTGCATTATCTGCTAAGCTGGTTCTATTACCCATGGTTGTTATCCAATAACCATAGTCCCACCATGAAGCAATTACTGCATCTTTTGGAGTATTCTTTGATATCCAATCCAAGGCATTTATCCAGTCATCAGTCTGTAATCGATAGCCTGTTCCACCGTTTGCTATCGACGGAGGTACATCAGCAGAGCTTAACCAATTAGAGTTTTGTGGATAAAGTATTCCTCTATAATCTAACAATGGAATTGAAAGCATAAAAATTATTATCGCAACATACGCAATTCTAATGATTCTTTTTATTGGCGTCTGTACTCTACCATGTTCAAGCTTTTTCTTTAATTTAGCAGTCTTTAATGTAGTTGATCTTGATGCTAAATGTTCTCTATATTCTAGAATACTCCTTGTGACCTCATATAATCCTAATGAAGCGAGTACAATGATTCCTATCGATGAAAATACCATTAATCTAGCGAACGTTGCACTAACATAGACTCCTGTAAGTCCTATAATTAATGCAAATAACGACATATCATCCCTACGTTTGAACGCTATCCAGGCGCCGAGCCCAGCGAACATCAACAGTATTGAATAATCTGTGAAATAATCTACAATTGTTGGTGTAAAGTGTTCTGCTACTGATTCAACAAGAGGATTTTGTGATGAAAGAAACGGATTAATTGCGTTAAGATATCTAAAGGAAGAAGAATAGTATGTTCCTGCTAAAAGAAAGCTGATTGCGATTGCAAAGAATGCAATCAAAAGAAATAGAGTATTCCGGATCTGTCTTCTTGGTTGACTTATTTTTTTCAAGAAGTTTGCAATAATCAAAAATGCTGTACCACCGATCAACGCAATACCAGGCAAACCTAATACGAAAGACATCCCAGGTCTTGGAAATGCTCCGGCAGATATTAGCGTAAATATCGTAAATGCAATTGCAACATACATTGGAAGCTGTATATCTTTTCTAAAGAAAGGAAGACAAATAAAGAATATTGATATTGGAATGCTGAAGTATTGAACTCCTCCCCAGGATGCATTAGCAAGTCCAAGTATAAGACCTCCAGTTACAGCCTTAGCAATAGCATACTTTTTTTCATGATGTTTGATTGCAGAAATAAATAGATAAATTGCAAGTAATCCAAAAAATAGTCCAAGTGGTTCTGATTTGAACCATCCAAGATTCCCTCGTTGTATGATAGAAGGGGTGAATGCGAAAAGCAGAGCCGCAAACATGCCTGCCGTAGTGTCACTCAGTGTCCGCACAAGAGCAAAAACAATTATTGTAGTTAGTGAACCAAGGATTACAGGTAGAATAATTGTAAAGTCTAACAGAGAGCTGCCGCCACCAAAGATCATATAGAGATAAGCAGAGACTATATGAAGACCTGATTGAGAAGTTTTAGGTATATCGCGTCCTTCTGGATACCAAGACATTGTGTCATGCCATTGCCAGTATTGTTCTAGGCCATTCTCAACAATGAATTTAGTAGCACGATAATCAAAATAAGGATCAAATTCATTAAGATAGAATCCATATTTTGCTGGATACGATCGCATAATAAATGCTGTAGAAAAGGCAATAGCCAAAACTGCAATTATCAAAAGATGTCTTGTCTGGAATTCAAAGCCTCTTGTTTTAAGAAGCGTCCTACTGGTATCTAACATAATAATGAGAATTGATGTTTGTTCCTCTTTTTTAAGGTACTGCCAATAATAAAAATAAATTATATAAAAAAGATCAGCGGATACAGATATCCCTCGTATCTCAACTTGATAAAGTTATTAATTCCTATTTATCAAAACAAGCATTTGAATAATAACAATATTTGAGAGAAAAAGATAAATCAAAAATAATAGTACAGAAACAAGAGATTAATAAAAATTATCCTTTTATGATTATGATCAAAAGGCATCAGATGATAAAAGAAGGAAAGAATGACAGTCAACTAACATATCACAAGAATGATCATTTACATGATCACTTCTTGGACTTTGACTTCTCTCCTTTCTTTGCAGACTTCGCTGCTTTTTTCTTTGCTGCCATTTTCATTTATATAAAAAAAGGAAATCGTATTTAAATCTTTAAAAAGAATGAAGTAGTTACATTTTCTTTTCTAATCATTCACGATCTAAGATTTTTGTTTCACATACTTTAACAAGTTGTCTGAATCTTTCTGCATCTTCTTCTGTTCCAACTATTGATCCATAATGCATAGGTATTGCAAGCTTTCTTGGTTTGATAAGATCGTTTACTGCTTGAGCAGCCTCATCTGATGTCATAACATATGTACCTGATACAGGAACGAGTGCTATATCAGCGTTTACAGATTTCATCTCTGGAATTATGTCTGTATCACCAGTATGATATATGCGTTGATTAGTTATTGTAAAAATAAAGCCAACTTTCTCGTCATCTTTTGGATGGAATTTTTTATTTGTATTGTATGCATGAATGATTTCAATTGGAATATCTTCTATCTCTAATTTATCACCTGGCCTTACACCTTTTAATTCTTTTACTTCTATTCCCTTTAATTGTTCAATGCATTCCTTAGCTGCAACTATAGTTGTATTAGGGTTAATAACATGCTTTAGATCTTCTATACTTAAATGATCAAAGTGATTGTGAGAAAGCAGAAGTATATCTGCATCATTTTTATTCTGTTGTGCTTTTTGTAGTTGAAATGGATCAATATAGATTGTTTTTTTGTTATCACCAATTATTTGAAATCCATCATGACCCATCCAATGAAATTGGATGCCTTCATAATCAAACATATTACTTATCTACTGTTATATTATGATAAATTAAATTTAAATCTGTTCATTATCTCTGCTATTTGCAATGATTAATCGGTTATTGCTGATTGTAATTACTAGCACATTATTTTTGAGTAGTCTTTTACGCAAAGCAGTATCGATAGTTGCAGTAGCACAACTGTGCTTAAGTGCGTATTCAACTATTGCGTCATCAACGTGCCGTGATTTTACAATTTCAATCACTTTGAATCTGGCTTGTGAAATCGCAATAGCGGTTTTCGCTATCATGGAACGTTTAGGTCCAGCCTTCTGCTGTAAAAGTTTAAGCTCATCGATTACAATACTAGGAACCAAAATATTTAGCTTGCCTAAATGGCTTTCAACTCTGTCCAACTGTCTTATAGGCGTAGACACAAGAACCATTAAAAAACTGGTGTCACAAAGAACATCCATTTATTAAACTGCCATGCCTGCGCCGATCAGTCTCCACCTATCTGCTATTCTTCTGCTAATCGCTACTCTGCTCTTAGGTATCAGGCATACTGGTTTTTTTAACTTTATTTCTATCTTACTGTCTTTTGAATTTGTAACTGTTCCGACGGTGGCTGCTGTACCTATATTCAATCTCAATGACTCCTTTACCTTTACTGCTTCAACTTTTACCATATCCTGCGTACCAACTGCTGTATCAAAAAGATGAACCTCTACAGTAATGTCTTCCACATCTTTTGGCAGAGTATTAGGTTTACCAACAACAGAGCCAATCAAGGAGTCACTTTTTATGAAAGTTGGATCTAATTTTGTCCCAATGGCAACAAGCCCTCCTGGTCTTACTCTTTCTACCAAACCGGCTCCTGTTCCAAGTGTAGCGATAGTAGAATTAATTGGTTCATATTTACTCTTCTTTTCCTCTAAGAATCCTGGGCGAATCTCAATTTCATCTCCGATCTGAAATTCTCCCTGGACTAAGCCTCCACCGATTGCTCCTCCTTTAACTTGCTTTATTGGAATACCAGGCTTGTTAATATCAAATGATCGCAATACATGCATTATAGCTGGTGCATTATTTGTCCTAAGAGGTGTTTTGATTGTATTTTCAATCGCCTCAATTAACGCATCAATATTGAGTTTGTGTTGTGCCGATACCGGAATGACTGGGGCCTGCTCTGCTATACTTCCTTTTACAAAATTCTTAATTTCTTCGTAATTATCCCGTGCTTTTTCATATTCGGTTAAGTCCACCTTATTCTGAACAATGACTATTTGCTGTATTCCAAGTACTTGAAGTGCGAGAAGATGTTCTCTGGTTTGTGGTTGAGGCACCTTTTCATTTGCTGCAACTACAAGAATTGATCCATCCATCAACGCCGCTCCGGATAACATATTGGCCATCAAACTTTCATGTCCAGGGGAGTCGACAAAACTCACAACTCTTATTAGCTCGCTCTGCCCTCCGCAATTAGCACAAGTCGGCTGTGTTGAATAGCAAATAGGAGGTGGACAGTCCTGACATTTATAAAATGCTGCATCAGCATAACCTACTTTAATTGTAATGCCTCTTCTCAATTCTTCGCTGTGTGCGCTAGTCCAGATACCAGTTATGGCTTCGATTAATGTTGTTTTACCATGATCAACATGACCAGATGTACCTATATTGATGCTTGGCTGGTAACCAAATTCCTTAATATACCAGTCTGGTAATGTTTCTTTCCAGTGCAATAATGATGGTAAATTTCTAGAGGGATATTAAGGTAATTGCCTCAAAAAAATTTTTATTTCATAATGGATATCAACAACAATCTAAAGAAATTTAGTTGTAATAATTTATTACTTCTTTACATCTGCAAATTCGTTGGTATTTGAAGATGCTGCTTTTTCAGGTAGATTGCCTTCCACAAGGGAACAGTTCAGTTGATATATTTCCTCTGTAATCATGTTTCCTCTGATTAACTTTCTTATTCTATTTCCCTCAGTAGTATTCCTCATTCCTACTCCTCTAGAAAGCAAAACATACTTTTTCACTCCGCCATGTACATCTGGACGCATAGGGGTTCCTGATTTATCACTTCCTCCAGTAATCTTCATCTTACCTCCTGCAATGCCGATAACAGAAGAATCAATAATTTCCCCAATCTTTGAACCCAGTAATGGATTGGCTGCCCTATCTTTCAATTCCTGGGAAATACTTTTACCTTTGTTATCAGAAACAACAAGTTTAAAGTGAGCCATGATAAAATTCAAGCATGGTTATGTCTTTATTAACCTTTGCAGAATTGAAAAGAATAAAAACCTCACTTTATATTAAGTTAGTATGAACGTCAAAGATGAAACTCAAGGCAGGAATTCAGTAGTATGTCTTCGATGTGGATTCATAATGACACCAATTCAAGTCTGCCATCTCCGCTGTCGAAACTGTGGTAATGAACTAACATGCTCTGACAAAGGCAGCTTTTGGTGATACTACGATAAAAGTTAATGCACTGATCAAGTTTGCTAATATAGTCCTTTCTTTTATAATTAACTTATCTTCTCAAATGGTATCTTCTACGTTCCACACCTTTATTTGAGTCAATTGGAGTAAAATGTGATGAATGTGATGTAACTATATCGGATGTCTGTCCCAGTTCATTTGAAAATCATCGGTCATACCTACTGCTCTATCTTTCATCATCTCCACATAATCATCATACCTTGCTTGAAATCCGCAATGCTTGCATTTTACTTCAATCATTTCCTCATCGACTTCAGCCCTTTTATCACACTCTGGACACTTTGCTTCAAGAACCATAATACTATTTCTGACAAATGGGATATTTAGATTAACTCTTCATAATATTATATTCTTTATTTTTGACGATAAAACATCCTATTAGTTTGAAATAAAAATTAATAATAAAAACTATGGCATTGGGTTTATAATGTAATGCAATATAATAATGCATGCTGTTCTCTAAATCCATTTTTTCTATAATTTTTTATATTCTGAATAGCAAATGGGTATCTCCAATTATCATAGTAACTATTATCATTAAGGTTCGTGATTTTGTTCTAATCCACACATTGCACCACTATCTTATTGTATTCTTGGCAGTTACTTATAATCTGCTGTGAAGCAATCCTATAAATTTATCCATTCTGTTAACGGATTAAAGAAAATCATAACCATTTGAAAAATATTAAAATTAAATTCTTAAGATATCAACGTAATATTTCAAAAAAATAGCACTTATAATAATATAGTTCTGATCACACATTTTCAGTAAAGTGAACTTCATTTACTAACAAATAAGTTTTCTTTGAACATAAATATTTAAACTCATATATTCTTATAAATCATCACGGAAAAGGAATGGCCACGACTATAAAATTAAAGGACTTTACAATCAATCCAGCTCTGTTAGTAATAGATGTCCAAAATGGATTTGTTAGTAAAGGTGGTTCATATGATCTCCTAGGAATGGAAACCTCCAACTATAGAGAGGTTATTCCAAAGATACGCGATCTTATTAATTTATGTAAAAATGTTAGAATTCCAATTTTTTATACTCAAGCTGTCAGGGAATCTTCTGGAATTGATCTTTTAACTAGGAGCCATAAAATTTTGCCAAAATCTAGAGAAGAGAGAATAAAGAAGAAGCCTATTTGTGTGAGAGAAACATGGGACGCAGAAATAGTCGATGAAATTAAGCCCTCTGAAGGCGATCATGTAGTTATCAAGAGAAGGGATTCAGCCTTTCACGATACGGAGATAGGAGTATGGCTTAGGAGTCTTAAGATAGATACGCTTATCTTTTGTGGAATAGATACTTCAATATGTGTAGAGACTTCTTTAAGAGATGCTTTTAATATTGGGTATGACGTAGTTCTTATTTCCGACGCTACAGCATCTAATAATAAGAAACATTATGAATCAACGTTGGAGAATGTGAAAGGTTACTATGGAATAGTAATGGATATCCAAGAGTTAAGCCAATCTCTGCCACTATCCCAACTTAATTCACTAGGTAATCGAAAACAGTTTAGTACTGGATAAAGAGACAAAATAAAACAAAGCATGCATAAAGAAAATAATGGCAGTTTCTTTATATTTACGTTATAACTTCTCTCGCTGCTATCTATTATGTTAGTCATCTCAGACTATATACAATTCCATATTCAATTAAGTGAAAACCTATCTGTAATAAATTGTAAGTTGGATGAGTATTACTAATAAACATCTGTTATTTGGTTAGAAGGAAAAACAACATGGATTTTCTGAAATAAGGATCAATTTGATCTGTCATTTACTGTTGATGTCAACATATTATGTTTATTATTTATTGCATTTTTTAACCGTGTAATGCTATCTCCAGTTTGAAACTTTGGATCATTATCAAATTATTTGATGAATACATTGCCTAGGGTATGCTGAACTAAGTTTGGCATTTATAATAGTTTTTCTTTTTAATGAATTAAAACATATTGAAATATTTACTTCAGAGTTAGAGATATGGTAATTTTTGAACGCACTACAATACATCATTAGCATTAGCTAAATTGTCTAATGCATAAATAATAATTAAACAAAATGTAAATTTGAATTCTAAATATGAATGAACCACTTGATATCAGATCAATCCTACTTCTCTTAATTTCTGCGGCATATAAGTTTCTGCAAGGTATTTGAATCCATGCTTGAAAAATGCATCTAATTCGCATTTCTCTTTACGTTTCAAGAACAGATTTAATTCTCTCTGCCATTGTCTGTCCTGTAGCCATGGCTTCTTTTTCATATCGTTAGCTCTATTCATATCTTCATCAGAGGCTGTCAACCTTGCCACTTCGGGAATATTGTAGTCATAGATATCAGAAAACATCATTCCAAGCACTTTTGCGTTTGGGGTGACTAATCTGTCACTATCATAACTGAGTGATTCGCTACCTATTTTGTAACGCAATGCAATACCAAGGCCCCACGGGTCAGCATCAGCAAAAATTACAACAGGTTTTTTCCATTCTTCATTGAGTGTCCTGACCATCATCCTTGTGGCTCTATCCGGCTCTCCAGAACCTGTCATTAAAATTGCATTATATTTTTGTATAAATCCAGATTTTCGGATATTATTCAGAACTGTATCTTTTTCTACGACCATTACAAAGTTTGCCTTTACATCAACGATTTCGACGTCACGGATATTAGTAGGAATTAATTGTGATGTTGCTCTACTTCCAAGATTACAATCAATAATATCGCCTCCTACGCGAAGTGTAATAGGTCCAGATATCATGCCTTTAGGTTTAGATGTAACTGAAAATTCTTCCCTGGGAACGCCTGTCAGCAATTCCAATGCTTTGATGGCATCATCTGAATTTTCCTGTGAATTCCAAAACTTTTGTTTATTCTTCTCGTCTCCTACTGTGCTGAGCGTAGCATAATACATACCCCTTATAGTACTCTCCATCTCCTCATCAAGTAGCCTTCTGATAGCGTTCGCCATGACCAGATACTGTGCAAAAGTAGGAATTTTTTTTGTACTATCTGGGCTGACCTGAATCATTTTATTTCCTATAGTAAGCATTCGCTTCTCGTCGGACCAAATTGTATTATCATAACCAACCTTTGGAACATCTAAAACTGGCATTGTTTTTTGAACCATTAGATCATCATTAACGTCTCTCATGATTAACTTGATTTTCTTGATGACTTCTAAATGGCGCTTGTCTGCTGCAGTCAATTATATTCTCCTCGCTTTCGTTTTATTAAAAGTATCTAAAGTGATTCGATCTTTTGATCCTGTTTTCTTTTTAATATACTTTTTAGATTTTTTCTTACGAGTTATTGTTTTGTTTTTTATTTTCTTTTTCTTTTCCCTCGAAGCATAAATCATGTGTTTGGTCGAGTCTTGTTTTAAGATTTCATTTTCATTTTCTTTTGTTTTGTCTGCTTCTTCCTCAATCCTTTCTCCCGTTATTTTATCTGCTTTTATGTGTTTTGAAGTATCTACACTCTCTCCCCTGACATGTTTTTCTGCAAGCTGGGAAAAAGCCTCTGATAGTTTCTCTGAATCCACCTTAATTGATTCGGAGATTGCACTAATGATCAAAGGAATATAATGCTTATAAAGTCTTAGTCGGCTTTCGGCCTCTTTTATTCTTAACTCTTTGCGGATCTGAGCACTCACCTTTCGATATAAATCAGCTAAACAGGCTTTCATATATCGCTTTAAATCACCTTCTGATGCAATACTTTCTTTGCCAGCAGTTTTGTATGGAATTTTAGTTGAACAAATATGGAAAAAAATATGAATTGGAAGCAATTCTACGGCGCGATCGGACTTGGAATCTGGATTCGCAAATTGCTCTTTTACTTCCTTTTTCGAAATTCCCATTTTGTTAATTTCAACCTCTGAAACCACTTCTCTTGCAACATCAGAACCTTCATCATATAGCAGAGGAATCTTGTTTGCAAACCTATGTAGTTTAAAGGAACTTATGTCACCTCCGTAAGCGATTCCACATTCGACTATGGTTGGTCGGTTGTTAACTACACACGTTCTCGATGAATATCCTGTTAGAACAGGTCTTAGTACCTTTGTTGATAACTGCTGCTGAGGCTGATCACCTGAATTAGTGTTTTCTTTGTTTGTAACGATAGTATACTCTGAAGTCATTCCAGCAATTAGAATTTCTTCGCCTATAGGACTAAGATGCTCAGTATTAGGTGCCTGAAACTTGGTCTGTTTAGATATATTAACTACTTTAATTAATTCATGCTCATCATATTTATCAGCAATCTTGAGATCTACATCTGCTTTGGTTATGATCTCTTTAGCTTTTTCGCTAGAAAGCTTTTGGAATGAATTGCATAATACACCTTGCAAAGTTGTCTTTTGATTCATGAATCTGATAATTGCCTTTTTCAGAGTTTTCAAATCCATATCGCCAGGATGAGGCAACACTTCCTTTGCTGGATGTGGCATTATCTCTGTTCTTCTTTCAAAGACAACTGTACCTTCATCAGTCTCAAATGTCAAAATAGCATATGGATTTACAATACTAGTCTGGCTAATGTATTCATAAATCTTATTCTTTGTAATGGGCGATAATCGAGCACGTAATACAGCTTCGATTCTAAAACCATATTCATCTTGAATCCGACTCTCGCCTGTTTTAATTGTCCTCTTTAAAAGAACAATTGGCCTGTTTGTTCCAATATCTGTTCTAAGTTCAAAGTAATATTCTGATCCATCCTCTTGTGTTTTTGTCCATACCTTTAGAGGATGATCTGTATCCTTAGTAGAAAAGGCGGCGATCATTTTTAGGCCCACACCAAACAGGCCGCGCTGCTGCTTTTCGACATATTTACCAGATGTCAAAAAAGAACAGACGGCTACTGGGACTTTATCTGAGGGAATTCCGATACCATTATCTTGACAACTAACAAGCCACATTTCATTTTCCGGATCTAGTATTTTTAATGACAATGAAATATTTGGTAAAATATGATTGATTTCACAAGAGTCAAGAGAATTTTCAATTAACTCGCGGACAGCCATATAGAGAATACGCTCTCCAGTAAAGCCAGCAAGTGCGGAATTATCGACAAAGAATTCTGATTCAGCTTTTTTATCGTAACGGACTCTTCCTTTTCCGTTATTTGGAATAGTAATTATGGTAGTTTCTGGCTTCATTTGTGATTGTGCAAGTTCAGCAGTAGTCTTTTTCAAATGTTGATGTTAGTTTGGTAACTCAATTTAACTTTTTACAAGATTCAATTTAACTTTTTACGCCAAATTTGTTGACTAGATAGATTATAATAAAATTACTATTAAAAATGTGAGCCATATGGTGTAGTAGCATTCTTCAGCTCTTGTATTTTGATAATCTTCATCTCGATAAGGAATCTTTTCTTATTTTTTTGTATTACTATAAAGTCAGATCCAGATCCGACAATATTTCCGTCTACTATGTCCTTAAGATTGACCACATGTTAAATGTATAAATAATCCTTAATAGTTTTACTTATTTCAGAAGTATTGTTAAATGTTAAATGATAGTCCAAATGAGTTTCTTTTCTTCTCAGATATACTATAAAAAAGATCAGAAAACGAAAGTCTTTGTACAACAATAGTTTTCAGGAGCATTATGTTCCTTATCTATAAAAGAATGAAAAACAGATGAGAGAATGAGATTGAAAGATAGCAGTAAATTGACAAGCTCTATCGAAAAATACTATGACAATTAAATCAGGGATAATATTTTATCCATTGAGATGACTCTCAGACAAAATCTTATCTTGACTATCATCTTTGAACTTGAATAGTTTTTACTTTCTATTTCTAATAGCATCTAGATAAATTTCATAAAGTATACTTGGTAACTTACTTTATCTC
>Ga0126304_10000307_pt1 | contig 18668 bp, 15 predicted proteins | sample Plot25_FD_92538 | JGI IMG/M metagenome (GOLD analysis project Ga0126304, IMG submission 92538) | Serpentine soil microbial communities from UC McLaughlin Reserve, CA, USA - Plot25 | ecosystem: Environmental > Terrestrial > Soil > Grasslands | place: USA: UC McLaughlin Reserve, Lake County... | reverse complement strand
GACTTCACTCCTCCTCTCGCTACCCGGCACGCCGGTGATCTACTACGGCGACGAGCTGGGGATGGGGGACAACGTCTTCCTCGGCGACCGAAATGGCGTGCGGACCCCGATGCAATGGTCAGGCGACCGGAACGCCGGCTTCTCCCGAGCCGATGCGAACCGGCTCTATGAGCCGGTCATCACCGACCCCGTCTATGGGTTTCAGGCCGTCAATGTCGAAGCGCAGGAGCGTTTGCCGACGTCGTTATTGGAATGGATGCGCCGCATCATTCGTGTCCGAAAGCGGTATCGGGCTTTCGGACGAGGGTCGCTTGAGTTTCTGAACGCTGACAATCGGACTATCCTGGCCTATATCCGGGCCTATGGCGACGAAGTTCTGCTCTGCGTGGTCAATCTGTCGCGGTTCGTGCAGCCATCGCAGCTCGATCTCAGCGCGTATGACGGCTGGCAACCGATCGAGCTCATCGGTGAGACACCATTCCCGCCAATCGGCGAGTTGCCTTACTTCCTGACATTTGGTCCGCATAGCTTCTATTGGTTCAGGCTGGAACGCTCGTCTCCTGCCAGCGCATGAGTTCATCGAGTGCTTCCCAACCAGACGTTATCGACGCCAACGCCATCCACTCGTTGCTGAGAGGGGCGTGCGCTGGTGCGCTGCCGGACTGGCTGGAGCAGCGCCGCTGGTTTGCCGACAAAGGCCGCGGCATCAGCGAGGTGATCATTGAGCACGCGCACGTCGAGCGCGTCGGAATAGACTGGCTTGCACTCGCGGTGGTGCGCGTCACATTCGTCGATGGAAACGCGGCCCGCTATCTGTTGCCGCTGGCGCTGAGCGGGATTTCTGGAGCCGCCGAGGTCACGACCGTGGCGGCGACTGATGATATTCTTGGCGGCATCGCCGATGCCACCGAGAAACCGTGGTTCGGTGGCTGGTTGCTCGACCAGTTTGCCGGCGCGACCGAGCAGGCCCGGGGGCCCTGGGTCTTCGCTGCCAGCGCAGGGTCCGGCGCTGAGATCGCGGCTGCTCGCAAGAGTTCGATGACCGCATTGCGCGCGGAGCAGAGCAACTCTTCATTGCGCTTCGGCGACATCCTGATCGTCAAATTCTTTCGTCGCCTACAACCGGGTCTGAATCCCGACGAAGAGGTGCTTCGCGCGCTGGCCACTGTGGGGTTCGAGCGGGTGCCGCGCTATGTGGGCTCCGTGTCCTGGCGTTCGGGTGACGGGGCGACGCATGCGGTAGCGCTTGCGCAGGGGTTTGTTCCGAATATCGGTGACGGCTGGACCTGGATGCTTCAGCGCCTGAATGCAGTCGCGGCGGGGACTACTGATCCGCAGGTCGATCAATTTTCCCCGGAGCGATTGCTGGGCCGCAGAACTGGCGATCTCCATGTCGCGCTCGGCGCAATCCAGGAACCGGAATTTACGCCCGAGATGGCCGATGGCGCGGGCATCGACGAGAATCTCCAGCGCACTCGCGCCGCCATCGAAGAGACGATCCTGCTCTTGCAGGAGCGCACCAGCCAACTACCCGATTACCTCATAACCAGAATGCCGGACGCGATTTCAGGGTTGCTGGCGCTTGCCGAGCGCATCAATGGCTACCAGGATGAGGTGAATACGCTGCGCATCCGCGTGCATGGCGATTATCACCTGGGCCAGACTCTGCGAACTCCGAATGATGACTGGGCAATCATCGACTTCGAGGGGGAACCGGCGCGTTCGCTGGAGGAGCGACGGCGGCGAGCATCAGCGCTCAAGGACGTCGCCGGCATGCTGCGATCGTTCGCCTATGCCCGAGGGGCCGCGGAGCGAGTCGCAGAGATCGCCGCTACCCCCGCGGCCAACGATCGTCTCCAGAACTGGGAAGTCGGCGCGCGCCGCGCGTTTCTCGAGGGATACCGGCAAGGATTGGCGTCCACGACGAATCGATACGTGCCCGAAGATGACGCCGCCTTCGGTCGGGCGCTGGCCGCCTGGGAACTGGACAAGGCACTCTACGAGGTCGCGTACGAAGCGCGAAACCGGCCCAACTGGCTTGAGCTCCCGTTGCGCTCGCTGCTACCCGATCTTTTCGATTAAGCGGCTGACGCCGCAGTCGGTGCCCCGGCGTAGCCCTGTCGTGGCGTCCAATCCCGAAAGTCGATGGTTGAGAAGGGGTTGTCGCGTTCACGCAACTCGGCAAGGTAGCTCTCGTCGGCGGCGGAATATGCGCCGGACTGAGCGAGTGAGACCAGTTGGTCGAATCGTTCCAGATGCTCCTGGAATCGTTCGACGGCGTACTTCTTCGCCTGCTGCGTCGTCACGAGGAACGGCCAGTCGCTGCTCTGGAGCAGGAGGAGCTCTCGCGCCGCCTGGTTGAGCACCTCGCGACGAGTGCCTTCCGAGTCCAGGAAGCGGGTGGCCAGGTCTTCCATTCGCCGCTCCGCGGCGTGGATCAGCGGCCACATCCACTCCGTGTCGTCGTTCAGCCAGGTGTAGTGGCCGCCCCCGGCACCCCAGCTCGATTCGGGGAGCGACAGCACTTCTCGCGGCGGGTGCTCTTCGACGACCCGGCTGGCCGTGCTCAGCTCGACCGCTGGCCGCGCGGCCAGACCACGCAGGACCGCTTTCAACCAATCAACCCCCTCGAACCACCAGTGTCCGAAGAGCTCGGTGTCGTACGAAGCCGTTATGCACCCGAAATCACCGCTCTGCGCGTGAAACTCTCGCAGCTGCTCCTCGATTAAATGGACATAATGGTCCGCGTGAGACTGGACGAGATCGGCGGCGCGCCGCGGGTCGTACGGCTGTTTACTGCCGAGGTCGACTCCCGCACCGGATACCCGCCAGTACTGCATGCCGGACTCGGCGTCCTTGCGATGAAACTCGCGGTAAACGAAATCCCCGGGGTACCCGAATGCCGCCGACCAGACTTGCTGTCCAGTCCGCTCGTGCCGGGCCAGCACGGCGACCTGGCCCGGGGCATCGCCGACCCAGTAAGGACGGAGCGATGTGCCCGGCGCCAGTTGCTGGTCTGGTTCCGGTGGGGTAATGGCCGACGCGTAGCGCCGGGCGATCATGCCGTATGGGCCAATCGTGCCAGGCACGGCCATCCCGACTGGGCGACCACCTTCGACGGTGTGGGTCTCGCTGAAAAAGACCTGGAGTCCCTCCTCGGCGACGAACGATTCCAAACCGGGCCTACGAATCGCTCGACCGTCTTCGTCTTCCATGATCGCGGGTCGGTAAGCACACTCCGGTAGCCAAACCGCTTGCGGCGACCGCCCGAACCGGCTGCGGTAGGTTTCGACGCCGGTGTGCAACTGTCCATGGATCGAGGAGTCCCGGGAGAGGAGCGGCAGGTAGCCGTGGGTGGCCGCACTGGTGGCAATCTCGATAAGCCCCTCATCTTGGAGCGTGCGGAAGGCACCGAGCAAGTCGCTACCGAAGCGGTCCTGGAACGACGTAAGCACCCGCGCGTACCAGTGGTGATAGAAGCGAGCCAGATCGCGGAACGTCTCGTCGCCCGCCCGGTCGAAACGGTCGACGTCCTGCGCGGCTTTCGCCGCCCGTTCAGCCGCGTAGGCGATGAAGTGAGCGACGATCAGGGGGTCAGCGAGTTGCTCGCCGAGGATCGGGGTGATGCCGATAGTCAGACGGAATGGAACGCCCTCGTCACGCAGGTCGTAGAGCGCGTTCAGCAATGGAACATAGGTCTCGGCAATCGCCTCATGGACCCATTCCTCCCCGTGCGGCCACATCCCCGCTTGCCGAGCGTATGGGAGATGGCTATGCAACATGAAGGTGAATGCCCCGATTGGCGCTGTCACTTCAGTCCTCCCCGGCACACATGTCGATACTCACGCTGGTCGTTTCTCGAGCATCCGGTACGAGCTCACGCACCGACATGCGCGTGCAACTGGTGCGCCGCATCCGGCGCTGTGTAGTCGTACGGGTCACGACCACGTGGAAGTTCCACCTCACCCGATCGACCATAGGTGTCGGTTAGCTCGCGAAGCCCATCCGCCAGCCCTTCGTGGAGCTGGTGCGGAGCGTAGCGCCACGACCAGTTGCCGGTGGGGCTACCCGGAGTGTTCATGCGCGCGTCATCGTCGAGACGCATCACGTCCTGCAAGGGCGCGATGGCGCGATCTGCAATGGAAGCCAGCGCTGTGCGAATGAGGTCCCAGGCGATATCGCTGCCATCGCGTCCCAGATACCGCTGCACGCTGCCGCGCACGGGATCCGGCAGCGTGCGGAACCAACCGATGGTCGTCTGGTTGTCATGCGTCCCCGTATAGACCACCACGTCTGGCACGTAGTTGTGGGGAAGATAGGCATTTGCGGGACCGCTGTCGAACGCGAACTGCAGCACCTTCATGCCAGGGAACCCGAGCTCCTCGCGGAGGGCAACGACATCCGGGGTGATGAGCCCGAGATCCTCGACAATGAACGAGAGCTGGCCAAGTGCGCCCTCCATAGCGTCGAAGACTGCGCGCCCTGGGCCCTGCTCCCAATGGCCGGACGCCGCGGTTGGTGCTTCGGCTGGTACGACCCAGGATGCGGCGAACGCCCGGAAGTGGTCGATCCGGAGCACATCCACCTGCCCCAGCGCGGACCGGACCCGATCGATCCACCATGCGTAGCCGGTCTCGGCGCTGCACTTCCAGTCATAGATTGGATTACCCCAGAACTGGCCCTCAGCGGTAAAGGCGTCAGGAGGGACGCCGGCGACGACGGTTGGGCGTCCCAGTCGATCCAGGCGGAACAGGTCGCGGTGCGCCCAGACGTCTGCGCTGTCGTAGGCGACGAAGATGGGCAGATCACCGACGACGACGATTGACCGCTGATTCGCGTAGCGGCGAACCTCGCCCCACTGGCGATGAAACAGAAACTGCGTGAATTCGTGAAACCGGATCTCGTCTTTGAAACGCTCCTTCGCGGCTACGAGCGCATCCCGCTCGCGTAGGGCGACTCCCGTGGGCCAGGCGCTCCAGGCGATTCCGCCATGGGCGCTCTTCAGGGCCATGAACGTGGCGTAGTCGTCCAACCAACCAGCATGTTTGTCGCGGAACGCATCAAGGGCCGGGCGATAGTCCGGCGCCGCGCCCCGGCGGAAGTGATCGAAAGCGTTACGCAGAAGCGGCATTTTGAATGCGCGTACTGCGTCATAATCGACCGATGAAGTGGAGAACAGCGGGGCATCGTCAAGATGAGAGGGGTCGAGGAGGCCGTCCCCCACCAGCCATGGCAGTGAAATCAGCAGTTCGTTGCCGGCGAAGGCTGAAGGCGACGCATACGGCGAGTTCCCCAGACCGGTTGGGCCAAGTGGCAGCAACTGCCAGAGCGTCTGTCTTCCGCGTGCCAGCCAATCGACGTATCGGAACGCGGCGTCGCCGAAGTCGCCGATCCCATGCGGACCGGGAAATGACGTTGGATGACAAATGACGCCACTCTGGCGATTGCGGGTTCGCTCCATGGGACTTCCCAGTCAAGACGCGATTACGAGACCTAAGCGACGGAGCGCGGGCCACCAAACAGACCGAGCCCGGAATGGTGTAGCAGTGCGACTTGCAGACTACTCGCCATCGCGGGCGACGCGATAGCGCTGGCGGCAGGTGGCGACAGTTTGGAGCGTCTCCTCGAGATCGTGCCATCCGAGTACTTCTGTCTGCTTCGGTTCGAGCTGCTTGTACGTGGCGAAGAATGTCTCGATTTCGCGCAACCAGTGGTCCCCAACATCCGCGAGCGTCCGCACATGTGCATAACGCGGATCCCCGACCGGCACGGCGAGAACTTTAAAGTCTGAGCCCTTCTCATCGTGCATATCGAGCCCACCGAGTGGCCGAGCAGGGATCAGGCACCCCGGGAACGTCGGTTCCTGCACCAGGACGAGCACATCGAGGGAATCGCCATCTTCGGCGAGCGTCTCGGTGACGAATCCGTAGTCCGTCGGATAGTGCACCGACGAATAGAGAACCCGGTCGAGCAGAAATCTTCCTGTGCTTTGGTCGTACTCGTACTTGTTGCGGCTACCACGAGGGATCTCAATGAACGCGAGTACCGAGGCTACGTCTCCGCTACGCTGATCAGTGAAGCTCTCGGCTTGCGCCTTCGAGAGGTCGGTCGATTTGCCCGCCGGCATGCGGCTCCTCCCCGCGCCAATTCGGCGACGGTCTTCTGTTCAGGTGATGTAGCAAATTCCAGGCCGGACCGCGCCACAGGCGTGATGAAGGCTCGTCCGGAAACAGCGGAGACCCGCTTTTGGCGGGTCTCCAAAGACGACAAGATTCGGACGCCGGACGATCAGGCTGTCTCGTCGGTCGCGGCGGCCTCGTCGCCGGTGTCATCAGCCGGCGCCTCCGCTGTGGCAACTTCGCCCTCGACATCCCGCCGGGTAGCGGCGGTGCGCTCAGCCCGCGCCGTCAGGCGCGACTGGCGCTTGGATGGCCGGCTGGCACCAGACGCAGCCTCGACGCGGCGCATGAAGCGCTCGACCTGACCAGCGGTGTCGACGATTCGCTGCTCGCCTGTGTAGAACGGATGACAAACGTTGCAGAGGTCGGTGCGCAGGGACGGCTTCGTCGACCGCGTGACAAATGTATTACCACAGGCACAGGTGACCGTGGCTTCGACGTAATTCGGGTGAATTCCTGGCTTCATCGGAAATGGGGCTCCATACCACGCGAGGGACAAAACGTACTGATCCGGGCGATAACTGCCTCTAGTCGGCGGCTCCCGATTCTGCGTAAACGACTGACTCGTAGGCCGGTTTAATGAGGCCTTTTCCGCCGCCGACCGGGTAGACATCCGGCGGGTAGACACTAATACGACGCTTGGCGCGGCTGACCGGCTCGAAGCGGACTACGCCGTCGATCTTGGCGTAAATCGTGTGGTCCTTGCCAATGCCGACATTCTGACCGACCCAAAATTCCGTTCCGCGCTGACGAACAACGATCGTGCCGGAGCGAACGAACTGGCCGTCGGAACGTTTCACGCCGAGCCGTTTCGACTCGCTATCGCGGCCGTTCCGTGAGCTACCAACGCCTTTCTTGTGAGCCATGGCTGTTTCTCCCTCGATCTCGGTGTTCTTGAAGCTGGCCTAGGCGTTGATCGCCGTGATTGCCACTCGCGTCAGCGACTGGCGATGGCCGGTGCGACGCCGGTAACGCTTCTTCGGCTTGTACTTGAAGACGACGATTTTCGGTCCGCGATACTGCTGCTCGACCTGTGCCTGGACGGTGGCGCCGGCCAGCAAGGGAGTGCCAATCCTAGCCGATCCATCACCGCCGACCATTAGCACCCGATCGAACGTGATATCTGAGCCTTGCTCGATAGGAAGTTTCTCGATCGACAGCGTGTCGCCGACCGCAACGCGGTATTGCTTGCCGCCGGTTTCGATGATGGCATATGGTGCATTGCCCGAACCTGAGCCGGAGCGTGCTCGCACCGGCATCGACAGTTGCTCTGGCTCGGTGCTCGATCCCATATCGGTCATGACAATTTTCGCTCGCTCTTTCACATCAGCCGTGTATGACCCGGAATCTGGTCAACGTGCACGAAAAACCGGGTGCGTCAACGCACCCGCGACAGGTGAGTATACCATAGCGCCGATTGGCCAGACTGATATCGAACGCGGAAGATTCCGCGGGTATCAGTGATACCAAGCGGCACCTGATGCGCGCCGCTGGAGACGTGCCTCAGTGGAACCGAGCGGCAATCGCACACGTATCACAGTCATTGTCGAATCAGGAAGCCTGAGCTTAGCAAAGGACTGCACTACCATGACATTCCAGGCGGGAGATGTAGGTCGAGATCGCACCGCGTTTTTGGCGTCCTTGGACCGAAAATGGAAGGCCAGCGCGGCCGCGACAATTGTCGTTGGCACGTTCGCGCTGGGCGTAGCCGCCGGAGGCAGTGGTCTTGCCGGAACGAGCGACGCGGCCGCCGAGTCTTCACTTACTGGTCGCCCGGAGTTCGCGACACTCGAGAAGACCTGGGAGCTGATTCACGAGCAATGGCCTGACCCCGAGCAGATCGACGATGCCTCACTTATCTACGGTGCGGCGCAAGGTATGGTCGCGGCGATTGGTGACGAGGGGCACAGTGGATTCCTCGATCCCGACGCGGCAGTGGAGATGGAGGAGGCGCAGAAAGCCGAGTACGTCGGAATCGGGGTCGAGGTCGATTCGCGCTGTGGCGTGCCAGTCGTTTCCTCGACGATGACCGGTTCCCCGGCGGAGGCGGCGGGGCTCCGGCCGGGAGATGTCATAGCCGAGGTCGACAACGTATCGACACGTCGTCTGGATACGAGCGGTCTGCGCGATCTGATTCTCGGCAAAGAAGGTGACCACCTGACCCTGACCATCGAGCGCCCGAGTGAGCCCGATCCGCTGCAAATCGACGTCGTCCGGCAAACTATCGAGCGCCACCCCGTCACTTGGCGATGGCTACCAGATAAAACTGTCCACCTCCGCGTCACCGATTTCCAGCCCGGGGTCAACCAGAAAGTACGGAGTGCCCTTGAGACCATCCGGGATGCGGGCGCGCAGCGACTCATCCTCGATCTGCGCGGAAATCCGGGTGGGCTCGTACCAGAAGTGATCGGTGTGGCGTCGGAGTTTCTCGACGAGGGGTCCACGATCTTTCAGGAGAAGGAAAGGGATCAGGAAGCTCGCCCGATTCAAACGGTCGGTCGGAGTGGTTCCTGGCTCGACCTGGCACTCGTTGTGCTAATCGACGATGACTCGGCTTCAGGTGCGGAAGTTCTCGCTGCCGCGCTTCGTGACAATGGACGGGCTCAGCTCATTGGCGAAACGACGTTCGGCACTGGCACGGTGTTGACGACGTTTCCTCAGGACGATGGATCGAGCGTCGTCCTCGCGACAGCATTCTGGCTAACGCCAGATGGCGATCTCGTCTGGAAAGAAGGGGTTGAGCCCGATCAGTTCGTCACGCTCGCGAGGGATGCGTTTCCATCGCGGCCGGAAGACGATCCTGAGCTGACAAAGGGCGAGCTGGAGGGTTCGACGGATGCGCAACTGCGAGCAGCCTTCGAGGCGCTGGGGGAGGCTCCGCTCGCGCCGTAGCAACCGAGTCTGGCCGGCGACGGGATGCCTGCGGGAGCGTGGTACTGTTGCGGGGTCCGGATTCCCCGGACGCGACCATCGTGCAGCAGGACCTGAATCCCGCCCGCGGAGGGACCCCCGCTAATGCTCTCTTCGGAAGGCTTGCCCCGGCCTGTCATCCGACCGGCGACGATCACTCGTCGATTTCAGAAGTTCCTTCTTGTCGGAGCCATCGGTCTTGGCGTCAACCAGGGCGTTCTGTTCGCGTTGGTTGACCAGGCCGGTCTGACTGTGGCCATGGCGTCGCCGATCGCCATTTTCCTGTCGATGATTGTGACGTTCGCCTTGAATGAGCGGTGGACGTGGAACGACCGGGGGCATGGCCGCCTGCTGCATCGGACGTTGCTGTACGGATCGATCAACTCTGGCGGACTGCTCATCAACTGGCTCACGCTTGTTTCGCTACATCGAATCGGATTGGACTACCTGGTTGCCAACCTTATCGGAGCTGGTATCGCCGCGGTTTGGAACTTCAGCCTCAATCATGCGCTCACGTGGCGTCGGTGATTGAATCGTGCCCAACCGCGTTTGTCGGAATCACGCGACTGTCCATCGCAGGTGCGGTGGCAGGACTCGTATACACGACCGGCGAGAAGTGACTGAAAGCAGCAAATGTGTTTACTATCCGGGCGTGCCGGTACCGTTCGGCCGCCTCGCCTGATGAGATCGAGGGTCTTTCCACATGATGGATGCACCACACAACGGCCGGCAATCTGGATCTGACGGCGCTGCATCGAACGGGGCGACGCCACATCAGACCGGATCAACGGTGGTGATGGGTGCCGGCCCGGGTGGTCTGTGCTCGGCCTATGTGCTCACCAAAGCCGGTGTGCCAACCACAGTCCTCGAGAAGGCCCCGTTTGTAGGGGGTCTGGCGCGAACCATACGCCGCCCCACCGAGTACGGAGAGTTTCGATTCGACATTGGTGGGCATCGTTGGTTCACCAAGAATGATGAGCTCAACGAACTCTTCCGGGAAGTCGTCGCTGAGGAACTGCTCTGGGTGAACCGGATCAGCCGCATTTTTTTCGACGGAAAGTACGTTGATTATCCACTCAAGATTTCGAACGCCTTGAAGGCAATTGGACCAATTGTGGCGGGCAAGGCGATGGCCGACTATGGCCGCACCCGGGTCAAGCAGCGCATGAGCCCGTCGCCGATCGAATCGATGGAGGACGCCTACATCGATCAGTTCGGTCCGACCCTGTACCGGCTCTTTTTCCAGCGGTACTCGGAGAAAGTCTGGGGTCTGCCCTGCGACCAAATGAGCGGCGACTGGGTCTCACAGCGATCGAAAGGCATGTCGCTGGTGACCGCCGTGAAGGACGCGGTCGTTCCGACGAAGGGCAAGGTAGTCAGCCTCATCGACGAGTTCATGTACCCGCGGGGTGGCTTCGGGCGTTTTTCGGAGAGAATGGCTGACGCTATCTGCGCGACGGGGAACCATATACGGCTCAACACTGGAGTCGAAAAGGTCCATCGCGAAGGGAACCATGTCGTCGGCGTAACGGTCTCGACGGAAAACGGCACAGAGCGAATTGAAGCGGACCACTACATCTCGTCGATCCCGCTGACGCTCCTGGCGAAGATCATGGACCCGGCGCCATCGGCCGAGATTCTTGCGGCTGCCGATGCACTGACCTTCCGCAACATCATCACCGTCAATCTCATGTTGAAGAAGCGGCAGGTCACCCCGGACACCTGGCTCTACGTCCACGACCGCAACATTCTCTTCGGGCGGTTCCACGAGCCGAAAAACTGGAGTCCGGCCATGGTGCCCAGTGACGATTTGACCTCACTGGTCGTTGAGTACTTCTGCTCGTTTGGCGATCACATCTGGTCAATGAGCGAAGAGGAGCTCGTCGCTCAGACAGTGCGGCACCTCGTCGATGATCTGAAGTTCATTACTCCCGACGAGGTCATCGGCGGCTTCATCGTACGCGCGCCGCGCGCCTACCCAGCGTACGTTATTGGCTATGAGAAGCCGCTGGCCAAGATCCGAGCGTTTATAGGCGACCTCGACAATCTTCAGATCATTGGTCGGTACGGTACGTTCCGGTATAACAACACGGACCACTCAATCGAGACAGGTCTACTCGCCGCGAAAAATATCCTTGGCGAGAGCCACGATCTCGATCAGGTCAATGCCGACGACGAGTACCACGAGATCAAGCGCGTCGCGGAACCGGTCGCCGCAGGACGATCGTGACGCGCACCGCCTGAAGACGGACGAGCCCAATGGCTGAGCTGGAGGATTCGTCGCTTTCTCCTACGGCGGGCTCGAAGCGGTGGCAGTTGAATCGCCTCACCGGTCGGGGGCGATGGCCTCAGGCTACTCGCTTCATCGTTGTGCTCTTGATCTTGTATGCCGTGAAGCAAGTATTCTCGGTCGCTGCCTACTACCCGTTCAGTGGGCACGATGAGCTAGCGCACTTCAGCTATGTGCGGACTCTAGCCACCGAAGGCCGGCTGCCAGAGCTACCAGATTTGGCCGCGTGGCGTGCGGGGTTGCGGGGTGGAGATCCACCTCCCACCGACGAGATACCAGCCGAGCTCTACCCCTACTGTCGTTTCACTCTCGATTGGTACTGTGATCCCGACAGTCCTCGCTGGAGCGACGATCCGCCGCGCATCGTCACGGTTCCTGGCATGGGCTACTTCCCTTCGGGCTACCAATATGCCGCGAACCACCCGCCCCTGTACTACGCGACGATGGTTCCGCTTTATGCCGCCTCGTCGGCCGCGTCATCGGTGGCACAACACTATCTCCTGCGGCTGGCAGCTATTCCGTTCGGCCTGCTGACCGTCTACGCCGCGTACCGCGCGACGCGCGCACTCTTCCCAGGAGATGCGTTTCTGACGGTGACGGTGCCGGCATTCGTCGCATTTCAACCGCAAATCTCTTATGAGGCGGCAATGGTCAACAACGACATTGTCGCCATTGCATCGACGTCGGTGATCCTGTGGTGGCTCATCGCCGGTCTCAGAGACCGATTTCCGTTGCGCCATTGCGCCGCGCTCGGCATCGCGCTTGGTCTCGACTTGTTGGCCAAGGGCACGGCGATCACGGTAGCGCCGATCATCGCGGCCGCTGTTGTTCTCGGCGCTGGCTGGCGGGATTGGCGCGGTCTCCTCGTACGGGGCGTCGCTATTGGCATCCCGGCCGTGCTTCTCGCGGCGCCCTGGTATCTCTTCCTCTATCGAACGTATGGTGATTTCAGCGGGCTGGCTCGGGTCAAAGAGCTCCAGTACTGGAACGGCCCCATGGGCTCCTTTTTCGAGCTCTTGGTAGATCCGGATTTCATTACGAACCGATTCCGCGAAACGTGGGGCGAGTTCGGGTGGCGGCAGATCCATCTGCGGCCAGAGCTCTTGTGGGCGATTGCCATACCGACGATCCTGGCTTCCGTCGGCCTCGTCGTCTACGCGGTCATCGTCTGGCGACGTTTGCCGGGCTCGCGCCAGGACCCGGTCATGCAACCGGAGCCATGGCAGGGGTATGCGTTGATCGTTCTCTTCCTGACGTGCGTCGTCTCATATCTTGCCGTGGTCGAGTTTGGGACCTCGTTCGCATTGTCGCAGGCGCGCTATTATTTTCCCGCGATCAACGCCGGCGCGCTGTTGCTGATGCTTGGGCTGCGGTCGCTGCTGCCACGTCAGGCGCGACCTGCTGGACAGGGTATCGTGTTTGGCGCGCTGGTCTTGCTCAACATCGTCATCATGACCGGCTACGTGCTGCCGTTTACGACAACCGTCGACGAACCGAGCGTGACTTGGACCTGGGGTGGCTGAGGTCACGGTCGCTCGCGCCCAACGCGAGGAGTCGCTCACATTCCCCCCGGAGGCTCCAGTTGGGCCTGTCCCCCAGCTTGTCCCGGCGTTGCCACGATCGCTCATCATCCTCTGGGCCGCGTTCGTCGTGGCGACCGCCGGTTTCCTGATAACTGGACGGCTGAGGATCGGCGCTGGACACATGATCGGCAGGCGAATGCCTGCCCGAGAGATCTGGTCCAGGTTCTTCGCTTTCCTGACCGATCACGGCGCGTCCGCATCGCTGGTGCTGTTTGTGACTGCCACGGCCATCGTGGCGCTGGTCTTCGCGGCAGTTGCCTTCTGGCTGGCACTCGCTCTCCAGGACGCTCCGCCAAAATCAGTGGCAGACAACTCGGCGGAGATGTGATAGCCGGTCGATACCGCAATCGATCGCGGATACGCGAGGCCTGGGTCGTCGCGTACGGACTGGTGTCCCTGTACGTTGCGATCCGGATGGGAGTCTTCGCGCTTTCGGCGACCGCCGTCGCTCAGTCAGGCGAGACCACTCATCTTCCCAACACCTATGCCAGCGTCGACCATCCCTTTCATGTGGCGCGAGCAGACCTCGTCTGGCGAGAGCTGGCGTCCGGTAGCGTGTTGCGTTGGATTGGTCAGCACCAGGGTGGTTACCCGGTTGAGTTCTATCCTCTCGGCGAGGCTTGGTTGGAAGTTGCGGTTCGCGCCTTGTCATTGGGTACGCTGACGGCCCAGAGTGCGCACACGCTGGCCATCGTGGGTCTCTTCCTCGCACCGGGGGCGGCCTTCGCCGCCTTGGCCCGTGAGGACGGCTGGTCTCCCGGGGTTGGATTCATTGCATTCGTATTGCACATCTCGCTCCCCGGGAGCTGGTACCACGGCGGATACACCGAATTGGTGCAGTGGGGCCTGGTGACGAACGTCGCGGGCGCGGTTGCAGCGCTTTGTATGCTACCCGCGCTCGTCAGATTTCTGCGCACCGGCGCCGGCTGGGTCGGAGCCACCGCGGCCGCGCTCGCCGCACTTGCCATCTACTGCAATCTACGATCGCTGTTGGCTTTGGCCGCGCTTGGGTTGGGAGCGTGGCTGGCAGGGTTTGTTCGCAACAACGGGATCTCACTCACGGCACTGGCCACGGGTATCGACGGTCCGAGGAAGAGCGGCGGCCCGGCGCGGGCGACGCACTTGCAGGCGTCGCCCCTACAGCCGTCCGCTCCGCGATCGACATCGGTGCATTCGGCTGGCGACGTGGGCCTTCACACTTTGCGGCTCGCTCTAGTGGCTGTCGTTGCCGCGCTACTAGCTGCGCCCGAACTGGTAGCGCTGGCACGGTTCAGGGATCTCTACACGTTTGTTCAGTACAGCGGCTATGCAGGGTTGGCTGAGTACGCGACCACGGCCGGAATCAGCGTTGCGTGGCCGGTGCTCGGCTTGGGGTTGGCGGGATTGGTCATCGGGCTTGTCGTTCGGCGGCGACAGGCAACGACCTCGGCTGCGGTTGCGCTCATCATCTACCTGGCGCTGACGGCAACTCTGGTGATCGTCCCGGCTGCGGCCAATCTAGTCCCCCAGCTCGAGCCAACCCGGCTCATGCCGTTGCAACGATTTTTGACGATCTACCTGGCGGCTGTCGCCTTCTGGTCTGTCCTGTCGTGGGCTGTCTCCAGGATTGATCCGTCGAGACGGTGGGTGGCGCCGGCGCTAGTGATCGGGGTTGCCGTAGTGATTCTCGTCATCCAGACGAGACCTCTAGGCGGACGTCCGCCTGACCCGGCGTCGCCCGTAGTACCGCCAGTTAGTTTGTACCCGGTGGCGATGTCGGCGCAGCCAGAGCAAGTGGATCTCGAGCAAGCCATTCGGTCCGCCGATGAGGCGGCAGCTCCTGGTACGGCACTGCTCGTGCTCGGGTCGGCGCTCTCGTGGCATCAGCAACTCTGGGTGCCACTGTGGACCCGGCGTCCTCTCTACTACGACAACTGGCTCTGGTATTGGCACCCCGACCACGCCGGGACACCGGGCTACAACTTTCTCAATGGGCACCACTACCCAGACCCCGAGCGCACCATCGAGCAGGATTACCTCGCCCATCATGGCATCGGGGCCGTAGTCGTGACCGGACGCACTCGCGAAGTCGCGAGCTCGTCAACATTCCTGCGCCCACTGCGTAAAGGAATCTTCGACGTTTATTCCGTCGTCAATCCCGTAACCACGGTCACGTTTGGCGATCAGAACGCGACATTGCTGTCGTACGGGAATCGGCGTATTCAGGCGAACAGCGAGAAGTGCGGCAACCCGGTGAACGCTCGCGTCAACTGGTACCCGCGTTGGGAAGCGACGCTCGATGACGAGCGGGCCGAGATCGAACGATTGGACGACGGTTACGTCAGCATCACAGCCGCGGCGCCTGTGTCGAGGGCCGAGCTGATCTACTCGGTGCAGCCTCTCGACTGGGGCGCGCGCGCACTCTTTCTACTGGGTGTCGTTGGAGGCGGCTTGCTTCTCCTCAAGAGAAGTGGGCGTGTTCGCGTTTCCGGAATGGACGCGGCTATGCTCAGCCGATGAAGGGCGGCATAATCCGTTCTCCACTCTTGCCCGGGGGCGACATCGTTTCGGCGCTCTTCGACCGTGAGGTGATGGGCCTCGCCGATCGAGGTGGGGCGAGTAATCTCATCGGCGACCGCTGGGCCGACATCGCAGCGACGCACGCCACCACGTGGGTCGGCAGTGAACGACGCCTCCACGCCGACGACCAAGAGCCATTGCGCATCATACGGGTGGACCGGCTCGATGCCATGCCTGCTGTGGCAGCGGCGGCATCGAGACGCGGACTGCAAAATCCGGACTTATTGCTCATTGGCCAGCTCGGTGACCGGCAAGCAATTCAGGCGGCAGACGCTAAATTCTCGGTCGAGACGGCGCGCTCCAAACAAGTGAGCCTGGAGGTCGTACTGGGCCTGCTCGAATTACGAAACAGTGTACCCGGGCTGCTGGAGGGGGTAAGCGATCAAGTTCAAGTCGAATCGGGTGTATTTCTCTGTCCGGACTACCCGCTGACGCACCTCATGCTGCGGCATCGGCGGGGCATCGTGCGCACGACGGTCCGTTCAGAAGAGGTGGTCTTGGTACCAGCCGCAGCGGAACGATTCTGGGACGGTGTCGCGGGGGCCGAGGTCATCTCCCCATTCGCCGACATCGATAACCTGCCGGCCCGGCCGGACGAAAGCCTGATGGTCGGGGTCTACTATTTCCGCCTGGCTCGAGCGGCGGTCGGATTCTGGCTCGACGCCACGAAACCGCTGCTGGTCCATAACGATGTCGTGACTGTCGACATCGGCGCCGTTCGCGACGAAACCGTGCGGCGGTCTCGAACGCAGGCTTCTGCGATTAACGTAATCCGGCGCTGGGATGTCGACGTGCAACAGGTTCGGAACCAGCGAGCCGCGGTCGATCAAGTGGCAGCTCTGCCAATCTCTGGTCGCGAGCTGAGAGAGATGACGGCGAAGATCGCGCAGAGCGCTGGCGCCGACCCTCCGTCGGGGAATCAGGTGCGGCGGCGGCTTGGTTCCTGGTATCGCGGTGCCCTCCGCGATCGCTTCGGTCCGATCCGGCCACCGGTCGCCGAGCTCTCCTCGATCCTACGGCAGCTTGCAGACGCCGGGCGTGATCTGGCTCCACAGGCTGAACGCGAGCTGGAACGAATCGTTCTGGACCTCGTGGCCGAGGCGAGCTCGAGGACGGCGCCAGCAATAGGTTCAAACATCGCGGACAGCTGCTGAAGTCAGACCGAGGATTCCTGCCAGGAGTGATGAGATGACCGCGCCCCCGGCGACGGCAAATGAGGTCCCAATGCGGTCGGCGACCATCCCCATCGGCAGCGCGCCGAGCGGCATGAGTCCCCAGGTCAACATGTAGGCGCCCATCACACGACCGCGGACGTCATCGGTCACACGGTGCTGAACGAGAGCGTTATTCCCGCTCATGAACGCTGCCCCCAGCAGCCCTGCGCAGAAGAGCAAAGGCAGGGTGATCCAGAGGGTGCGAGAGAGCGCCACGCCTATGATAGGGAGACCGTAGAGAACGGTCATGCCGAGTAACAGGCGCCCGGTCCCTTCGGATCTTGTGCCCGATGCCACCAGGAGTGAGCCCACGACCGCGCCACAGCCGGAAACTGCCATGAGCAGCCCCAGTCCCCCGGCTCCGATGTGGAGAATATCACGGGCAAAAACATTCAGGAATCCGATGTAGGGGAAGACGAAGAGCGTCGGGATCGCGGCGAGGAGAAACAATGTGCGTAGATCCGGGCGAGAGGCGACGAGCCGAATTCCGTCAAAGATTCCCCTGCCGCCCGCGGCGCGCGGTGCGCGAGGTGGAAGGACGATACCCAGTACCAGGATGAAGGAGACCGCAATCGCCGCCGCTTGGGCAAGGAACGTCGGCCCGACGCCGATTGTGCCGATCACAATTCCCGCCACTGACGGACCAACCACGCGCGTCATGTTCTGACCCGCGCTCATCAGGCCAACAGCGTTGGTTAAGTTCTCGCGCGGGACGAGCGCCGGCACGAGCGACTGCTGCGTGGGAATGAGCAGGGCCGGTAGTGATCCATTGAGGAACGCGGCAATCGGCAGATGCCAGGATCGAACGAGACCGCTCATTACATCGACCGCGAGGACCGTCGCCAGCAAAAAGGCCAGTACTTGGCAAGTGAGCATTAGCCGGCGGCGATCGACGCGGTCGATGAGCGCGCCACCAAAAGGCGCCACCACCAGAAATGGCAGGCCAGCGGCAAAGCTCACGATACCGACGAACCCCGGTGAGTTCGTCATGACGATGGCCAGCCAGCCGAGCGCGACTTGTTGCATCCACTGTCCGACCGAGGATGCCAGCGCACCGAGCCATAAGCGGCGGAAGACCGAGTGCTGTGCGACGGCGCCAAAGAAGCGCGCCCGCCACGTCGAGTCCACTGATCTCTCTAGCACCGCGTCGTCAAACCGAGCGTCTGGGTTGACGCGATGCCGGACCGCCACCATTTCCTCCAGAGGGAACGCCCGCCCAACCATATTGGCAAGCGCCCGGGCCGGGAATGGAGCCGACTATACCACCGGGTCAGGCCCCAACCCGGATTTGTAAATGGATCGTCTATCCTAGATGCCTTGACGCGCTGGCCGTGGGGATGCATCGAATCGGCCGGCGCGCGAAGGGGGACGCTTGCGATGTGGAAGTCAATTTGAAGGGCTTGGTGCTCGCGGGGGGAAAGGGGTCGCGCCTGCGCCCCTTGACCGCCACCGGCGCAAAGCAGCTCGTACCCGTGGCCAATAAGCCGGTGCTCTTTTACGCGCTGGAACAGCTTGTCGACGCCGGTGTCAGCGATATCGGCATCATCACCGGCGATACCGCCGATCAGGTGATCCATGCGGTCGGCGACGGGTCGGCATTCGGAGCTTCCGTTACCTACATTCCGCAGCCCGCTCCTTTGGGGCTGGCGCACGCGATCATCACCGCCGAGACCTGGCTGGGAGATTCGCCCTTCTGCATGTTCCTCGGTGACAACTTCCTCGGCGGCGGGATTGTCTCCTACACCGAGCGGTTCCGCGAGCGCCCATGCGCGGCGCAGATCCTGCTGCGGCGGGTCGATGACCCATCTTCGCTCGGTGTGGCCGTCCTCGATTCCGATGGCCGGGTTCTACGGCTGGTCGAGAAACCACGAGAGCCCGTATCGGATCTCGCGGTAATCGGTGTCTACTACTTCGGACCTGAGGTGCATCAGAT
>Ga0126304_10000306_pt1 | contig 18689 bp, 16 predicted proteins | sample Plot25_FD_92538 | JGI IMG/M metagenome (GOLD analysis project Ga0126304, IMG submission 92538) | Serpentine soil microbial communities from UC McLaughlin Reserve, CA, USA - Plot25 | ecosystem: Environmental > Terrestrial > Soil > Grasslands | place: USA: UC McLaughlin Reserve, Lake County... | reverse complement strand
ACGCTCGTCCTGATCGCCTTCGGCGGCGTGTTCTCGCCCCTGGCCGCTGGCCTCTACCGCCAGGAACGCCTCGGCGAACTCAGCCGCCTCTACGAAGACGTCTCCCGCTGGGCGTTCACCGGCGCCCTCGCGTTCTTCCTCGTGACGGCGCCACTAGCGCCCGACATCATGCTCTTCTTCGGCAGAGAGTTCGCCCAAGGCTGGCCCGTGCTAGTGGTGATCTCCGCGGCCCAGCTCTTCAACTCCTCCGTAGGACCGGCGGCCCGCCTCCTGGCGATGACGGGCCACCAGAACGCGGTCATGGTCTCGACCGTCGGCTCGGCGCTCGCGGCCGTCGCTTTGAACCTCCTGCTCGTGCCCGCCTACGGGGTCGCTGGCGCCGCGGCCGCCACCGCCGCTGCCCTCGTGCTGGCCAACGGCTCTTCCCTCCTCTTCGTCCGCCGCAGACTCGGCTTCTGGCCCTACGGCCGTCGGTACGCCAGGCCCCTGCTCGCCGGACTCGTCGCGGCAACAGTAACGCTCGCCTTGCGGCATTTGATCCTTTCTCTCGCAGGGCTTCCGGCGCTCTTACTCTTCGTGCCCTTTACCCTCGCGGTCTTCTTCGGTGCGCTCGTCTGTCTTGGCCTCTACCCCAGCGACCGCCTGGTCTTGGCCTCCTTCGCGGGGGCGCTCGAGGATACCTTCAGGCGGAAGACCGTACTGTGATAGGCTCCCCACTCTCACGGTTGCATCGAGGTTTCTACGTCGACCTGGGTAAAGGGGATCACAAGAGCTCCGTCTTCCTAGCGGGGAGCGGGCGGAGCGGGACCACGTGGCTCTCGCAGATCATCAACCACAGGAGGCGGTATCGCTACGTCTTCGAGCCGTTCAATCCGAGAGAGGTCGGCCCGTTCGGACACTTCAGGACCAAACAGTACCTGCGGCCGGACGACAGGAGGGAGGAATTCCTGGAGCCGGCCCGCCTCGCGCTCACGGGCCGTCTCAGGGATCCCTGGACCGACCGGTTCAACGGGCGCATCGTCGCGAGGCGGCGTCTGATCAAGGACATAAGGGCCAATCTGCTCCTGGGCTGGATGCGCGCGAACTTCCCCGGAATGCCGATCATTCTCCTGCTCAAGCATCCTTGCGCCGTCGTAACGTCCAGGCTCGCGCTCGGATGGAAGGACAACCTCTCGGAGACGATGGAGCAGCAGGAGTTGGTAGAGGATTTCCTTCTTCCTATGGAAGCGGAGATACGGGCCGCCCAGGGCGACTTCGAGCGCCACCTCTTCCTCTGGTGCATAGACAACTATGTCCCCTTGAGTCACTTCGGACCGGGGGAGGTGCAACTCACCTTCTACGAGAACCTGCTCGCGCGTCCCGAAGATGAACTACGGAGCCTTTTCGGCGCCCTGGGCGAGCCCTTCGACGGACGCGTCGACCGCGGGCTGAGACGCCCTTCCCCCCTGAGCCGGAAGAACGCCCCGCCTCCTTCTTTGGAAGGGTGGCGTGCTCACGTGAGTGCCCACCAGCTGGAGAGAGCCATCGAGATCCTGCGCCTCTTCGGCCTCGACCGCCTCTACAACAGAGGGCCCATGCCAGACCCCTCCGGCGCCTACGCCCTGATGGATCGGGCGTAGGGGGGCTCCCTCGTGAACAAGCCGCCGGTGGTGATCCTCTCCGGTGTACGGTGGGATTTCCTCTGGCAGAGGCACCAGACCCTCGCCACCCTCTTCGCCGGCGCCGGCTATCCGACCGTCTTCGTCGAGACCACCGGCCTCGCCAACCCCCGTCCGACAGCAGACACGCTGCGCAAGGTCTTCGCGCGGGTTCGTCGCTCCGGGGGCATGGGAGAGAAACCACAGGCCGAGAGAGATCTCACCGTGTACGCGCCGCTCACTGCCCCGCCCACCTACGGAATATTCCGGTGGTCGAACGCGAATCTGCTCATCCCGCGCGTCCTGGGCGACCTCAGGGAGATAGCCGGTCCCCGTCCGGTCGTGGTGGCCTATCCGCCGACGAGGACGACGCTCGGCCTGATCTCCGGCCTCGACCCGAGGCTTATCCTGTACGACTGCTCGGACGACTTCGGGCATTTCCCCGGCGCGCCGAAGGACATCAAAGAGTCGGAGCGCGAACTCCTCCTGCGCGCCGACCTCGTCTCCTGTACGTCAGCGCACCTCCTCAAGAAGGCGCGACGCCTCAGGCCCGACGCCTTCTTGAGCGGCCCCGCCGTAGACTACGAGCGGTTCGCGTCCCTGCAGGATCACCGTACCGACGGAGAGATCCGAACCGTCTGCTTTTTCGGCCACGTGAGCCGGGAACGCATCGACTTCGACGTCCTGCAGACCATAGTCGAGGCAGGCTTCCACTTGCGCATCGTCGGCGCTCTCGGCAGTGTGGAGAAGGATCTCTTCGAGATGGCCGGGGTCGACTACGTCGGAGAGGTGTCCTACGCCGGGCTGCCCGCTGCTCTCGCCGGTGTTGACGCTTTCGTGCTGCCTTACGAGATCAACGGTCTCACCCGCGCCATCTCGCCGGCCAAGACCTACGAGTGCCTGGCCACGGGCAAGCCTGTCGTGGCCGCGTCCCTTCCGGCGATGCGGGATCTCGCCGGGCACGTCTACCTTGCGGGGAGGCCGGAGGACTACGTGGAGGTTCTGCGAGACGTAAAGGGACTAGAGACGGAGGAGAAGAGGCGCGCCCGACTCGAACTCGCCCGCAAGAACTCTTGGGACGCCCGCTTTCTGGAATTGGAGGAGACCCTGTGGCGCCTCATGTAGAGCCTCGAGCGGGCGGGATAGACGTCCTTGGCGTAGGGGTCGACCCGATAACGGTGGACGAGTTGCACGCGGAGATCGCACGCCTGGTGCGGGACGGAAGGCTCGGCCTCGTATTGAACGTGAACGCCCACTGCCTCAACCTCTGCCATGAGAACCGTGCACTGCGGGACGCGCTGAACGACGCTGACGTCGTCTTCTGCGACGGGGCTGGGGTCATGCTGGCGGCTAGGATGCTCGGTGGGCGCATCCCGGAACGCATCACCTACGCAGCCTGGATCTGGCAACTGGCCGACTTCGCCGCTGCGGAGGGCTTCTCTCTCTACCTCCTCGGGGCCAGACCCGGCGTGGCACTAGAGGCCGCGAGGAGGTTACGGGAACGTTATCCCGGTCTGAGGATCGTCGGCGCTCGACACGGATACTTCGACCACTCGGCCGGGAGCGCCGAGAACGAGGCGGTCCTCGACGAGATCAACGCCGCCGCCCCCGACATCTTGCTTGTGGGCCTCGGGATGCCGCTCCAGGAATTCTGGCTCACGGAGAACAGGCACGACCTCGACGCCGGCGTCGCCCTTACCTGCGGCGCCGCGTTCGACTACGCCTCCAGACGGGTGCCACGCGGCCCTCGCCTCCTGACCGAGAGCGGTTTCGAGTGGCTGGCGCGCCTCCTCAGCGACCCCCGCCGCCTGTGGCGACGCTACCTCCTGGGCAACCCGCTCTTCCTCTTGCGGGTACTCAGGCAGCTCCTCTGGAGGCCGGCTCCAGGAGAGGGTCCATAAAGGGTCTTTCGTAGAATAGTCTTCAGCCTTCCGGAGCCCGTTCTTGCGTCCGGCCTGTCAGCCGCTCGTACACGGTCTCGGCCCTGGAGATCAACTCTTTGCGTTTCGGGTTATCCAGTTCGTATGCCACCCCGCGCTTCTTCTGCTCTCTGGCGGCGAAGGGGCGGGAGACTTTGTTCTCCCAGGATGTCTCCCCGAACGCTTTCTTGGAGTTTCTCTCCATGCGGGCGAATACGGCGTCGACGTTCCGTTCGTCGTGACGGAACACTGAGAAGGTAGTCCCGAACCTGTCGTTTATGCGACGGATAACCTGCCCGAAGTCCTCGGTTACCTCTTCGAAGAGTCCGAGGACGTAGGCGTCGCGGTATCTTTCGACGGTCTCGTAGAAAGAGAGGTAGTACCTTAGAGCCTGGTCGACGGAGATCGGGTCTCTAATCGCGAAAGACAGCACAGCGTCTTTGGGTTTTCGTATCAGCACCAGGGTAGGTATCCGCCACCTTGCGGCCCGGATCACCTGCGCCGGAACGTGAAGACCGTTGGCGATTCGTACCCTCTCGCTTTGCGCGCTGTTGAAGGCCACCCTGGCAAAGGAGTTGGCCGACCTCGGGAACCCCTCCATGACCAGTTGCGTGTCAGGGGTGACGACGCGCGCCCGGTCCTTGCTCGCCAACCGGTACAGGCCGTAGAAGGCGGCCGGGTGCTTGCCCGCGTGAATCTGAAGCCACTTCTCGAACCTGAACGCGGCGGGATGTTCGTCCACGTAGGTCCCAAACCGCTTCTTGATAGCTCTCACTCCTCCGTCTTGCCGCCTTCTGTCAGACCTCAATCTTACACACTAAGCACTTCAGCATTTCAGCATCTCAGCACTTCAGCAAATAAGAAGCTTGCTAGCTGAAGTGCTGAGATGCTGACCAGCGCGGGTTTGGGAAGGGTCCCTTCCCAAACCCGCTTCTTGCGGCGGTATACTCGGCGCACGGAGGACACCGTGCGGATCTTGCTGAACATCCCCAAGAGGCTCCTTGGCTTCAAGCTTCTGCGGCGCACTGCGAGCGCTTTCATCCTGGTGCTCGCAGACGGGCTCGCGCTCGCTCTCGGGCTGGGAGGAGCGGCCTGGGTCGCTGGGGGCGGCAGGTCGGATCCGGCCATCGCCCTCGCTCCGCTGTTGCTCGCGGCTTGGATCACGCTCTTCATCGCTTTCCGTCTCTACGACAGGGCGCCCGTGCGGCGCAGCCCAGGGGGGCTCGTGGGGGTCGCGTTTTGCTGGGCGGGGTTGGTGACCGTCGGAGCGACGATCTACCCCCAGAGCGGGCTAGGGCTATGGGAGATAGTGTCGGCCGCCGTGCTCGGCTTGCTGTGCTCCGGGGCGCTCAGGTTCCTCTACGAGCGGGCCCTAGGCAAAATCTACCGCCGCGGCTTCGGACAGACCCCGGTCCTCCTGATCGGGGATGACGAAGGCCGAACGCGGTTGCGAAGGATGATGGAGCGCACGCCCGGCGCCTACGTTCTGGCCGGGGAGGTGGACCTCGGTAGCGGGGGGGCCGACGCGTACCTCGCGTCCGTAAGGGAGGTATTGGACCGTACGGGGGCCCGTGGCGTCGTCCTCGTGGGGGCTGAGGGCCTTCCCGACGAGGAGCTCCTCGAGCTCGTCCACTCGGTGCGGCTGCGTGGGGTGCCGTTGAGGGTGGTGCCTGGCGCTTTCGCCCTGATGCGGGGCCGCACCATACTCTCCGAAGGCATGGGATTGCCGCTCCTCGAGGTTCACTACCCCGGGCTGGATAACACCCAACGTACCCTCAAGCGTGTGCTGGATGTTGCGGTCTCCGTGGGAGCCCTCGTGCTCCTCTCGCCCCTCTTTCTGGCCGTGGGCATCGCGATCCTGCTCGACTCGCCGGGGCCCGTGCTCTTCAGGCAGAAGCGCGTCGGGGCGGACGAAAAGGTTTTCGTCTGCCACATGTTTCGCTCCATGCACAGGGATGCCGAGGTTCGCCAGGCGGACCTCGAATCTCTCAACGAGACGAAGGGACCGACCTTCAAGATCAAAGACGATCCCCGCGTCACCAACATAGGGCGTTTCTTACGACGCTGGAGCATAGACGAGCTGCCCCAGCTAGTTAACGTCCTCAAGGGAGAGATGAGCCTGGTCGGTCCAAGGCCCCTGCCGGTGCGTGACTTCCTTAGGATGGAGGAGTCCCACAAGAGGAGGCTTGGGGCCGTTCCAGGGATGACCGGCTACTGGCAGATCAGCGGCCGCTCTGAGCTCTCGTTTGAGGAGATGGTGAGGTTGGATCTCTACTACATAGAGAACTGGTCGCTCTCGTTCGACCTCAAGATCATACTGAAGACCCTCAGTACCGTTCTACGGCGCGAAGGCGCGTACTGAGAGAGCGTCGTGGCCAAGGCTCATGAGCCTTGGCCACGACGCTCTCAGCTTATCAGCACGCCGCCTCCCTTCGGTCGGCGGCTCTCAGCATTTCAGCACGAAAGCTGCTGAAATGCTGAAATGCTCTAAAATAGCGGCGTCCCGGCCATGGGTTGCGGCTACCTTGCCACATGGGGGTACTAGACGTGAACGTAATACTGGTCATCCTGGACAGCTTGAGGAAAGATCACATCGGGGTCTACGGCAACGATCGGATACAGACTCCAAATCTGGACGCGCTCGCCAAGGAGAGCCTGCGCTTCACCAGGGCCTACCCCGAGTCGTTGCCGACCCTCTGCGCCCGCAGGGCGATCCACACGGGCATGAGGGCCTGGCCTTTCAGGAACTTCGTCAAGCTGCCTGGAGAGACCTTCCAGCCGGCCGGCTGGCAGCCGATCCCCGAGGTGCAGATCACGGTCTCCGAGACCCTGTTCGCCTCGGGTTACACCACGGCCATGTTCGCCGACACCCAGCCTTTGTTTCACCCCTCCATGAATTTCCAGCGCGGTTTCGGGGTGTTCGAGTGGTTGCGGGGGCAGGAGCGGGACCGCTTCCGTCCCAAGCTCGGGGTCCCCGAGGAGCAGATAAGGCAGAACACGGTGCCAGGCAACGACAAGATCATGGTCGACAAGGTGCGTCAGTATCTGGCCAACACGCGGGACCGCAGGACCGAGGAGGACTGGTTCGCCCCGCGGCTCTTCACCAGGGGGATGGAATACCTGGAGCAGGCCGGGGAAGGTCAGCCCTTCTTCCTCGTCCTCGACAGCTTCGACCCGCACGAGCCGTGGGACCCGCCGGAGGAGTACGTCTCCATCTACGACGACGGCTACGACGGCCGGGATCCCATCGTACCCAACTACGGCCCCGCCGACTGGATCGGCAATGAGGAGCTGGAGAGGATGAAGGCGCTCTACTCAGGAGAGGTGACCATGGTCGACCGTTGGCTCGGCCACTTCCTCGACAAGATGGAGTCGACCGGACGTATGGACGACACCCTGCTCATCGTCCTGGCCGACCACGGTGTGGCCCAAGGCGAGCACGGTTACACGGGCAAGCCGTATGGGGCGCTCTGGCCCGAGCTCACGGACATACCGTTCTTTATTCGGCATCCCGAGGGCAAGGGAGCGGGACAGACCAGCGATTACTTCGCCTCTACCCACGATGTGGCACCAACGATCCTCGACGCGACCGGCCTCGCGCCGCCCCAGAATTTGGACGGCCAGCCCCTGACCCTCCTGCTCGAAGGCTCAGAGCCCCAGCCACGTTCCCACTTTACGCTCGGCTATGACAAGTACGTGTGGGCCCGCGACGAGAGATACGTCATGTTCGGCCGTAACGATCGCTCAGGGCTAAAGCTCTACGACCTCGAGAGCGATCCCGACATGAACCATGACGTCGCCGGAGACAACCCCGAAATCGTGAAGCGGATGTTCGAGGACTACATCCTCGAGGACGCCGGAGGCTCGCTCCCTCGTATCCGGGCCCCGGAAGAGCCAGGGACTCTCCGTCCGGACCAAAACCTCTATAATCTGAGGCCGTGACTTCGAGACGGGACTTTGAGGAAGAGCAAAACCGCGTGCGCGAGGGGAAGTTCGCCGACGGCGACGCTATCACGGAGCAAGTAGATGAGTCGGTCGGACCCAAAGACGACACCAACGTCGCGAAGGTCGCGCGCGGCGCCGGTATAAGCACGGCCGGACAGGGAGTCGGGAAGCTACTCGCGTTCGCGACCCAGCCTGTCCTTGCACGTCTGCTCGGCGTGCAGTTCTACGGCTTCTACACCGCGGGCGTAGCGCTGATCAACGGGTTGCAGATCCTCTCCCGGTTCGGCATGGAGAACGGTGTGGTGCGCTACGTCGCCCATTACAGGGAGCACGAGGATACCGCGCGGGTACGCGGCACCATAGTGATGGCCCTGCTCTTCCCGATAGCGCTCAGCCTCGTTCTCTCCGCCGCGCTGTTCTTCGGGGCCGGCTTCATTTCCGACTCCGGCTGGCTGAAAGAGAACGGGGCCCAGATGGTGAGCGTGTTGCGAGGGTTCGCGTTCGTGCTGCCGTTCTTCGTGTTCATGAGCATGACCGCGTGGGCCACCCAGGGTTTCAAGACCGTGACGTACGCGGCCTACATTCAGCAACTCATACGCCCAGGGCTGTTCCTCCTCTTCGTCGGCGTATGTTACGTGCTCGGGGCCAAGATCTTCGGGGTAGTAGCCGCCTACGCGCTCGCGATGTTCCTCGCCGGAATCGTCGGGCTCTACTACCTCAGGAAGCTCTTCCCGCCGCTCTTCGACCGCCGGTCGCAGACCAGGTTCGAGACCAAAGCTCTGTTCGGCGTCTCCATCCCGATGAGCATTTCGCAGGGCGCCCAGTACCTCAACAACTTCTCGGCGATCCTGATTCTGGGCGTCTTCGCCGCAGGGGCCCCGGTCGGCATCTTCAACGCCGCAGCCAGAACGGCCACTTTCTTGACGGTGGTACGCTTCGCCTTCTCCGGCATCTTCTCCCCGATTATCTCCGGCCTACACGCCAGGCAGGATACGCAGGAGATGGGCAGGCTCTACAAGGACGTGTCGCGTTGGATCTTCACCGGCGCGTTCGTGCTTTTCCTCGTGATCGTGGTCTTCGGTCCCGAGGTGATGGGGATTTTCGGGGAGGCGTTCGGGGCCGGCGTCACCGCGCTCGTCGTCGTCGCCGTCGCGCAGCTCTTCAGTTCCTCGATCGGCCCAGCGCCGCGGATGCTCGCCATGACCGGGAACCAGAACTTCGCCATGATCGCAACCTCTACCTCCGCCATCACGGGCGTGATAGTGAGCTTCATCCTGATCCCGCGCTTCGAGGTTATGGGGGCCGCCATCGGGATGGCTACCGCGATCATCGTCGAGAACACGGGAACGATGTCCGCCGTGAAGTGGCGGCTGGGATACTGGCCCTTCAACTTCATGTGGCTGAAGCCCTTGCTCGCGGGAGCGATCTCCGGCGTCGTGACGTACCTTTTGAAAATCACCTTGCCGCTCGACGCGATATTCGGGTTCCTGCCGGTGCCGGTATCCGTCCCCACGATAATGGTGCTCGGCGGCTTCCTCGGCGTGCTTTTCTTCGGGCTGCTATGGTTGCTCGGCTTCTCCGAGACGGACAAGGAGTTCCTCGGCACTTTCTGGAACGTGGCCCAGCGAGCCCTGCCGAAGCGGTTCCGAAAGGGGAACCAGAAATGAACGATGGCGCGGCAAGATCGGTCAAGGTGCTCTACGTCGCCGGGCTCGGGCGGAGCGGCAGCACGATACTGGCGAACACCCTGGGCCAGGTCGAGGGCTACTTCTCCGGGGGCGAGCTGAACTTCATCTGGAAGCACACCCTGATCGAGAACAGGCTTTGCGGTTGCGGGAAGCCGGCTCGGGAGTGCCCTTTCTGGGGTCCTGTCTTCGACGATGAGTTCGGCGGTAAGAGCGAAGCGCTTGCCCGCCAGATGATGCGGCTGCAATACTCCGGCGCGCGCACTCGCCACATACCCGTGATGCTGACTGAAGGCGGGAGGCGGAAGATTCGGGCTCGTCTAGGCAAGTTCCTCGAGAACACGGGACGGTTGTATAAGGCTATCCAATCAGCATCGGGCAGCCGCGTTATCGTCGACACCTCCAAAGAGCCCGCCTACGGGTACGTCCTCGGCATGGTCCCCGGCGTAGACCTCCGTGTCCTGCACCTGGTCAGGGACCCAAGGGCCGCCGCGTACTCCTGGGCGAAGAAGAAGCCCCAGCCTGACAGCGCCGAGCGCGAGTTCATGCACCAGAAATCCCCGACGCAAAGCGCCGTCCTCTGGGACGCCTGGAACGCCGCTATCGAGGCCCTCTGGCGGCAGATGCCCGCTAAATACCTTCGCTTGCGCTACGAGGACTTTATCGACGACCCTCGTCGCAGCTTCGAGGAGATGCTGAAGCTTACTGGCGAGGTAGACGCACAGTTGCCGCTGGTGGGGGAGCGTGACGTCAAGCTCGGCATAAGCCACACCGTCTCGGGTAACCCCAACCGCTTCGATACTGGCACCGTCGAGTTACGCCAGGACCGGGCGTGGCAAAAACAGATGCAGCCTCGTGACAGAGCCCTCGTCACAGCCCTGACGGTTCCACTTCTCAAGCACTACGGCTACCCCCTGACCTCAGGAGGCTGACGGCCTGACGTAAGGTTCCGGAAGGAGCAGGGCCTCGGTTCGCCGGCGTGAGGAGACCTTACGTTTTCGGCTTCTTGCCGATGCTGACCATCTCGGGCTGCACGCCCTCAGAGGGACCGTCGCCGAGCTCCTCGTCGCGGTACTGGTAGACGCCGCGGCAGGTATGGCCGCCGGTGGTCCGCTTCTCGGTGTAGGAGAGCTTGACGTTCGGGTTTATGGCCTGCACCATCGCCTTCTCGTACGTCGAGAATGCGGCGCAGGGCTTCACGTCCCAGCCGGGTACGCCTTCCTGACCCATCCCGCCGAACCATGGGCAGCGGTCGGCGTTTATGACGTAGGTCCCGTCGTCCTGCTCGGTCAGCGTGATCTCGATGTCGAAAAAGCGGTTGGCGAGCATGACGACATCGACGGCGTCCTTCATCGTCTTGACGCCGAGTTGCTCGCGCAGATCGCTACCCTGTTTCTCGCCGATCCGGCTCATGGCGAGCTTGCCCACCTTTTGGCCGTCGTAGCCGAGGTCGTCGGCGGCCCGGATCATCTCGTCCAGAATGACACCCGTCCCTGCGGACGCCGCCTTCCACTTGTACCAAGTCGGACCAGGCAGCCCGAGTCTCATCGCCCATCGTGCCAGAAAGAGTGGGAGCTTTGGAAGACCGTAGACCTTTAGCCACTTCATAGCAGGGCAACCCTTCGTTCGCTTACGCCGGCGCGAGTCCCATTATACTCTGGCCTCCGGCCATATAGTACCGAAGGAGCATCACGTAAGCCGTGCATAGTGTAGGCCCGCTGGTAAACCTTGCCCTCCTGCTCCCGCGACGTCCACGGGAGTTTCGCGACAGGGTGGCAGGTTATGCGGACCTCGGCCTGCAGCGGCTCTCGAGGCGATCACCGGCCTACGAGACCACGAGGTGGCCGGGCGCGATCTCAGACATCGAGGCGCAACTCGGCCGCGCGACCGAGATCCTCGACGAGCCGGCCCTCAAGGAGACCGAAGAGGACACTCGTCGGCTCTTAGAGGACATCCGTGGCAGGGATCCGTTCAGATTGCGTTGGGCCGCGGACTCCTGGTTCGCCCGTCTTGGCTACCTGTTATGCCGTCTGATCTCGCCTTCCGTCGTGCTGGAGACCGGCGTGGCCTACGGCGTGAGCTCGGTCTTTATCCTGAGGGCTCTCGAGGAGAACGGCAGCGGCACGCTCCACAGCGTAGACCTGCCTCCTCTGAGTAGTGAGTACGAGAGGTTCTGGGGAATTGCCGTGCCCGAAGCTCTCAGGGCCCGCTGGAGGCTGCACCGGGGATCCAGCGCCAGAGTTCTGCCCCGGCTACTCCAAGAGACCCGCACGGTGGACCTCTTCGTACACGACAGCCTTCACACCTATAGGAACATGCGCCGCGAGTTCGACACCGTATGGCCGCACCTGCGTAAAGGAGGCGTGATCCTGGCCGACGACGTCGAGAGGAACCGCGCGTTCGGCGACCTGCAGCGAAAGAGTCCTACCCTCTGGCGCGTGGTCAGCGACGTGGAGAGTGACCCGCTGCACGGAAGAGCCGCGCCGGTGGTGTTCGGTGTGGTGGTGAAGTAAGGCGGTCGGAGAAGATAGAGCAGGGAGTCAGCTGACTCCCTGCTCTCCGAGGCTGTGGTTGAGGTCGCCGGCTAACCGGCTCGGGTATAGCTAATGAGCTCCTCACGGCTACTGCCGCCCGAGGTTTGTATGTCGAGCACGGGGCCGACGTCCCGCGCGTAGAGTTTGTACTCAGAGACTTTGGGCTCCGGCGGCACCAGATCCCTGGTCATCAGCGCCCCCGTGAAGTGGCCGAAGGGGACCTCGACCTGCTCGTCGGTGCTCAAGATCTCGGCTTTATCTTCGGCCTCGCCCTTGTAGTACTCCTGACGGTAGGCCATGCCATCACGGGGATTGGCCGGTATGATGATCCCGGCCTGCGCCCCGTCGACGCCTGCCTCGAAGGAACCCGCCCTCGACGTCACCTTGCCGTTCTCGTACTCCGCGGTGTCCTCGCCCAGATACCAGACGTTGCCGGCCTTATCCTGGGCGTACCAGTCGTATGTGACCTCGACGGGCTGACCGTGATGGCTGACGACGTCGTAGATGACCCTTGCTTCGACCCCGTTGGCGATCTTCTTGGTGTGGTCGGTGACGGTCACCTCGACGCGGTACTCCGTCCCCTTCTGATCGGTCTCCCTGTAGACCCACTTGTCTCCGGGTACCATCGGCCAGTAAGAATTGTCGATGCGGGTGGTGAAGTCCGCCGGATCGAGCTTCACGGGCTCGCTGCCCTGTGGCAGGTCTCCCCGGCCGCCGGACTGCGCGGCAGCAGCGGTCGACACCCCGGGGTCCTTCCTCGCTGTCGCATCCGTCCCACACGCGCCGGCTACAAGTACAGCCGACAAGCCAATGCCGAGCAAGGCCGTGGCCAGGGGGCACTTTCTGCCGAATCGTTCCTTGTCCATAGCCTTTCCTCCATCCGTCGAGGGCCTACGAGACGGAGTGTGGCACCGAAAACTTAGCGGTCCCTGAGAGGCGGCTGAGATTGGGATGAGAAACAGGCATCAGGCAACAGGCTTCAGGAATGCTCTGGAGACAGCCTTAGACCAGAAGACGATGCGTGGTACCACCTTGAAGGCTCGAAGATGCGAACAGTAGGCGCTCCCTGCGTCCCTTACCTGAAGCCTGATGCCTGTAACCTGAAGCCTGACTAATATCCCGGTCTACCCATCCTCTTATACGTGATCTGCTTCCCTGCTTCGACGCCGGGCTGGTCGAAGGCGTTGACCCCATAGAGGGAGCCGGCTATTGCCGTCTGCACTTCGAGGGCCTGCAGCACATAGCCGAGGTTCTCCTCGTTTGTCGCGCTTAACCTTATGGTCGAGTTGGGGTGGCCGGCCTCGGTGAGGGCCCTCCGCGTGGCGTCGCACTCGACGTTCAGTAGCTCTGCCATGGTGTGTCCCCCGAGGTAGCCGACGCCTTCGAGGTCCTCGTAGGCTTTAGGTATCTCCAGGTCGCGCGGGTGCTCTTCGACCTCGACGATCTCGATCACTTTGTCCTGGGGACCTTCCATGTAGAGCTGGACCTGCGAGTGCTGATCCGTGGTGCCAACAGCGCCGTGTGGTGTCGAACCCTTGCCGTCTTTGCCCAGGGATTCTGCCCAGAGCTGGACGAACCAGGCTGCGAGCCGCTCCAGGGCGTCGGCGTAGGTCATCATGACCCTGACGTTGCGCCCCCTCGTGGTGTCCATCAGGTAATGCATTGCGGCCCCCCGGACTGCAGGGTGCTCAGCGGCTTGCTCGTTTACCTCATCCACGCACTGTGCTGCGCCTGCGAGCAGCGCGTCTACGTCGAGCCCGGCCACGGCGGCGGGCAGTAGTCCGACCGGCGTGAGGACCGAGAACCGGCCGCCGACGTCGGGCGGTATGGGGAGCACTTTGAGGTCTTCGCGGTCGGCGATCTGCTTCAGGAACCCCTCCTCAGGGTCCGTCGTGGCGATAGTGCGTCCCTGGAACCCGAAGCCCCCCAGGGAGTCCACGAGCAAGCCCCGGATCACCAGGAAGTTCGCCATAGTCTCGGCCGTCGAGCCCGACTTGGTGACGACGTTGACCCAGGTTGCTTCCGGGTCCGCGAGGTCGAGGATGGCCGAAAGCGTCGCAGGATCTGTGTTCTCCGCGAAGTGCATGCGCGGACCCGGACGGGCTTCGCCCGAGAGGGCATTGTAGTAGGGATGGCTCAGCGCCTTGTGCAGGGCCATCGGTCCGAGGGCCGAGCCCCCAATGCCGACGTGGATGAAGTCCGTCGCCCCTGAGGTTCGGATCTCCTCCGCAACGCGCACCGAGGCCTCGGCGTACTCCCCGGTCTTAGGCAATCGCATGAAGCCTGGCGGGTCCCCGAGAAGCCCGTCCGCAGCCTCACGCAGGCGCGGTTGTATCTCGTCCAGTTCCCCGCTTTGCAGACCGCCTTCCACCTCCATGAGGTTCTGGTAGTCGAAGGTGACCTCGGCCATGCGCGGGCTCCTCTCTGTTGCAATCTCTTACCTAAGACAGTTTAGAACAGGGTATAATTCCCGGCCATCGTGAACCCCTCAGCCGCCTCCGCCTCGGAAGTAATAGCCCGCTTGAAGGCGGAGTACCCTGACGCGCGCACCGAGCTCGACTGGTCGAACCCCCTGGAGCTCCTGGTAGCGACGATCCTCTCGGCCCAGGCCACCGACGTGCAGGTCAACCGGGTGACGAAGGATCTCTTCGCGAAGTACCGCAAGGCTGAAGACTACGCTGACGCCGCCCCTGATGTCCTCGAGGAGGACATCCGCCCGACCGGCTTCTACCGCAACAAAGCCCGCTCCTTGCGGGGAATGGCCCGCGCCCTCGTGGAAGAGCATGAAGGAAAGGTCCCCCGCACGATGCCCGAGCTCGTAGCCCTGCCCGGCGTCGGCCGCAAGACGGCCAACGTGGTCCTCGGCAACGCCTTCGGTACGAACGAGGGCGTCGTCGTCGACACACACGTCCGCCGCGTCGCGGGTAGGCTGGGCCTCACCGAGAGTCAGGACCCCGTGAAGATCGAGCAGGACCTCATGGGGGTAGTGCCAGAAGAGGACAGGACCATCTTCTCCCACCTCCTGATCATCCATGGCCGCCGGGTATGCAAGGCCCGAAAGCCAGACTGCCCGAACTGCATCCTAAACGATATCTGCCCGTCGGCCTTCTACTACAAAGCGCCCCGCTGACCTTGTACCCCTCCGGATCGGGCGTGACCTCCAGCTGTAGCATCTCGTAGACCCTGCTGCGCTCGTCGCCCGAGAGGTTGTCTAGGGCCTCCGGCACCGTCTCGGCGAAGGAGGCCACGAGGGCGTCGCGGTCGGCCTTGAGCTCACGCGCGCGCTCCTCGCGGGATCTCAGCGCCTTGAGCTCGGCTTCGGCGACCCCGCTGGTCTCCTCCACCTGCGCGAGCTTGGAGGCCAACTCCTCGAGCGTCATGAGCCCGGCCGCCTGCTGGTCCTGGTAGGCTCTCCGGAGGCGGGAACACTCCGCGATCCTCTCTTCCCAGTGCCTGATTTCCCGTTCTGGGTCGTCACGCCCTGCCTCGCGCTCCCGCTCTATGAGTTCTTCTATGCCGGCCCGTATTCTGTAGGGATCCTTGAGCAACTCGGAGACGAAGCGCCACACGGCATCCTCGACGCGGGTCGCCCTCACGCACCGCTGCGCGCACTCGCCGACCTTCCTGGCCGCCGGGGAGCGCTTGCAGACGTAGTAGTAGAAGTGCCGACCGCTGGATTCCGCGGTGCGCGTGCCCATCTTCCAGCCGCACCCGCAACGCATCATCCCCCTGAGCTCCCACTCGCGCGCCAGATGCTTCCTCTCTCGCGCCCTGCCGCCTCCCACGAGGGCGCGCGCCCTATCGACCAGCTCCCTGGGCAGGCACGCGGGGACGGGTATGGCGATCCACTCATCTTTCGGGCGCCACCTGAACGTCCTCTTCTTACGGTAACGGCGGCCGCCGTTGCCGTCGGGCTCAGACACCGAGCGCGTCGTGACCCTCTGGCGGTTGTACCACTGGATCCCGTACTTCCCACCGGGATCCAGTCGGGCGGCCACCTCGGGGGCGACGAGCTCGGAGATCTCCTCGAAGGAGTGCGGCCGGTACATGTCGCTCGCTATGACGCGCCGTATCATCTGGAGGTCCCACACCGGCTTGCCCCTCGCGGTGGGCACACCCGCGGCGTGGAGGCGGCCCTGTACGGCGTTGAGCCCGAGGCCCTCGGCCGCCATGCGAAAGATCTTCTCCACGACGCGCATCTCTGGCTCGTGGACGACCAGGGCGTCTTTCGCCTCGTTGTACCGGAAACCGTACCTGGGTTGCCCCGTGACGTTCGGGTTGCCCTGTCTGACCCTGCGGAGCATACCCCGCCGCGTCCTCTCGGTTATCTTGGCCCGCTCGTACTTGGCGAGCTGGTCGAGGATGCCGTCGGTTAGCTCCCCCTCCGGCGTGTCGTCGCCCCGGTCGTTGAGGGCCTTCAGCTTCGTGCTGTGATCCTCGAACTCCTTTCGCAGCAGGTAGACGTAGGCGGGCTCGCGGGCGAACCTGTCGCGGTCCTGAGCAAGCACCACAGCAACACCACCGCCGGCCACGAGATCACGCACACGGTCCATGCCGGGCCTCTCCAAGCTGGCGCCGCTCTGTCCGGGGTCTTCTACCTCCTCTAGGACTTCGTACCCTTCACGGGCAGCGTACTCCCGAAGGGCTTCTATCTGTTGGGCGAGTGAGTAGCCCGAGCGGGCTTGCTCGTCTGTGGAGACGCGGGCGTAGAGGATGGTCCTCTTGGGGCCGTGGCCGTTCGTCGAGGTCATGATTTACTCCTGTGGGGTGAGGGACGCGGGATCTACGGAGAGGGCTTCCGCTATCTTGCGGATGGTTCGCGGGTAAACCTCGGTAGCACGGTCATCCTCAATTCGCCCTATCGTGTTGCGATTAAGCCCCGCCCTGTCGGCAAGCTCGCTCTTCGAGAGGAACGCTCGTTCTCGCGCAGCCCGTACTTTCTCCCCATCAATCTTCACGTCCGCAAGCATCCTACGCCTCCTTTAATCGTCTAGCTAACATCTGGCTTTTATTATACAAGATTATGCAGAAATATAACAGAGATATTGCAGAGATTTCGCGCATCACGTACAATGAGGGCATCGGATAAAGGAATGGCCCCGCAGGTGCTAGCGACACCTCGGAGCCCGGCCCACAGAAAGGTTGGCACACTACTGTGGACACCAACAGAGTACCGCAACCCTGCCACGATGACGACACCGTAGAGGCGCACTACGCCCGCCTAGAGCGTCCCTGCGCCTGCCTCGAATGCTGGGTGTTCGTCGGCTACCTAGTCGAGGACTCGGAGACGGGCGAGGCGGTCGAGGCGGTGCCGTGCTCACGGTGCAACGGAGGGAGGTGAGATAGATGACAGGAGAGGAATTGTTGGAAAAGCGGAAGGCTTCGGGCCTCGGTCAGCGCCAGTTGGCGAAGGCTGCCAACGTACCACAGAAGATGATCTCAGCCGCAGAGAACGGGAAGGTTCGGCTGAGTCGCGGTGTGAGTCAGAGGCTTGAGACAGCGTTGAAGTAGTGACCAACCGGGCCGGGGCGCGAAGCCCCGGCCCTTCGCGAAGGGAGACGAGTGAGCGAGCTACCGATAAGCCGCCAGCGCCTCGAAGAACTCTACGAGGAGAACGGCTTGGGCGAGGAGGCGAGGGCGATCACGGAGCGCGTGCTCGCCAACGCGGAGCTACCCACCGAACTGCGGCTGTCCCAGGAAGAACTCATGGAGGACGTCGAGGACCTGACCGACGCCGACAAGCGCGGGCTGGCCGTGGTCTCCGGCGAGCTAAAGAAAGCCCAAATCAGGCGGGCCAACGAGATCGAGGCCAGCGGGGAGTGGCTGGACCGCGCGATTCAGGCGTACGACCGGGCCGTCGAACTCGACCGCACGATCACGACCAAGGCGACCATCGGCGAGGTCGTCGCCATCCTCAAGGAGCACGGCGAGCCGGTCCCTCTGACCGACGAGGACCTGACCCAGCTAGTCGAGATCGAGCGCCGTCCCGAAGCGGAGGAACTGGTAGCGATCCCCGAGAGTGAGGTTCCTACCGACGAGAACGGCATCCCGACGCCCAGCGCCGCGCGTAACGGCATCGGGCTTCCAGACCCCGGCGACGAGGACGGCAAAATCTTCCTCGACCCGCTGGAGCTTGAGGCGATGCGCGTCATGGCACAGAGCTACCCATACAGGGAGCATGTCGAGGAGCGTCTGGAGGACGCGGCGTGGATCAAACAGCAGTACCTTGACGAGTTCCACGAGCTTGACGACGACGAGGACATGCCGCTTGAGGAACTGATGGGCGAATCTGCCGCGGAGTTCGCCCGGCGCATGACAGAAAAGACGATCCAGGAGGCTTACATCCTCACCCTCGCGACAACCGTCAAGGAATACCCGCACGACCCGCGCGACATCATCCACCACTTCAAGGGCAAGAAAAGCAAGGGCGCGCAGCGCTACAAGGAGCACTCCACTCAGAAATTTATGCAGGAGATGGTGCGATAAACCTCCGAGGAGATGATAGAGCGGGGCATCTTCGAGCGGGTCGTCGCGCCCGATGGCACGGAGTACCTACGCCGCGGCCCCAATTGGGAAGAGTACGAGCGGGAAGTCGAGGAGCAAAAGAAGCAAGACGAGTAGGACAGGCAACCGGGCCGGGGCCAATAAGCAGCCTCGGCCCTTCTCTTTGCCTCTATTCAGCGAAGTGCCTAGAAGGTGAATTCTCCGAAGTAGTAGGGCTCTCTCTACTACTTCGAGGAGTCTGTAGACTCTTCTTCCTCGACTATCTTAAGGCCCTCGATCGTCTCGAAGGGGAAGCGCGCTATGCCGCTGTTCTTGCCCCTGTGCTCGAAGTAGATGGACTCATCATCGTGGTAGACGAGCACCTCCGACATAAGCCCGCTTGAGTAGTAGAGCCCCTGGGCCCACTCGGGGATGTTCTTGTTCTTCACTTGTTGGGCTTGCTCACTCATGGGCGTGTACTCCTTT
>Ga0126304_10000305_pt1 | contig 18701 bp, 11 predicted proteins | sample Plot25_FD_92538 | JGI IMG/M metagenome (GOLD analysis project Ga0126304, IMG submission 92538) | Serpentine soil microbial communities from UC McLaughlin Reserve, CA, USA - Plot25 | ecosystem: Environmental > Terrestrial > Soil > Grasslands | place: USA: UC McLaughlin Reserve, Lake County... | reverse complement strand
TAGCCGTAGCGGTGGGGGTGTCGGTGGTCGGCGTGATAGCGGTCATCGCGCTCATCAAGAATTCGGAGACCGCCGCCACCATCGCGAGCTCTGCAGGTGGAGTGATCGCAACAATCGTCGGGGCTTACTTCGGAGTGAAGGTCGGCACCGACCAGAGCAAGACGGCGATGGAGGGGCAGCAGGAGGAGGCGGCCAAAGCCCAGATCTACGCTGCTCACCTCCCCCCTGAGAAGGCGGAGGAGGTCCTTCGTGCGGCCGACGAGACCGTGGGGCGCATTCGAGGCCGGTAGCCGGCGATACGGCGCCTTTCATGGGCAATCGAGTGATCATCCTCGGCGGTGGCGTCGGCGGCATGAGTGCCGCCCACGAGCTCGCGGAGCGTGACTTCGACGTAACGGTCTACGAGACCCGGCCGATCGCGGGCGGCAAGGCGCGCAGCGTTTCGGTGCCGGGCTCGGGAACGGGCGGCCGGCGGGACCTTCCCGGCGAGCACGGCTTTCGATTCTTCCCGGGCTTCTACCGCCACCTGCCCGACACCATGAGGCGGATCCCGATCGAGGGACGGCGGGACGGCGTGTTCGGAAACCTGGTTTCGGCCAGCGAGGTGCAGATCGCTCGTGACGGAGGCTCGGAGATCGTCTCGCCGGCTCACTTTCCCGCGTCGCTGCGCGACCTCGACCTTGCCTTTCGCACCCTGTTTACGTACGCCACCGACGTCGGCATCCCCGTCGAGGAGCAGTTCCACTTCGCCGACCGGCTGTTGCTGCTGCTCACGAGCTGCGAGGAGCGGCGGTTCGCGGAGTACGAGAACCAGAGCTGGTGGAGCTTCTCGGGGGCCGAAAGCCGCTCGCCCCACTACCGGAAGTTCCTTGCCGACGGGCTCACCCGCAGCCTGGTCGCGGCCAAGGCTCGCGAGATGAGCGCCCGCACCGGCGGCTACATCCTGCTTCAGCTCCTCTTCGATCTCTCACGTCCGGGAGGCGCCGCGGACCGCGTACTGAACGGCCCCACCAACGACGTCTGGATCGATCCCTGGCTCGCGCATCTGCGTGGGCTGGGTGTCGACTATCGAACCGAGCACCAGGTGCAGGCGATTCACTGCGCAGCCGGCCGGATCACGGGCGTCACGGTGGTCACCCATGGGACGACAGTTGAGGACTCGGCGGATTTCTACGTTGCCGCACTGCCGGTCGAGGTGATGCGCCTGCTGGCGGGCGACGAGCTCAAGGAGGCCGAGCCGCGGCTCGCCGGCCTGCATCGGCTGCGGACGCGCTGGATGAACGGAATCATGTTCTACCTCGACCGGGACGTCTCGCTCGTCCCCGGCCACACGATCTACATCGACTCGCCGTGGGCCCTGACCTCGATCTCACAGGCCCAGTTCTGGCCGGGTTTCAGGCTGGAGGGGATGGGGGACGGGCGGGTCGAGGGCCTGCTCTCAGTCGATGTCTCCGACTGGGAGCGCGCTGGAGTCGTCCACGGAAAGCAGGCGATCTACTGCTCGAGCGAGGAGGTTCGCGACGAGGTCTGGGCGCAGCTCAAACAGGGGCTCAACGACGCCGGCATCGATGTCCTGGAGGACGCCAACGTGCTTGCCTGGTTCCTCGACCCGAGCATCGTCTACCCGAATCCCAACGAGGCCTCCAACCTCGAGCCGCTGCTGGTCAACACGGTGGGCTCCTGGGCTGATCGCCCCGACGCCGTGACCTCGATCGAGAACTTCTTCCTCGTCTCCGACTACGTCCGTACGCACACGGACCTGGCGACCATGGAAGGCGCCACCGAGGCAGCGCGGCGTGCCGTGAACGGAATCCTCGACGCATCGGGCTCGAGCGCGCCCCGCTGTCACGTCTGGCCGCTGGAAGAGCCCGCGATCTTCGCCCCGGCCAGAGCCATCGATCGCCTCCTCTTCAAGCTCGGCAGGCCACCGAGTCAACTCGTGCGAATCCGGGACGGGCGGGTCGACGCCTCCCCGCTCGTCTCGGCCAGCGCGCCCCTCGCCGAGCGGCTCGCCCGCCTGCGTTGATGGCGGGAGGGTTCGTTAATCATCCTTAGCCGAAGGGCCCGCCCGGGATCGGGTTCGGGACGAACTCAAATCCGAGACAGACCTCAACCTGCTCATAGCCCACGCCGTCGCGCTTCTTGAGCCAGTACTTGCGGCAGCGGGTCAGCCGGATCGTGAAGAACTCAAACTCGGGGACAGGCCGTCCAAACTCCTGGCGGCTGAAGTCCTTGACGAATTTGGCCCCGAGCTCCTCCGGGAGTTTGAGGCCACGTGACTCCAAGAACCCGCGGGGATCCTCGCTCGCCTCGCGCCAAAGGCAATCGTCGCCCGCCGCCTCGTTAAAGGCCTCGATCGCCTCCGGACGCCGGATCAGTTCCGCCGCCCGGTCTGCTGCGGCCTCGAGCTCCGGAGGGACTGGTCCGAAGTCGTCAGTCATCGCGCAACGCTCCTTCCTCGTAGCGACACTTGAAATCGAGCCGCTCCGATCTCACGGATATCTCTCCCTGGCAGCCTGCAACACCGGTCGGCCGTAGTCAAGTGAGTCAATTGACGAGCTGTACGCCATCTTGCGCGGCGGGCTGCCCGGCGGTACGTTGGATGCCGTGCCGTACCGCGGCGGCGTGAACAAGGTTTTCTCGGGCAAGTTCCTCCAGGGGTTGCTGAAGAGCCTGATGCGCGCGGGGTGCCAGCTGACTTGCCAAGCGCCGAAGTACGAGATGCGGATCTAAGCCCATGTTGTCGAGAGAGGAAGCGCGAAGGGCCGCGTCCCGGGCCGCCATCGCGATCAACGTGTCGAGCCGTCGCCCGCGCTGCACACTCGCGGACAGCCTCGGCACGAGCGTTGAGTCATGGCTTCCCGGGGCCGATGCACAATCCGGGGAGCCGGCGTGAAGCGGACCGTAGCGCGGGTCCTCGAGTTTGCCGGCACCGCTCTGGGAGGCTTCCTGATAGGCCTCGTCCTCGGTGGTGGGATCATCTACGTCCTGCACAGCCAGAACTGGCTGGACACCCCGAAGCAGCGTACGCCCGCCGCATTTTCGGACGTGTCCGAGCCACGGGCGGGAGAACTCGCCGCGCAATTTCGGCCGTGGCTCAAGTTCGACACCCTCGAGAAGTGGCGGCCGCTTGCGATCTCGAGCCTCTTCGAGGAGCGAATTGGCGGACAACCCGCCCACGACTTCTGCGAGCGTCCGCCGGTCGAGCCCTGCACCCCGATTCAAAGCGAGGCGGACTTCACGCAGCTCGCGGGGAACGTGGGCGCGCTCGGAAGCTCGACCTACGTCAACCTGGCCGGAAGCCGGCTTGACGAGTACCACGGCCCCGCCCAATGCGGTGACCTTGCGGACTGCGGGACCGGTCCGGCGTCGACGATCTACTACCACGTGACGCAGTCAAACGACCGCTTCTACATCGACTATTGGTGGTTTCTTCGCTTCAACAACTTCTATCGCTCCGGTCCCGCGCTGAGCTGTCGAACCGCGGTCGCCAGAGAGCAGGGAATCTGCGACGAGCATGAGGGTGACTGGGAGGGGGTCACTGCCGTGACCACCCCAGGGGATGACAGCCAGCTCGACTACGTCGTCTACGCCGCCCACAAGGGAACCTTTCGCTACGCCGCCTCGGAGATCGGCCTGCACGACGGAACCCGACCCAACGTTTACGTCGCCCGCGGCAGCCACGCGTCCTATCCCCAGGCCTGTCAGAAGAGCTGCGATCAGCCGATCGCCCTGTCAGCGCAGGGGCTCATAACGCTCCCGGAGTCGAGCTTCGACGGAACGCAGGACTGGGCCCGAAACGGGGAAACGTGCACGGCGAACGCACCGAACAGCTGCCTGCTCTCGCTCCCGAGGACGGACCGCGATCCCCTGGCCTGGACAGTGTGGCAAGGCGAGTGGGGCCACGGATGCGAGGACGCATGCGGCAACCAGCCCGGGATCGGCTCACCGCGCTCCCCCGGTCTTCAGGCGCGCTACCAGACCCCCTGGTGTTCAACCCAGGGTGCCGTGTTCACGTGCGACAGCATCGCACTCGGATGCAGCGACTGGTTGGGCCCGTTGGTGGTCGCCGTGGCCTGCGACCCCGCGGCCCTGGCCGAAGGGCTGGCATCGCCCGAGGAAACACGCCCGGGCAACCTGGCGCTGACGCCACGGCGAAAGGGGAAGACTGCCGAGACCACGTCGGCCGAGACGACTCCCGGGGTCGTGCAGGTGTTGGGAGACCCGCTCGCTCCCGGGGACGAGCTGGGCGTCTCGGGCGGCGGGGGCGGGCTCCAGGTACTTGTGCGCGCGCAACAGGGCAGTCACCTGGTGGAGGCACGGTTCGACAACCTCAACCTCGGCCATGGTCGCGAGGCGGTGGTCACGGTGGAAGAGGGAAGGGCAGCGCCAATCGTTCTTCTGGACGGAAGACGGCCAGTCGAGCGGCGAATCCTCAGGGTCCCGCCGCCGCCCGAGACGGTGGGATCGCAATGAGCGACGCCACTGCCGACATGGAGGGGCGGGCCGGACCCGTCATGGAGGACTGGGGGAAGGTCATCTCCTTCCGTCCCGACCTGGTGCTGCGGCCGACGAGCATGGACGAGCTGAAGGCCACGCTGGAGCGGATCCACCGCGGTGAGCTGGGAAGCGGCCGCGTGCGGGTGCCCGGAAGCCTCCACTCCTGCTCGGAGATCGTGGTCTCCGACGCGATCCTCGACACGTCCGCGCTCCCGAAGACAATCGACTTCGAGGCGGGGAACACGGCGGTGGTTGCCTCGGCGAACGTGACGCTCCACGACTTCCTGGCGGAGCTGGGACGCCGCGGTAAATCGGTCACGGCGACGGGCGGCACCGACCACCAGACGCTGGCGGGGCTGATCTCCACCGACACTGCGCCCGCCAGCCCGCGGGAGGCCCTTTACGACCTGCTGGAGTGGGTGGAGCTCGTGACCGTGGACGCGACCACCGGGCGGGCGGTGGAGCGGCGCATCTCGCGCGGCGACCCGGACTTTCCGGCGGTCGTGTGCTCCTTGGGACTCCTCGGCGTGCTCACGCGCGTCCGGTTCCGCTTGGTGGACGAGCGCCACTTCTCAGTGGTCCTGAAGATCCTCCGCCTCGATGACGTGCTCGCCGATCTCGACGCGACCTCCACCAGGTACGACTTCTGGCGCGTGAACTGGGCGCCGCGGAGCGAGAAGGCGCTGCTCTGGGCGGCCACCGCGATCCCGCGCGAGCAATCGAAGCCGGACGGCGACTACCGCACCGACCGATCCGAGCACCTGCTCCAGGTCGTCTTCGAGGTCGTGGACAAGCTGACGGACACGGGGCCGCTGCTGACCGACGGGCTGGAGCTGGTCTATGACGTGATGGTCCTCACCTACGAGGAGCGCCACTTCAGAGGCCCGCTTCGCAACATGCTCCCCGTCGACCGTCGCGCTCCGCTGCACGTTGCGACGGCCGAGTGGAGCTTCGCGCCACAGGACACCGAGCGCGTGCTCGGCGAGTGCAGGCGCTACTTCGACAGCCACGGCTGGCCCAACATCCCCACGGAGATCGAGTTGACCCGTGCGGACGGGAGCCTCATGTCGGCGTGGAACTGGGAGGGGCTCCCCTACATCGTGAAGTTCAACTTCATGTACCTCACCGAGGTGTGCACCAAGGCCGGCGAGAAGGAGGCGATCTACGCGCACCTCCGCGGCCTCTGGGACCAGCTCGAACGTGCCGGCGTTCCGTTCAAGGCGCACTGGGGCAAGATCAACTTCATCGACCCCGAGTTCGTGCGGCGAAATCACGGCTTCGACGAGTTTCGGCCGTTGATCTCCCCGATGTTCGTGAAGGACTACCTGGCGGAGCGGCTCAGCCCGGTCTCGCCATAGCACCCGAGCCGTAAGCTCGCCGAGCCCCCGAGCCCTAAGCGCCCGACGCACACGGACCTGGTTGACGTCGCACCGGTTGGCTGTCTGCAGCGACGTGCACGCTTCCGCCTACTACCTGTGGATGTACCGTTTGAAGCGGGGGCCGGGCGGCTCGCCCGGCGAAGCCGATGCCTACGGTCTTTATCTCATACCGGCGCGACGATACGGCGGCCGAGGCGGGACGCCTCGCCGACGACCTTGGTGAGAGGTTTGGTACCTCCCGGGTCTTCATTGACGTGGATTCGATCCCGCTGGCGACAAACTTTGAGGATCGCATTCACGCCGCGCTCGACTCCTGTCAGGTCGTATTTGTCCTGATTGGGAGCGAATGGCTGACTGCGAGGCTGCCGGGCGGCGAGCGTCGCATTGACGATGAACACGACTACCTGAGGCAGGAAATCGCCGCAGCGCTCAACCGTAAGGACGTCGCCGTGATTCCAGTACTGATCGAGGGCGCGAAGATGCCCAGCCCAGCGGACCTGCCCTCCGATATCTCCGCGCTCGCCAAGATCAACGCTGTCGATTTAAGTCACAGGCGTTGGCGCGGGGACGTAGGAACGCTGAGCGCAGTCGCACAGCGTTACGACCAGTGGTGGTCGCGGGCCTTCACCTGGTTTCGCGCGCGGGTGGTGCGCACCACTCTCATCGTCGTCCTCGCAGGCGCGGTCGTCGCTGCCGGGATCATCGCGAGCACCAGATCGGGCCCGCCTGCTCAGAATCGACAGACGCGGGCGACATTGATCCCCGCATCGGTCCCCTCGAAGGTAGATCTGTGTTCGCGCCAGCTCACGTTCGCGGTCGATGGCACCGTGGCTCCACTGATGTGCTCGGGGGGTCGTCTCAACAGTCAGGCGTGGCAATACTTCGCAAACGGCAATCTGCTTGTCTTGTCGGTCGGCCCAGATGCGACGCCGGGCCGGGTCCGGCAGGCCCTGTGCAGCGATCTCCGTGGTAACAAGTCGACGACGATCCCGAAGGAGATGCAGGCGTATCAACTGGCGGCGCGTTATTACGCCTGGGATTTCGTACTCCCGGTGGACCAGAATCTCGACACATGCGTGAGTTAAGCCCAAAGAAGTGACCGAATCACGACTCTGGCGATGATCTGACGCTGTCAGATGGCGACCGCGAGGACGATCTTCCCGCGGGTATGTCCCGACTCGCTTTGCTTGTGCGCCCGCTGCACCTTGGTGATCAGCATCACATCGGCGATCTCCACGTACACGTCGCCGTTCGCGCGGTGCCGATCGCCCGCGCGCCGGCGCGGCGCGCGAACTGAACCGCGAAGTCCGAGACGCCGTCGGCGGCGCCGGCGATGAGCGCCGTTCCCCTTTCAAGGCAGTAACCGAAACGTCACTAGTTGCGATCGTTGCTAGCAGCGGTTACAGTGGAGTTGAGTTAGACATAGTGGAGCGGGGTGGGCCTTCGCAAGGATGGCGGAGCCCCGCGGAGGTGGCTTCATGTTCTCGACCAGGATCCGCGCGCTCGTCAGCCAGCAGTGGGCGGAGCTGCTCACGCTCTCTATCGTCGCCTCCGGCTGCGGCGCCTCGGTGCGCAACGATGCTCGGTACCGCCGCCGTCCCACCCAAGTCAAGCGGCATGGAGTTGCTGCGGCCTCTGGGTCCACCATCAGCGGCACACTGGAGCCTGAAATCGCGGTCGTGATCGTGGCCGAGGTTCGGTTCTACCGCGACGGGCTCGCCACGATCTTCGATGCCACGAGGCACATCCGTGTCGCCGGCACAGCCGCCGACGCCGAATCGGGGATCGCCCTGATTCGAGATCTCCGGCCCGACGTTGCCCTGATTGACGTGAGCGCCGACGACAGCGCTGCGACCCTTCGAGCGATCCTCGCCGCGGCGCCCGACGCGAAGGTCGTCGCGCTCGGTGTCGCCGAGGAGGAAGACCGGCTCGTTCCTCTCGTCGAGGCGGGTGTCGCCGGCTACGTCACGCCGGAGGGCTCGATTTCCGATCTCACGGCGGCCGTCGAAAGCGTCGCTAACGGTGAGTCGATCTGCTCGCCCCGGATGGTCGCCACGCTCCTTCGGCGGATCGCGGCGCTCGCGTCCAACCGGCGGGTCGAGCTCGACGAGCCACTAACGGCCCGCGAGCACCAGATCGTGGCCCTCATCGATCAGGGACTCGCCAACAAGGAGATCGCCCGCCGACTCTGCATCGAGCTCCCGACCGTCAAGAACCATGTGCACCACATACTCGACAAGCTCCACGTAACCCGCCGCGGGGAAGCCGCGGCGAAAATGCGATGGCACCCTGGGGTGGACGCCCAGCTCTCGGCGCGCCCCGAGGGAAACAGTCCTCCGCACTCGCGGATTCAATAACCCGAACCGCGCGACGTACCAGGATCTAGTCCCGCGGCATGGACCCAAGATGCATCCGATGGCCCATTGTCTCCCGGCGGCGGAAAGCGGAACAATCGACTAGCCATGGCTGTTGCCGGGATGGACAACGCGGAGGTGTGCCCGTACCACGCGCCCCTACCGGGCGCGTGAGGCGGGAGGGGCGGTGGCGTTGCGGTACTCAACAGGGGCCGTTCGGGACTACATCCCGGGTGGATGTGGAGGGCCGGACCTCCCCCTGACGATCCCGGAGGCGGCGGCCTTCCGGGCCTGGTACAGCTTCGGCGGCTTTAGCCTCTTCAGCCGCTGGGAGAACGGTGACGTCTGGGGCTCCGATTTCCGCGACGCGGCCAGCGGCGACCTCGAGCCCAACGGCGGCAGCGACGTGCCCGAGATCTATTTCTACGCGGGCCACGGCAGCTGCCAAAACCCGCCCGGCCCAACGAGCCCGGACTTCATCGTGGTCTGCGGAAACTTCGGCACGCCGAACAGGGTGACCATCGGAACCCAGTCCCGGTGGGGGAACGGTGCGGGGAGTTCGCGCTTCGCGTTCATCGACGCCAGCTGCCCAATGGACCTGGTCTCCATCGCCAGCTCCTGGTTCCCGGCCTTCCGCGGCCTGCACGTGGCGGTAGGCCACTCCGGGACGAGCACCGCGGACACGCTCGACAGCGTGGACCGCGGGAGCCAGTTCGCCGCGTACACCGCAGGAATCCCGCTGTGGTTCTTCCCGCATCTGAGCGTCGGCGACGCTTGGATGGCCACCGGGACGATCGACATCCAGACTGGCTGCTGCGCAGTGGCGCTTGCAGCCGGCAACGATCGCAACGACGCCATCGACCGGCGCGAGAACGAGCGGGTCAAGGACAACCGCCCAGACCCCGTTCCGAACTGGTTCGCCTGGAGGTGGGTCTGCAGGTGAGCGCCGACGAGCACACGGAGCGACTGCGGGAGCTGGCGGCGAGACTGGGCCTCGAGCTCGGTGAGCTGAAGCGGAGCGGCGCCGAAGGCAACACGGCCGGGCTGGAGACCGAGTCGCTCCTGTTCAGCCAGCGCCTCGACAGCCTCACCTTCTTCCTGCAGAACCAGCGCTTCGGCATGACGAAGGAGGGCGGGTTCTTCGAGGGCTCGGACGAGGAGCTGCTCGAGGCCGCCACTCGCGCCGCCGAAGCGCTCGCGGTGCCCGGCGCCGAGATCGGCGAGGCCTCGCTGCTGCGGGAGCAGACCCAGGTCGGACAGCTCGACCCGGGCACCGGTGCGGTGCAGGTCGAGGAGCCCCAGCCGGGGAAGCGATTGGCGAGCCTCTCCCGTCAGGTCCAGGAGCTCCCGGTGTGGTCGTCGAGCCTGCTGCTCGGTCTGACCCGGGACCGCGAGATCGGCTTCATGCAGCTCCATTGGCCCGAGCTTCCGGACGAGGTGATTGCCCGCGGGCAGAAGCTCCGCTCGGCGGTCGAGCAGGGCTGGAGTCCGCCTGAGCGGGAGGGCGGCGCGGTCGAGTCCGTCGAGGCGGGGATCATCCACTCGCCGGCAATCGGGCTGGTCATGGACTTCCAGGCCGCGATCCGGGTGATCTACGAGACGCTCGACAAGTCTTACGGGCGCAAGCTCACCCTCTATCTCGACGAGGACGGCAACGACGTTCCGATGCCGGGGCAGTTCGAGAAGCTGGACGAGCCCCCGATCGAGCCCCGGCCTTCCGAACTTCCCCGCGACCGGATCGAGAAGGCGCGACGTCAGTTCCGGGCCCTGCTGCTGGCGAACCCCAACTACTTCGGCACGCTCGCCGACACGCAGCTCCAGCCTCAGCTCGAGCTCGCCCTGGACACCTTCTACGAGGAGATCGCCTGCCTCGGCTACGAGCCGCAGCTCCGGCGGCTCGAAGCTGTCGTCCACATAAAACAGGAGGGCGGCTACGGCGGCAACATCTGCTCTGCCGGGACCCCCGAATTCGTCCGCTTCTACCTCTCCTTCGACAACGGCGCCAGCTGGCAGGACCAGGGGATGTCGTACTTCACGGCCTACGACATCCCGGGCGACAAGCCGCTCGAGTACGACGTCACCCTGCAGGTCGATCCTCCCCAGCTGTTCTGCTTCAACGAGAACCTGCCGCTGGTGCGGGCCATCCTCTCCTGGAACAACCCGCCCCCGCCTAACGACCCCGCCTTCACGCCCGTGTGGGGCGAGGTGGAGGAAGCTCGGATTCAGATCGCCCCACTTCAGCTGTTCAACCTGGGAGACCTGTTCGAACAGGTGAAGGTCGAGCTGCCCGAGCCCTTCCAGCCCGTGATCGATCTCGCCACCCCCCTGAAGGTGGCCAAGCCGGAGGGCCTCGCGGCGGCTCAGCTGCACGACCTATACGGGGACACCGAGGTCGAGCCTCACCGCTACCTCTTCCCCGAGCTGCAGAAGGTCGTCGCGAGTCCGCAGCTCGCGATCGAGCCGGGACTCGCCCTGTCAGCGCTCGGGCTCGAGATCGATTTCGCGGGCGTGATCGACAACCTGTTCGCCACCGATGGCAACACCGCCTACGAGGAACTCAAGTGCCTGGGCCTGAACCCGAACGAATCGGCACTCGTTGGCACCATCACCGTGAAGCTGTCGAGTGGCTATTCGGGCGGCCTCTGCACGGCGGGCAGCAAGGAGTACGTCGCCTTCTGGATCGACACCGGCGCGGGCTTCAGCTATGCGGGCACGACATCGGTGGACGTCCACGACCTCGCCGGCATCCCACCGGAGGGCCTTCAGTACGCGGTCTTCCTACCGGTCGACCTGACCGCACACCAGCGACCCTGCGAGCAGGGGCCGGTCACGGCCAGGGTGCGGGCCATCCTCTCCTGGCAAACCCCGCCACCGCCCGCGAACCCCAACTTCGTGCCTACGTGGGGGAACCGCGAGGAGACCCTGATCCACATCAAGCCCGGCCCCACGGTGGAGGACCAGGTGCCCTTCCTGAGCGCTGTCGGCGACATCCCGGAGGCAAGCATCGGAGCCGACGGAAAGGCGGATGGGACCTCCATCCACACCGGCTTCCTCGCCTCCGACAGCCCCTTTGGCGGCCTGATCACCATCGCCGGGCACATCTCCAACGCGGTGCCGGGGCTCAAGTACCGCGTAATGCGCAAGCCGCAGGGGGCTCCGGACAGCGACTACGTGCCGCTCGCCAACGAACCGGGTGGCCTATCGCTGATCGTCAACACCTGGGACCCGGTCAATGGATGGCTGCAGACAACTACCGTCGTGCACGCCGACGCATTCGGCTACTACCCCTTCGAGGACTACTCCTCGAACCACTCAGTCGAAGGCGACATCGTGATGCGCTGGTTCTCAACTGCCGGGGAGGACGGAGAGGGCTTCGATTTGCGGATCGACCTCAGCGTCGATGGCAACCCGGCCCACGACGTCCACAGCAACATGGTGACCGTGCTAGTCGACAACACAGCGCCGACGGCCGAGCTCGACATCGACCTGGGGACGGGTGTGCAGTGCGCTGACTTCAACGCCGGAGACACCTTCACCGGCAGTTACACGGCGACCGACACCCACTTCCGCTCGTTCTCCTTCGAGATCCAGCCGAGCGGCCCGCCGAATAACCCGCCACACGGCGTCCTGCCTGCTCCGCCGTCAGGGAGTTCCGTCTTCTACGGCGGTGCGATCTCCGATCCTGGCGTCTCCGGGGGTACGTATTCACTCAATACGGGCGCCAACCCCGGGCCGCCGCCAACCGGCCCCATGGACCCCTGCGGCTTCGCACTGATCCTGCACGCGTACGACCGCACGAACGTGAACAGCGGTGGCGGCAACCACCACGCACAGGCCTCGGTGGGCTTCTGCCTGCGGACGCCCTCATGAGGGATGACACGTCTGCACGAGGTTGGCCTCATCTCGATCGCCGGCCTTCGCAATCGCTCAGAGCCGGGTTGACCGATGCGGAGGCGGTGGTATCGTCGCGCTGACTAGCAGGGATGGCTCAGCGCGGCCGCGACGACGACACGACGACGAAGGATTTCGCACCCTCGCATTGAGGCGCATGCGTACGACGCCTTCGTTTCCTACAGTCACGCAGCCGACGGCCATCTAGCGCCCGCGCTGCAGAAGGGTCTCCAGTCGCTCGCCAAGCCCTGGTACCGGCGAAGGGCGTTGTCCGTTTTCCGGGACGAGACAAGTCTGTCCGCCTCACCGGAGCTCTGGTCAGCGGTCGAGGAAGCGCTCAGTCGGGCGCGCTACTTCGTGTTGTTGGCTTCGCCCGATGCGGCGGCGTCGCACTGGGTCGACCAGGAGGTTCGCTGGTGGCGCGAACACAGGGGTAACGACACCGTTCTAATCGCGCTCACCCATGGAGAGCTCCGCTGGGACGAGCGGAGTGGCGACTTCGACTCCGCCGCACCGATCCCGCCCGGCCTTCGTGGCTGGTTTCCGCGCGAACCGCTGTGGGTCGATCTGCGGTGGGCGCGAGGCGAGCGAGACGTGTCCTTACGCAACCCGCGCTTCCGCGACAGCGTGGGCGAGCTGGCGGCGGCGCTACACGGCATCCCCAAGGACGAGCTGATCGGCGAGGACATCAGCCAGCACCGTCGGACGCTCCGACTCGCTCGAGGCGCCGTGGCCCTGCTCGTGGTGCTCCTTACGCTGGCCGTCATCGGCGGGATCGTGGCACTCATACAGCGGAACAATGCGCGAAACCAAACCGAGCTCGCCCTCGCGGGACAGGTCTCCGCTACTTCGGTCGCGAACCTGGAGGACCGACTCGACGTCGCTCAGCTTCTGGCTGCGGAGGGCTACAGCCGCCGTCCGACGTCCCAGACCACTGCCGCGCTCTTCAGGGCCGCGACCGAGAGTCCACAGCTCGCGAAGTTCGTCGACAACGGCACCCCCGTCAGCGCCCTCGTGCCCGCAACGGACGACCAAGGCGTAATCGTGGGTGACACGAGCGGCACCGTTCGTGCTTGGTCTTTCGCTCACGATCAAGTCGGTCCGCCGCTCGTCGACCTCCGCCGGCCCGTAAGCGCCCTCCAAGCCAGTGACGGCGGGCGATATCTGGCGGCGGGCGACGAGGCTGGGTCGGTGGCTGTCGTAGATCTGAATGACCGCGATGTCTCCCGTGGATCGGTGCCCGGTGGCGTCGACGCCCTGGCAGTCACAGACGACGGGCGCTGGCTTGCCGCGGCGTCGAATAACTTCCGCCTGACTCTGTTTGATCTTCGAGCGGGGGCGGTCCAGCGAACGGTTAGCGTCGACAACCCGGTGATGGCCCTGGCGTTTCGCGATGCGGATCGAACGCTCTTCGTGGGCGGCTCCAACGGGTCCTTCCAGCGCCGTGACCTTCCATCGCTCGCGCCCCTCGCAGAGCCGACGAACCCGAAGACGCCGGCGGCCTATGACGTCTCGGCGTACTCGGCGAACCAGCGCTACTTCGGCTTCTACAAGTTCGGAGTGCTCGTGTGGACCACCGATCCCGGCCGGAATCTGCCCGGACCTCCCGATCCTCTGCTCGGCGCGGACCGTTCATTCCCGATAACTTCGACCGGCGGAGCGACGGCGCTTGCGATTCCGACCGACGCCTCCCGCGTGGCTGTTGCCACCGAAGGAGCGATCAGGATCGTCGAGCCGCAGGTACGCCCCTCGATATTCGCCGACTTCGAGCCAGGAATCCCGGTCACGGGGCCACTGAGCGGCATCTCGGGGCAAACCGGTCTCCTCGCCTTCGACGGCACAGGCGAGCGATTGGTCTCAGCCAGTGACAGCTTGCTCGCGCTCTGGGACCTCAACCAGGACGCGCGGATCGCCAGGCCACTCCCAGTGAGCCTGCCCGATACGGCAACGGCATCCACGCCCCCCGGATTGGCCATAGCTCGTGGCGGTGGCTTGGTCGCCTGGAGCCGGGAGAACGATCAGATCAACGTCTGGGAGCGTGGAACCGGGCGACGTACCCTCCCCAACCCAGGTGGGCTCGTGAGCTACGGTCCGGTCGCTCTGAGCAGCGACGGGGGCCTCATCGCCGCGGGAGGAGGCACAGGCATCCAGATATGGGATCTCACCGGGTCGAACGGTCCCCTGAAGGTGCCGTCGTCCGGAACGCTCTCGGAGCACGTCAGCGTGCTCGAGCCGGACACCTCGTCGGATTCGATGTTTGCGATCTGGGACGACGGCCACATCGACCGGCTCTCGCTCGACGCGGCTCAATTGCGCCCCCTGGTCGCTGCGAGCGGCGGCACCTACCTGGGCGAGGTTGCGATCGCTCCCGAGGCCGATCTGGCGGTCGAGGTGATCGATGGTGGCCTGTCGCAGATCGACCTCACCACCGGACAGAGGAGCGCTGGTCCGACGCTGGGCCTCACAACCGTCTCCGCGGTAGCGCTTTCGCACGACGGTCACTTGCTGGCCGCAGCGGATGGCGAGGAGAACGCCGTGCTCTGGGACATGCGCCGCGGACAGCCCTTGCGGCGCATGAGCGTTGGCAGGCTGGCCAGCCTTGCCTTTAATCCGGATGCGCGGCTCCTGGTGACCCTCACCGGGGAAGGCGTGCTGAGCGTATGGGACGTTGGCAGCGGGACGAAGCTCGGAGAGGTCCAGCTGCGCGAGAGTGGGGAGGCACTTACGGGCGATCGTGGCTATGAGACGGCGCTTCGCTTCTCTCCCGACGGCGACCTCTGGACCGCCACGACCGGGGGCGGGCTGATCCGCTGGCCCATGTCGCCGGAGGCGTGGGAACGCAGCATCTGCGAGACGGTGAACCGCTCGCTCAGTCAAGACGAGTGGGAGCGCTACATCGGAACCGACGGCTCGCCCGAGTTCTCATGTCCGACCGGCTAGGACGTAGTCCGGGGTTTCGCGCCGGCGCCGCATGGCAATCCACGCGGCCCGCTCAACTCTCTACGACGTCCGAACTTGCGAGCTCAATCAGGAGCTGGGCGAATTGCGCACTGGCATGTTCCAGGTGTGGCGGGAGCAGGTGGGGAACCTCGTACAGGAAGGCGAGATCACCGCTGTGGTCGATACCTACTCTGGCGATGTTGGCGCGGCTGTTGATCTCGAGCACTTGCCGCAGGGCCGCTTTGTTCTTGGGCTTCGCGTTTCCGAAACCCGCGATCAGCGAAACGGCCAGCTGGTGAGGACGAACGGCGACCTTCAGGGGTTGCCCCTCGACGATGTCGAGCTCCACCAGGTAGGAGCTTTCATCGATCTCCTGAGGGTCGAGCCCCGCGCCGGTCAGCGTTGCGAGCGTCTCCTCCCTCAGCCGATCGAGGTTCAGGTCGGTATACGTCGCTTGGTCGATCGTGGCCCCCTCGATCACCGTGCGCCAGGTCCCCTCGTCTCGCATGTCGCCCTTCTGCAGATCGCCGAGGCGTGCGAGCGCGCGGACCACGCCTTCGGCTATCGATGGCGTCACCACCGACGTGGGAATCTCCGCCGCCAGGAGGAGACGGGAGTCGATCACCATGGCCTTGATGTAGGTGGCGGCAAAGCTCATGCGAAGGAGGCCTCGGTCGACGTCGCCGCCGCGCCACTTTCCGAGCCGGCCGGCATCCGGCAGGTAAACGGCGAAGAAATGCAGGTCCGCCTCGCTCAGCTCCCTTGCGTAGACCACCACCTCCCCCGCTCGCAGCGCCTCGAACGGCACGCGCAGCACGCCGTCATCTCCGGCCAGGAACTTCAGGCCCGTCCCATCCATGAGCTCCTTGAGCGACCGCGTCGATGGGACCTGGTCTCCTTCGGGCCGCGAGGCGTCCGGGGCCAGAGCGTCGGGCGCTTTGCCGGGTGCGAAGGGCGCCTGCGACCCAAGCTCGCTTTCGATCAATTCGACCAGCCTTCTGAGGTCCTGGTCCGGCACATCCTCACTGATGGTGAGCGCTTGGATCTCGGAAATCGCGGCGAGCGACTCCGGAAGCTCGTCCCCGGCCGGCATCCCCGCGCCCCCCACGAGTACGGGGAATATCGGGACGCCGCGGCGCAGGGCGACCTCCAGCTCCCGCCGGACGGCGTCGGCCGGGTCCTTGAGGCCGGGTTCACCCTCGGCGGTCGTGGCCCCCAGCCAATCCGGCCCAATCACCGCCACGACCGCGCGACAGGAGCCGATCGCCTCTTCGATGACCTTGCGCCAGCTCAGGCCCGGCCTGATGGTCTCCGTGTCCGCGAACACGCCCTCGAAGCGCCCCGTCAGCGCTTCGTAGATCATCCGGCTCTGGCCATGGTCGCCTCGCCGGTAGCTGATGAAGATCCCGCCCGTGATAGATGCGGTTTGGTGGCGCCTAGCGATGTTGGTCTGAGCTTGGGAGTACGCGAGGTCCATCAGCACCAACCGCCCATCAGTCCGGAGCACCCAACGCAATGTGCTTCGCCTTGGAGCGCTCGGCGCGCTCCTGCCGCTGGCTGGGCTCGAGTGCGATGTCTCCGACACCCTCCTTGATCCGCCGGATGGGCTGTTCCGCTTGCTCGACGGCCGCGGACTTCAACTCGTACTGCCGCTCGGCTTGCGCAGCGCCCTGCCGTTTCTTCAGAACGTCGGCCTCAACGCGTCTGATCTGTGTAAGCAGTCGTTCAAAGCCCGCTTCGAAATCCTCATGCATCAACACAAATGCGTGGATGTCGTACAAATCGACGAGCACCTCGCCAGGAAGCTCGTGCCGCTCGGGCATCCTCGCCCCCTCCACGAGAACCGGGAACACCGGGATCTGCTTTTCCAGGGCGTACTCGAGCTCGGCGCGATGCTGATCGTGTGGGTCGTGTATCCGCGGTCGATTCCTCTTGAAGAGCCGGCGGCCCCCCTCGGCGCGAAGCGTCAACCACTTCGGTCCGATGACGCCGATCACCACTTGACAGGAGCCAATCGCCTCGTCGATGGCCTTCCGCCAGGGTCGACCCGGGACGATGCTGTAGATGTCCAGAAATACGTTGTCCTTGTGGAACTGCTGGCGAAGTCGGTCACCGATCCACCCCGCGGTCCCGCCAACGTCACCTCGTCGGTAGCTGACGAAGATCCGGATCGACTCCTCGCTGCCACCGTTCTCGCTTCGGCGCGCAGCGGTCGGCTGGGTGCGAGAGGGCACCGGTGCGACCTAACGTCGCCGGTCCGGATAAGGAACACATCCGGAACAACTTCCCGAACCGGCACAAAGGACGCGGACGCAGAGGATGTCAGTCATCCCCCCTCCGTGACTGACTGCGAACGGTGCATACATCTCAAACCCGTCGGCCGCGTCCAGCGCCTTACCGACAGCGACCTGGGTCAAGCCTAAACCGCGTCTGCGCCGGAGTCAACCGTGTTTTCCGGGTTTTCTGTCGTCACGCGAGGCGTGGTTAGATAGCTCACCTAGGTGAGCGCGACGCTACCTCAGCTTTGCTTCGTGGTGATGCCGTTCGGGACCAAGCCCGACGGCCAGGGCGGCTCGGTTGACTTCGACGCCGTCTACAACGAGCTGATCGCCCCCGCCGTCGAGGATGCGCGGATGCAGCCGCTGCGAGCGGACCAGGAGCTCGTCGGAGGAATCATCCACAAGCCGATGTTCGAGCGCCTGATCCTGGCCGACTTCGCCGTCGCCGACCTGACGACGGCAAACGCGAACGTCTTCTACGAGCTGGGGGTCCGCCATGCGGTCCGGCCCTACTCCACGGTGCTCATCGGCGCCGACGTCAATCGGACGCCCTTCGACCTGGCGCCCGACCGGGTGCTCCCCTACTCGCTCGATGACGCGGGCAGGCCGGCGAACTCCGGCGGTGACCGCTCGACGCTGGTGGAGGCGCTCCGCCACTCCCGCGAGGCGACGACCGACAGCCCCGTCTTCCAGCTGATCGACGACTTCCCCACGCCGCAGATCGACCGGCTCAAGACGGATGCCTTCCGCGATCAGGCCACGTACTCCGTCGATGTCAAGCGGCGCCTGGCGGAGGCCCGCGACCAGGGGGTCGACTCGCTCCGGGAGCTCGAGGATGCTCTGGAGCCAATCGAGGAGGTCGAGGCCGGCGTACTGGTGGACCTACTGCTGTCCTATCGAGCGACGAAGGCCTGGGACGAGATGATCCGCCTCGTCGAGAAGATGCCGGCCCCACTTCGCAAGGCCGTACTGGTGCGCGAGCAGTACGGCTTCGCGCTCAATCGGGCCGGCCGCAGCGAGGAGGCGGAGAAGGAGATGAAGGAGGTGATCGCCGAGCACGGGGCGAGCAGCGAGAGCTACGGCCTGCTCGGCCGCATCTACAAGGATCGCTGGGATGCGGCGCGCGACGGGAGCGTGCTGGCGGCCCACGGCCTCCTCGACCAGGCGATCGACGCGTACCGCAGGGGATTCGAGGCCGACTGGCGCGATGCCTATCCAGGGGTGAACGCCGTGACGCTGATGGAGATCCGCGACCCGGGAGGTCAGGCCCAGCAGGACCTTCTTCCCGTGGTGCGCTACGCGGCCCTGCGCCGCATCGACACCGGCTCGCCCGACTACTGGGACCACGCGACGCGCCT
>Ga0126304_10000304_pt1 | contig 18711 bp, 12 predicted proteins | sample Plot25_FD_92538 | JGI IMG/M metagenome (GOLD analysis project Ga0126304, IMG submission 92538) | Serpentine soil microbial communities from UC McLaughlin Reserve, CA, USA - Plot25 | ecosystem: Environmental > Terrestrial > Soil > Grasslands | place: USA: UC McLaughlin Reserve, Lake County... | reverse complement strand
TGTTCATATCCTTGAACCAAGAGAAGGAATTGGTGGGCATTGTCTACCAAAGGATACTAAAATGTTCTTACAATCATCAAAGTCTATTAAAAGTAAGATACTACAAGCAGCAATTGAAGTAGACCAAGATTATCGAAGATATAGACAAGCTCGAGAAATAAAAGAAATAGATCAAAATTATCAACGATATATAGAAAATCGAGAAATAAAAGAAATATATCAAAATTCTCTCCTTCAATCAATTTGATATATATATATATATATATCATAAGAGTAAATAAGAGTGACACAATAAAATAGTGAGAAAAATTTTTAGATTGAGTAGAATTTATTGTTAAGGTATATCTTTTTCTTTATTTTTGTTGCCTAAATTAATGGTTTTTTGAAATCATATCAGTTAAATCTATGTTAAAGAAAGTTTTCAATATTCCTATATAGGTTTGGACAGGTGGTGGAATCTCTTCTTCACAAGCTACTCCCATATTCCACGCATTTATCCAAATTATCATACTCTGAAACATATTTACAAATCTATGATACTTGGCCGACACGACCTCTAATGCATCGATATATTTTTCAGCGAGTAGCCATGATGTAGTAAAATCAATGCATGGATTTCCATAGACTGCTTCAATTTGCTCTTTTATATTCTTGGCGTATTTGAATGGTTTTTGACAAACAAAAAATGGAAATTCCGTCTTTGTTGGGAGCATTAGGTCAGGAGGAGACCATGCTGTTATAACTCGAGCACCATTTTTTAATTCAGTTTCAAACTTCTCTATTATCTGTTGAATATAATCAATATCTGTAAACCAAAATAGTATGACAGTAGCATCAGAAAAGGAAGTTTTACTAATATCCTCATTAATTATCTCTGCATTTTTCATTCTAATAATTTTTTTCCTTGCCTTATTCGCTAAGGTCTTTCTGATTTCTATGCCAACAGACCTTTTTACTTTGAACTCTTTAGCTGCAATTTTAATAGCATTATTATTTCCACATCCCAAATCAAAGAAAACATCGGTTTTACAGAGATCGGCAAGCCTAAATAATTTTCTTATTACATCATCAGGAATAGAAATGTCTTCACTTTTTACAAGGGATTGAGGCAGTGAAGATATAAACTCTTGAATATTCAATGCTATATTTTTTTTATTCCTTTAACGATTATAAAAATTAAAGCAAAGATATAGCGTAAACAGAATGATAAGGGAGGTATGATGCTAACATTATTCTATCTTAGACACAGTATAAGTACTAGGTAATGAGTGAAAATACAATACATGCAGAGATAAGTGTTATACCGATTAGGATAAGATCAGAAACGACAACTAGTATGAGTAAGGAGATTGCTGCTGCATTTGATGCCATTCAGAAGATAAAAGGTCTAAAGACCATGCTTACTCCTATGGGAACACAGATTGAATCAAACAATTTTGCCAATATTCTACAAGCAATTGAAGTTGCTCATCAAGCCGTTCGAACAGCTGGTGCAAAACGAATAATGTCAACAATTAGAATAGACGAAAGATTAGACAAATCAATAAGCCTGGAGGAAAAGGTAGAATCAGTTATGGAAAAGATTGGTAAATGAGAATAAAGAAAAGGAAAAGAACAAAAGAGAAATTAGTATATACTACCCATACTTATGCTTGAACATAAGCATAGATGATAAATGAGCATAAGATTAATTCCCAACCAGTATAAAATACTCGAAATTTCAATCTGAATGATATGAAAATAGTCTATTTGACGTCTACAAGGATAGAGAAGATATAGAGTTAAATTCCTATTGTCTTTCTATGATCGATACTCCAACTAGTATGTGTTATTATGCAGTTGTTATTATTTACAAATAGAATTAGACACCAAAAATAATACAATTATGAACAATATACTGATTAATTCTAAAGTTGCAAAAGAAAGCGAAGAGAGTTATAAGAAGAAGATTAACAAACTTCTTAAATGCAACATTATTACTTTTCTATATTTGGGGGATATAAACTGGTAAGTCATATTTTGTCACTCCTTTTTTATTTCATAACATCTAGTCATATTATCGTGTAGATTAATTTGGGTCAAGCAGACTGACTTTATTGTCCTTACAAAAAAACCAAAAGATATTATTATTACTGTATGCAAGAACAATTGAAGCAATGAAAATTGTTGCATTTTTGATATAAGATATCTGTTAGACCTACAATGCTAGGGGTAAGAAAAAATCAATAGATAACATTCGCTCTAATTGTCCTTTAGTAAGAATCAGAAATATTTAATCAAAGCTTTTATGTCCTCTAAATCGATTAGAATAATCTTATTTGCTGAATAGCCGTTTATGTTCTGCCATCATGCATCTATTATACACAACATCCATTCCATTTTCTTTCGCTTTTCTTTCCGCTTCTTCATTATAGATGCCTTCTTGCATCCATATTACTTTGATCCCTTTTTTCTTCATAGCATCCATTACCACAACCGGTACATCTTCTGATTTTCTAAAAACATCAACTACATCTACATCTTCAGGCATATCTGCTATGGATGAGTATGATTTTCTTCCAAGCACTTCTGTTATGGTTGGATTTACTGGAATAACGTTATATCCATGTTCAATAAGATACTTGGGCACAAAGTGAGCGGGCTTTCCCTCATTTTTTGACATTCCTACTACTGCAATATTTTTTAAGTCATAGATTTTTCTCAATTCAGAATCAGAATGTAGATCTACTTCCATGTCAATAGTTATTTGTTATTTATTATATTTATAAATTCGAGCTTATTAGGTGTTAAATATTCACGTACAGATAATAACATTGCAATTATACCGTGAGTATGTTATTATGTCTTTCGTTGTTATTACAATTCCCTGCAATCATATAGATAATACTATTTACGATTCACATTAGATAAATTAGATAAACTATCTATAAGAATATCATGATAATTCTTAGTTCAGGCATTACCTCTGTCCTATAAAACGCAGCCACTTGAATACAGTATGGCATTTTAGATTTTGTTAGCTGCTCGATTAATGTTCGTAAGAAATTGCTTGTATTATTGATGTTGTACGACAAACACCAATCATGGCAGTTTATAGAAAAAATATACTCGACCTTATACTAGGACCATATCTGATAAATGCTAGAAATTATCCTATCATGATTATTTTAATATAATAAAAGTTGGTTGAATAAGCGAGTGATTCAATCATGAAAGTATATCTAACTTTATTGTATAAAGTATGCTCTTGAAAATTCAATAAAGAATGGTTATCTGCCAATGAAGTTTGAATACTTTGAATGAAAGAATAGGGGACTATGGAGTGATGTTAATAATAACCAACAATAATAATAACAAATTGAAGTAATAACAAATCTGGAGATTTTTTATGCCATTTTAGTTAACAAATGCTGCAATACATATATTGTCCTAATTCATTCTATCTTCTGTATGGAGATTCTACAAGATAAAAATCTTGCCAAATATCTTTTTGAAAAATACACGACAAATCCAAAAAACTGGAATTTCATCATTTCCACTTCTTCTTTAAATGACGGGTTCTTCGATGCTACAGTTTCGAATACTGATGAGGTATGGCAACTCAAGATTGACTCAATTTATAAACCCTTACCAATAGTAATTGGAACGAAGGTAGACTTAGATTCTACAAAGATAGAAAAAAGGATCAGTAGCAGTGCTTTGACCTTTGGGTACAGAAAGCTTGAGCCGCCTGTAATAATGAATATTTTAAGGAATCTGACTGAAGAACAACATATGAATGCTCTTAAAGAATCTGGTGCTAATGATTATCTTAATTCAATTCTCGGTTCGCTTGAAACTGTAACTCCAGTAAGCGGAAAGAATTATGTATATGGACCAGTTGTCTTTACTAAAGGAAATCCAGTAAATTCTAATGGGTATCAAAAACAAGTTGCCGAAAAGCTAGCCTTCAAATTGCGTGATAATTTGAGGAATAAATACTCAAGTTATGGATAGACAAAGAACGATTTTCATATATATTGTGGTCGATTAGTTCTTATGCGTCTAGGTATTAGGATGCCATAAAACTATAGATTGTTTTAGACTTCTTTTTCTGCCGCTCTAACGATAGCAAGGATAGAACGCTGTCCTTTCTGCTTATAGTCAGAAATAGAGTTAAGTTGTAACAAGTTAAGGAGATAGTCATACTTTCAATGCTTTTATTGCTGTTTTAATAGGTCATTAATTACTTGATACATGCATGGAAGAAGAAGAAGAAGCAAATAGTTAAATAAGAATAGAAGTATTCTCTAAAAATTATAATTGATATTCATGATAATAGTTGTATTTTTTACAATTATTTATATGTCTCATAACATAATATATCCAGCATAATATTATAGTTATAGTATCTATGGAAATTGGAATAATGATTTTGACTATATGACTAGATGATAAAATCGCAAAAAGAAAAATAACAAAAATGGAACTTCACAAATGAAAAATTAAGTCATAATGAGTGAGGATTATGTTCATCTAAGGTAAAGCCACGAATAACTGGAATTTCGTTACTTTTCATTTATTTTAATTATTATGCATATTGTATAAATGCGAAAATGTATAGCCACCATCACCATATAAAATTGAGTTACATGACATCTAACCAGGGATTAAGCCAATAAAAAACAAGCAGGAAAAGTGGAGGTCCAATTATGTGAGCAAATCTCAAACCTAAGTCTGAATATATTGCAATTGCTCTCTTAGTCTATTATTTTTCTCCTCAGTCGCAGGTTACATTGTTGGCTCCTCGATTAGTAGTGAGGATAATTTCTGAAAGAGGAAACATAAACCATATGATGATCTGAATACATAGATAAACAATAAGATTTAGATAAATAGAAAGACGAAAGAGGATCAGAAAATAACTTGATATCAATTATGAGAAACAGCTTCGACTTTTTTAAAACTGGTGCAGTATTCCCGATTACTATTGTGTCTTTTATATTCATTGGATATTTTGATTATGTTCATGCACAGCCGGTTATCAACGATCCCAGCCTAGTGGCAGAGATAGTTGTTGAGGAACTATCTTCTCCTACAAGTATGGCATTTATGGATAGTAATAACATTTTAGTTTTGGAAAAGACTGGCTCAGTGCGTCTTATTTCAAATGGTATTTTACAAGAGCAACCAGTGTTAAATATACCGGTTGATACAGAAAGTGAGCGTGGATTATTAGGAATTGCTACTCTAGAAGATGATAATACTGTATTCCTTTATTTTACTGAAAGCGATGAAACGTTAAGAAATAGAGTATATCGATATAACTGGAATGGAGAAACTCTTGTCAATCCTACTTTAATTTTAGATCTTCCTGCAATACCAGGCCCAAATCATGATGGAGGAAAATTAGTCATAGGACCTGATCAATATCTTTATGCAATAATAGGAGATCTGAATCATGATGGCAAGCTTCAGAACTTTCTAGATGGGCCAGAGGCCGATGATACTGGAGTCATATTCAAAGTAAATCCTAATGATGGTTCAGCAGCTCCCAACAACCCTTTTGTAAATAGTGGCGATAGTGTATTGAGTAGGTATTATGCATACGGTATAAGAAATAGTTTCGGATTAGCAATAGATCCCCTTACAAATATGTTATGGGACACTGAAAATGGACCGGGTGAGTATGATGAAGTTAATCTGGTAAGACCAGGTTTTAATAGTGGATGGCAAACAGTTATGGGTCCTATTTCTAGAAGTGGCGAATCCGTAGATGATTTGGTAAGTTTCCAAGGATCGCAGTATATTGATCCTGTATTCAGCTGGCAAATTCCACCTGCAGTTACTGACATAGAGTTCCTACATTCCCCAAAACTTGGAGATAAATATGCAAATAACATTTTCGTTGGTGACTACAACAATGGTAATATATACTATTTTGAAGTTAACGAAGACAGGAGTGGGATAAAATTTGACGCGAGTCAAACAGGTCTAATTGATCTTGTAGCTGATAATGAAGAGGAATTATCTACAATTATTTTTGGATCTGGCTTTGGCAGTATAACGGATATAGCAACAGGTCCAGATGGTTTTTTTTATATCCTGTCATTTGATGATGGGATAATTTATAGAATTGCACCATCATCAAATAATCAAGTTGCAGCATCAGTAATCTCATAAGTAGTTATCTAGAAGAAGAAGGAGAAGGAAAAGAAAAAGTTGTGATATCAAAAACGTATACTGCAGTTAATCATCTATTTTACTTTTAGACACAGTGTATGACTTTAGTGTCTAGAGAATTTGTGTTTGCAGATTTTCAAAAAACTGTTGTCCATGGCTATTTGTTTTCTCATTTTCCATGGAGTCTTATTTGTTCTATCAGATGCTAATCTATCTTATACCGATACTAACTAATGCATCTCTAATCGGGTATTACTACGATTCCAGTTTAGTGTTAGTGTTAGCCGTAATAGCTGTCAATAATAAACACATCAATTCTATCTATTGATGGAAAACAAAAATCAATTCTGTATTAATTTCTTGCCATAGCAATCCCAATACTATGGATAAATTTTTTGTTCCTAAGGCAACCCTAGGAGTACAATAGGTAGTGGATTCACATTTTATGCCTACTATTAGTAAATTGATAAATGTCGTATTCCTTACTCTCTACTAGATTTTTGATTTTGAACGAGTAGCCAATTCTAATTCCTGAAGATGACAGGAACATATGTAACGTGTTTCTTCATCATAGAATTTAATAACTATGATTGGAGGATCTGTGCTTGTCGTTGAGAGTTTGCTTTTTCAGTACTTTGAGCTTTTCTGTTTGTTTAGTGAAATAAAGAAGAATAATTTATGACAAGAATTATATGAGCCCTTTTAATTCTTTGGTGTTGATAAAGTAACTTAAATTTCAATCAATCAAAGGTGAGAAGCGCCTTAGAACATTTGATATACTAAAATAATCTTTTTAAGGCAAGAATAAAAAATATACTTTAGCAATCAACATATTCATAATCAATATATAAATAGAATTAGCCATTTACAGCTTATAGTTAATATTTGTAGGATGTTTTGATTATCTAACGCTATGACTGCCAGTACTGCCGGGACGAATCAGGTTTTACATATCGGATTTGATGATACTGACTCCGTGAAAGGAAGATGTACTACCCAATTGGCATTTAAAATTACAGACTATTTGTTGAGAGAAAAAAAAGCAGACTTTCTTGATTATCCTCTGTTGATTAGATTAAACCCAAACATTCCCTGGAAAACGCGTGGTAACGGTGCTGTTTGTCTTAGAGTTAAGGCAAAAAATCATGATAAAATTATCGAAAACATAAAACAACTTGTAGAGGAAGGATCATCAATAAACTCGGGAGCAAATCCTGGTCTTGCATTTTATGATGGAGAACAGGTCCCACAAGCTATACAGGAATTTAGTAGGATTGCTATGTATGACATTTTAAGTAAACAAAAAGCAGAAAATCTGGCGAAAAAATATGGAATTCAGTATTTCACTTTTGGAAACGGTCAAGGTTTGATAGGCTCACTAGGTGCGATCGGTTGTTTGTTAAATGGCGACCATACATTTGAAGTGATAGCATACAGAAAATCAGAAAATTGTGGGACTCCCAGGCTAGTAGATATCTCCAAAGTAATCGAGTATAGCAAATACACATTTCCTAATACTTTCAACAATTATGATCAATATCACAGACGCATATTAATTACTCCGCACGGACCAGACCCTGTTTTCTGTGGTATAAGGGGTGAAAATCCAGAAGTGGTTGTTTACTCATTAGAGAGGTTACGACCAGAGGAAAAATTGGATGGATATATGGTCTTCCGATCGAACCAAGGAACAGATATGCATTTGAAAAATCAGTTAAATCTATCAAAGGTTAAAGCTCATATGGCAGGTCATGTTCAATGCAATATAAAAACGAAACCTCTTACGATCCAAGGAGGGCATGTCTTGTTTATGGTTGAGGATTTTACTGGCATTATTTTTCCTGCTGCAATATATGAACCAACATGTTTAACAAACATTGCATCACAGTTAGAAATAGGCGATTTAGTTAAAATTGGATGCGGAGTCAGGAAAGCAACATCTCAACATGCAAAAATTTTGAATGTAGAGTATCTTTCTATCTTGAAACTTGTTCAAACTTATGATATATCCAATCCTTTATGTAAGGATTGTGGAAAGCGAATGAAATCAGAGGGAAAGAATAAAGGATTTCAATGTAATAGATGTGGATATAAAGACAGTCATGCAAAGAAAGTTTATGTAGCAAGAGATAGAAACATTGAAATTGGACTTTACCTTCCAACTCCAAAATCACATAGACATTTAACCAAGCCTATCAATAGGTATGGAATGGAGAAGAAATCACCAAGTATTAACTCAGAATCAAAATTATATGTTAAGTGGTTTTCTTTTGCCACATAATAGAACCAGAATGTTCTATACTCTAATTATATATATATTTAATCGATATCATTAGTAATATTATTTATATGTATCTTCCTTTGAAAGCAATATATAAGAAGTCATGTATTTGACCGGATTGATTGAGTTGCATAGAAATATTCGACCTTAAGGAACCAGAGGCATCAGAATTTCTTTAATTACTAAAAATGGCTCTGGACAGTTGGATATGTGAATAAGATTACAATCTTTAATCCCAACGAACAATGTAAATTTGTTGAGAAACCACATACACTAATTTAGCTTGAAGCTAGTCTAAAGACATTAAACATATCGATCACGCGCTATTTGACTAAACATTCTGACTGAAGACAGGAATATGAGAAGATGATAATATACAAAAAGTAGCTTATTTTCCTTACAAAAAGAATAAGAAATATCGAATGTATTATTAAAAATCTTCCACCTACGAAAGTGGACAGACGAAATTAGAGAAATTATATAGTGTTAAAGGAAAGCATCAGAAAGATTTTGGAATCTATTGTGAAATAAAACCCAAATACATAGTGTATTTTAAAAGTAATAGCGGGGGGTTGATTTGAACATGCGGCCATTTGCTTTCGGCAAAGATGGAAACCGCTCTGCGGGTTATGAGCCCGCCGGGATTACTTAGCCTCTCTCTTTTTTCAGAGATAACTGGCTTCCCCACCCCGCTGACAGCATCTCTGCACAAGGGAAATATATCTCTGTCTCTTTAGAGATATGAAGGATATGGTTGGTTTAGTAAAATCAATGGCAAGGTGCATACAATGAACCGTAACTCTCATAACTCTCAACAAGTATGTCCGGGATCCTTCTATCCATTTTCTAATATGTCAAATATGAAGATTTGTGATGCATCAGCTAAAGAGTGGAAAAAATATCCTGATAGGCAATACTGCAAATAATGCATACACGATGTAGATGTGCTGGTGAATGTCATAAAATGGGTAGTTAAGTATCATCATATATGCATCTTTTTTCTTTAATGAATATAACATTACAAGTTATTGAAAGTAGTAAATCTAAAATAATGTCGCTGTTAAGATAGCAAAAAATAGGCATTGACAATCAAGATTGAGAATTAAAAATACTAAACAACAATCAGGTAATACAACAACAAACCAGAATTTTTGAAAAGTTGCAAAAACCTCAATTTTTAGTTAAAACGTGGATAAAGTATCAAAAACGATATAACAGAAGACGTTAGGCCTTTGGACTAAGTCATTATTGCAAACAGATAGATAGTGTTGTTTCTTATTATTCACCGATTGAAGTAACTTCATCATAGTGAACTCTTTGATAGTGCATATCAGCCTCATTTTTTGTAAGGAATTCCTTTGCACAGACTTTACATCGGAATGTACCTCCTTCATAATCTGACATATATTATATCCCTAGTTGTTAGAATATTAACGATATTTGTTATTAAGAATATGTAAATGTCTTCATAGAATTTCCTCATATTTTCTCGCTGGTCAGTAATATCATCTGATGACATTGGATATAGAAGCACAACATATCTTTTTTAATTTTGCATTGACACATTTACAAGGGAAGATGCTACTATATGATATAATTCATTCTCATCCAATTTCTAATTGTAGAATTAACAATATAAATTTTATACAATTTCTTATATTCATTCCATCACTGTGTTAAGAATGCATAAGAGGAAACCGATAATAAAAGCAGGAAGACCAGAAGACAATATAACTATCGAACTTTACAAACAGAATATATTTGATTTTCATCAAATTACTCGATCTTTTTGACCTCCTACATTTAGAGTATCTCTTGATTATCTTTTACTGTTTGCTATCGTAGTCATTCTGGGAGCAACAGGTGCAGTGAGCAGTTTCACATTCTATGACTCCTTCATGATTATATTTTGAACATATATAGCATCATAGAATTAATATGTATTAACGAGATTAAAAAGTGATAAGACAAATTAGACTACTTTAAGTTATATTTTTGTTTATAAATTAGTATCTATAATACTATAGCATAACTATACAATACATTGATGATATCCAGATAGATTTCCCGATCTTTCTATCTTATATAGTTTGTTTACCTGTAAGATTAGTATTGTCATCAGTAGACATTATAGGAAAAGTTCTTCATGAGAACATAGGTAAATCTGTGCTCATAAAATTGAAGGGAAGAAAAGCAATCAAAGGTATCTTACTTAGATTCGATCAACAAATGAATTTGTTCCTACAAGATTCAGTAGAATTATTAGAAGAACATGGCAAGTCCAATAACCTTGGTACTATTCTTATCAGAGGCGACAATGTAATTACTGTCTCTACCTATGGGACTGATTAGTCTTTAATTATTTGAAACTAAAACATTTGCCAGTCATTCATACAACAATGATTTATAGATAGCCTAATATGACTTAAAAGACAAGTAATATTAAAGGAAATAACAAATAAGGCTTATCCAATGCTATGGTAATGTCAGACACAGAAAGCTTTCTTATCAGTATACAGTCTCCTATACCCTCGATTACCATTTGATAAATTGCCTACTCATAACAATCAAGGTAAAACATACGGGAGATGGCAAAAGAGGCTTAGGATATCATTTAAAGATATAGGAGTTATTTTGAGCAAGATATTTGAAGAGAAGACAGAAGAAGAAGAACAAACAGAGATAATTGATACTGGTATCGCAGCAGGTTCAGTGGACCGCAGCCAACAACTACAGTCTATGGAATTTATCTTTTCTCCCAACTCTTCAAAAAATTACGAATAATGATGAGTTTTCCTAACTACTAATATTTAAGTTGCAAATATTAGCATATAAATATATTATTTATATATTTTATATTATAGTGATGATTCTCTGTATTCTATAAAAATCATGTGGTTAGCAATTGACTTTATACCAACTTATGATGTAATGAGCTTAGATTGGTGAATTGTAAAGAAGAAATCGTTAATGGTTAGAATAATAGCAAAATCAGCTATCATACGATTAAGTGTAATCTCACCAGGAGAGAATGAGATTTGATAACAATAGTTCAATGTAAAATTCTGGTATTTCTTTTAACTGGAGTATCAATAGAATGTACTAACCTAAATTTACATTATAACAAATTTATAATATTTAATTAACTACGTTACTCTTTTAAAATTATCTTAGCGATTAGTTAATAAAATTTATTTAGGATCGTATTTCTTTCTTGCTCGAATTGATAATAAGCATTCTAGATTATTGATCGAAATTTAATATTCAAACCGAGTACTATTGTACCAGCATCATCAGCCTATATTCTCTGCTTGACGAACTTGACGACTAATTTGACTGCCTAGATGACGAACTTGACGTTCACTTACTGGCTAGAAAATTGAAGCATTTAAAAAGGATCGATCAGTTAGATATATGCAAGAATAAATAATCCCATAGAAATAGCCATTGTCAAACCCCAAACAACTTTGTTCCAATCAAAAATTTTCTGTCCATCTAATAGACCAAATGGCATAAGATTAAACATTGCAATCCAGCCATTAAATGATGCGCCTGCTGCCAAATATGGATAATATGGATAATAGTAATATGATAAGGCTAGGAATGCAAACCCCATGACTAAGTTCGTTAATGGTCCAATAAATGCAACTCTGCCAAATCTATTTGTATCTGATAATCCAACCATGACAGCACCAGGGGCTATGAACTTAAACGGCATAATTGGTAAGGCTGATATTGCTGTTACTATAAGACCATACATCTCAGCTCTAAATTCTGCCCAGCTCCCATAAAATTGAGCCAAGAATTTATGAGCTAATTCATGAACAAGGAATGCACTGATAAATATAGCTAAGAATTGCCAAGAAATGTATCGGTAGTTGTTTAATGAAAGACCCACTGCAGTAACTAAGAACATTGCAGCAGATAAATGCAGTAATTCAGTTTTGGAGGATTTTATTCTTATCGCTCTGGATAACGAACTCAAGATATTGCTGCTCCCACTTACGCCATTATGGCCTTTATCTAAAAATACACCCTTTCTTTTCTCTGTGTATTCGTCTATAAAAGGACATGAATGATTAATGGGAATTCTATGGATATGACAAAATGATTCTTGGCAGTAATTACATTTAAAGGGAATGCTTTCAGTTACTCCGCAAATATAACATTGAGCCATGGTCTATCTTATTAATACGATACCACATATTATCACTAGCGCTCGCGCAACGAGCCTCTATGTGTTTTTTTTGAAACCTTTGCATAATAGTGGACGAATTTAGATTGACAATAAGAATATGAAATCGATGCTGGTAAAATATTATTTGGGTTTGTTTCACTAGGATTACACAAAGCATATCTCCTCTTCCAACATACTACAACAAAAAGCATAATTAAATGATATTCTCCATTTATATCAAATATATGCTATATTATAACGGTAAATAGGAATCTTTGGTGAAGATTTTTGGTAGGCGAGGCTACATGTTCTAGGTTACAGAAAATACCTTCTGGTCTAAGTGCAAAAAAGACTTCTGTATAAAGAGAATACTTGCGCTGATGAGTCAGATGATTGTATAGCAAAGCTTGGTATAATAGCATCGAAATAGCCAAGTTCAGGCAATGGATCTTGGAGATCATGTTATACTATTCTTACTCATTTATCATCTGCGAAATTTTTCTTGACTGAATTTATAATGGTTAGAGAAACATCTATGGCTACAGTCTCGATTCGAGTCGACTCATTTTAAGCAGCATTACTACTGTCGCTGCTTAATAATCTTCCATCCCCGTTCCAAGATATAAAATACGTTTTGCAGTAAGAGGAATATAATCAAAAAGCACTGATTCTCCTTCTTTTCTATGAGGAATATCATTTGCTCTACTCAAATATTCTGTAGCATGTTGCTCAGATATCCATTCATTATAAGGCCTAGTAATTTCATCCGCAACTTCCTTTTCATTCAGTAATTACATATTTTATTTGCACTGATGCCTTATATTAGAATAGCATTTGGTTAACTATACTGCATAAATACATTTTACATACTTATCTTTTGGTTATATGTAGAAGGATTCTAAAGCTTTGTAAAATAAAGACTATAGTTATATTCAAAGATCTACAAAGTTAGTTCAAGATTTATTACAATGAGTCTTCTGATTGATCATGCATTTGTTTCTGTTGTTAGTTAAAAAAGGTTTCAAACATCAACAAATTGACTAATCGCATGCTTCCAATGCCTTTGCGATATCATAAATTATATATATAAAAAATAAACAATTATGTATAAAATGGCAAGCGATAGTAATAATAGTAATACGAATAAAAAAAGAGTAAGTAAAAAAGGAATACTACTAACGGCTCTTATTGTTGCAGGAATTATTGGAACAAGTTTTATAGTGTATTTTATACCGTAGCTATCTATGTATTTAATTGGCTAGTACTCTCGAATATTGGCTTATGGTTACACTAATCGTCCTGGAATTAAAGAACCGAGTACTACTATTGTCTCAGTCGTTAGTTCGTCACATTTATTTTGATATTCCAGTCTGTTAGAAGATAAATCAATTATGGTTAGCAGATTTGTTTTAAATAGTTAAGTATTTTATAACCCGCATTCTAATTTAGCAATGATAGGAAAAGTTGAGTTTTAGAGATAGAGAGCCAGATGATTGGTTGGTTTAGAAGGCTCTTTAGTAGTAGTAATAGAACTAATAGTGACATCATTAAAGAATTTATTGATTCTGTAGGAAGAGAAATGAAAAGAATGTTTGAACAACAACAATTTCAAGACATACAATCAAAAGCACCAAAAGAATTGGTAAGAGAATATGAAACACTAAAAGGAGATAAGGTAAGAGAAATAGGACCAATAGTTTACGGTTATTCTGTAAACATCGCGCCTGATGGCAAACCAAAGATAAGAGAGTTTGGCAACATACGCTCCAGTGGGCGTAACAAAATGTTTGGTGGCAGTAGTAATAGTATTGATGATGCTGTTGATGATGAAGAACCTCAAATTACAGCTGAAAGAGAGCCTATAGTTGACGCACTAACTACTGATAAAGAAGTTAAGGTCATAGTAGAAGTACCTGGTATAAATAAGGAGAATATTAAAGTAAATGCTTATGACACCTCAGTAGAGATATCTGCAATCGACACTGCAGAAAGTAAAAGGTATCATCGTTTAGTTGATCTACCATCAGAAACAGATACTATCATTATTTTGTAACTTTCTCTATACTTAGTATAATATCATAGATGCTGCGCTAAAGATATTAAATGTTCAATATATATCTTGTATCCAGCTGCGGCTATCAAATCTTCATCTATGATCAACAATTCCATTCTATCAATGGATTGTTTTAGAATCTCTGAGTGAATCATACGATTTTGTTCTCTAAGTTTATCTAAATTCTTCTCAACTATTTGTTGTAATTCCGGGCTTTCCAGTTTTCGTTTTAGATTTTCAAATTGTTTTAGCTGTTCGTTTATAGAATTGCTAGACATAATATGATCCGATACATATATGATGTAAGCAGGATTCTTAAAGATTCTGTATAACAATTGCTCTGCAAAATGAAATCTATAAAACAATAATAATCTTTTAAAGTTTAGCAAAACCGTTTTTATCTGATGAAAATAATAATTATAAAGTAAAAATAAAATAAATAAAGATCGATGGGGGTTTTCTACATTTCATTCCGAGACACTGTTGAAAGAGTTTGATAGCTTCATATTTTACTTTAGATATGTTCTTCAAGTTTAGTTTTCATTCTATTAAATGAAAATATTGTAAATATTTAATAATTCCATTGTGGATTAGTATTTTGTAGTAGAGGAGCGGAATAAGTCCTTATCCAGCGTAAAGGATTTATCATAGCCCTGATCCGATAAATCCTTCCACTCTACTACAACTGAAATTTTTATCGTATATAATTATTATAAGAGTTGTCATATCTTTTTATTAAGAATGAAGTCATGGAACGCAAGCTACATTTAGTTTTTCTCTACCATTAAGTTGAGTTTTTTAATATAGAATCAATTGAAGATCTTTTCAATTTCCATTAGGAAAAAGTGATTATTTATATCAAAATATTTCATCGATATTATTTATCGTTACCACAGTTAAATTCAATAATAAAGACCAGATAAAGGTTCAATGCTTATTGGAATTTATCACAGCGCCTTAACTTTACGTTTTATCTTCATATTAATATATCATAATATGTTCTTAGTAGTTAAAGTATTAATAGATAAAGACAAGGATATCTCCAAATAGTTGATTAATTATTTAAGAAGATATGGTTACAATTCAGGTTAGCAGAGAATTAGCTGCACCACTTGATAAAGTCTGGGAGATCGTAGCAGATGTTGATAGAGAACCTGAATTCTGGCATGGTACTAAATCTATCAAAAATACAAAAAAGATAGGAAAGATCATCGAAAGAGAAGTAGTAATTAGTTTTAGAAATTCTATATGTAAAGAAATTGTGACAATAGACCCAAAAAAATCGATTAAAATAAGAATTATAGATGGTCCAATGAAAGGCACAAAAAACATTATCATAAATGATGTAGGAAATAATAAAACTAGAATAGACGTAGAATGGGATATCAAATTAGCAGGTTTTTTGGGAATGTTCACAAGAATGGTAAAAAAACACATTTTGGAAGGAAGAGAAGAAGCATTAGAACGGATATCGAAAACATTAGCATAATTATTTTATTCTTAAATCTAATTCTTCCTCTATTCTGATTTACTCCCTATATTTAAAATAATCAGGCTTCACACTTACATTAGATAATCAATTTGTTTATAAAATATTGCATCCAATAATACACACGCGTCTTAAATGTGGAAATTTAGTCTCCTATCTAATTAGTCGTAGTTTTTGTTATATACATTATTTTACACATTATCTATTTCTCTTTTTTAGTAGGCCATTTATCCGTATGTGTATTACAAATAGAGGAATTTTGTACAACATAATTTAGTGTTTTTTAGAGTGTAGGTGACCGACTCTGTTAGATGAAGCTTCTAGAATTCACCAAATAGATAATATCTGTTCATTGATAAAATTTTTTACATGTCTACGGTGCATATTCTATATATAAGTTCCATTTTTAAATCCCAACTTTATTATAATCATTATTGCAATAGTGTTAAATATGAAACGACTTACTAGATTCGATTTCAAAAAATCAGTATTATTATTTACTTTTGGTATAATTCTTATTTGTGCTTTTCCAGCTAATAGCGCTATATATGCACAACAGCCGCAACAGCAACTGCAGCAACAAGTAATAGGTGTAAAAATTACATCACCTAGTACAGGTCAACAAGTCCCAGCTGGCGAGCTTACAATATCAGGATCATCAACAGATAATGCTGCTGCAGATTGTACAGTCTATGCTGATTGGAATAACTTAAAACCATTTCAAAAAGCTGTAGCAACTGGTCCTGGGGGAGTAAATGATTATTCAACATGGAATTTTACATATACTGCTGATTACCATCTTATTACAAATGGAAGTACAAACGAACTAACTTCAAAATTATCTTGTATTAATAATCCTACTAATTTAACAAAATGGTATAGTGTAAATGTCATAGGAGCAGTATCTGATCAAAATCAACAACAACAACAACAACCAGTATCCACTTTAGGCAATACCACAACTTTAGATAATGTTACGGCATCAACAACGATAGCAGCAGGAGGAGAAAATAAGGGTGTTGGAAACGTATTACCAACACCTACTGTAGAAGTAGAAAAACAAAAGCCCTCAGCATCAACAACGGACAAAAATGCTGAACCTGTTAAGTCTCCTTTACCCTCGAGTCCTGTAACATCCACAACCTCCTCAGAAAGTAAGAATACTGCTAAGGATAAAGAGGATACTACTATCAAAACAATCAATCAGATTGCACAACGAGTAGCAAGCACAAATCCAGATACTAATCCAGTTCAGGTCCAACAAATACTTGTACAATTAGCCAAGCAATCAGCTCAGACAGCAAGTAAAGAGAAGGCTATTGAAGAAATTCGTCAGATATATTCGCAGGTTACCATCTATCCATTTGGTACCGTATCACAATCATTATCCAATTTTGCACAAAAACTAGCATCCGGTGATAATGTAGCATATATTATAGAACAAATTATACAAGAGAAAGCTAGGGGTAAAAACATATCGCAGTCGCTAGTCAATATAGCTGTTCAACTAGTATGCGGTGGATCAGGCAACGTAAACGAACACGTAAGACAGGCAGCACAGATAATAGCAAATCAAGCTGGTGTCTCTGTTGAGAAGGTAGAGTCAATACTCGTACAAATAGCTCTTCAAATTTTCAAAACACAAGGAAATGTTGTGACTGCACAATCTATATGTCAGATTGCAAGTCACATAGCACATAATCCAAATGGAATTATAGCACAAACAATATTACAGCTTGTAAAACAGGATACAGATGATGGTGGTAAAAGCGGTGAAACTATACAGATTATAAAAAAGGTGGTCAAAAGCAGTGAAGTTAATAAAGGAGATGGAATCAGCAGTAGCAGTAGTAGCAGTAGCAAAGAAAAATTTCCCGTATTTTGTATTCTATGTGCAGTAAATTCCGATATCGATAGGAGGATATATAATATCGCTATAATAATAGCTAGGCAAACTGATGTTTCAGTAGAAGCAACTCTAATAGCGCTTAGTGATTTTCTTATTCGAGTTGCTAACGATGCTGGACCATCTCAGGCTCTACAATCTCTGCGCAATCTCGAAACAGATGTGGCAGCAAATCCCATTGTATTAAACAAAATAGGTGCTGTTGCAAAATTATATGAAGGTGGTCAAGATCATACTGCAAACCAAGTTTCAGATTTTGTGGCGGATAAATTATCTGCAAGTGTGGATCCAGTAGTGGCATTAGCAGAAGTACAGATACCTGAATCAGCATCAATTCCAGCAGACGGAGAAAAAGTTGTTAGCCCAATAAAACAAGGGGAAGATGTATTATCCTTCCTAACAACAACAGCAGCAGCACCAACAACAACAACGACAGCAGCAGCAGCAGCAGCACCAACAACAACAACGACAGCAGCAGAAGAAGAAGATGAAGGTGAAGTAGAATCATTAGGAACAACAACGACAGCAGCACCAACAACAACAACAACAGCAGAAGAAGATGAAGAAGAAGCAGATGATATAAGCGATAGTAGCAGCAGCGACAGCAGCGATAGTAGCAGCAGCGACAGCAGCGATAGTAGCA
>Ga0126304_10000303_pt1 | contig 18711 bp, 19 predicted proteins | sample Plot25_FD_92538 | JGI IMG/M metagenome (GOLD analysis project Ga0126304, IMG submission 92538) | Serpentine soil microbial communities from UC McLaughlin Reserve, CA, USA - Plot25 | ecosystem: Environmental > Terrestrial > Soil > Grasslands | place: USA: UC McLaughlin Reserve, Lake County... | reverse complement strand
GTCCTCCGTCCCGTCACGATAGCTCCAATCGAGGAGAACGCCTCGTCTAGCATCTCTGCGGCCTGGGACGAGACCTTGAACGTCATTTCGCCGCTAGGCGCGACGTAATCGGTGTCGCCGCTGGAGTACCAGTCGAAGAGCCTCATTCCTCCTTCACCGAGCGGATGCTCCGGCCCGTCGTTCGGTCCGGCGATGAACCCGTCCAGCGACATCGTGAGTCCCGAAGTTACTTTGCCCATGTCCCTACTCTCCTTTCGTCCTGGCTACTCTAATGGCCGGTAGCTGCTGCACACACCAGCGGTTGCCGTCAGGATCGCTGAAGAAGACGCACCCGACGTTGTCGAGGTCTTCCCCCTCCTCAGCCGGACGGTAAGCGCCCTCGTCGAAGACCTGGACATCACCGACATCCACGCCCCGCTCCATCAGCTCGGCACGTGCGGCCCGCACGTCCCTGACCACCAGGAACACGCCATCTATGGAGCCCGGTTCCATGGCGATGGTGCTCGTTCCCAGATGTATCGAGCACGCAGATCGGGGAGGGGTTAGTTGGACGAGGTGGACCTCATCGCTGATCCTGTAGTCTATGTCCAAGTTGAACCCGACCTTCTCAGCATAGAAGTCTCTGGCGCGTTCCTCGTCCGAGACCGGGACCGTCACAACCTCTATCTTCCAATCCATAGTGCTCCTTCCTTTCGCCGGAGGAGGCGCTGATTCCCCGAGGTCAGCGTCCTCTCGTTCTCTCCAGTAGAGGGCTTGAAGTCCCCCTAGTCCTCTTCGACTGCCTTCGTAACGATCTCGGAGATCTGCTCGGCAGCCTCAAAACCGGCGGTGAGCCTGTTCTTCGTCAGGGCCCACGTGACACCCGTTGCGGTGTCGGCGCATGCGAAGCTCCCGCCGACGCCCCCGACCCCGAGCACGCTCCGGGTCTCTTGCGGGTCCGCTCCCAGGCGACCAACGGAGTAACCGAGTGCCCAGGTGGTCGGGAAGCCCATGATCTGGTCCACTCCGGTGAACGTCCCGGCGGATATCTCGCGCAGCCGCTCGGGCGAGACGAGCCGGACGCCATCCACTTCGTCCACCACCGCGGCGTACATTCGCGCCACGGCCCGCGCTGACATCTTGCCTCCGGCCGGTATGTCGGCCATCAGGATGTCGGGACGGTTACCGAACTCGGCGGTCGGGGTCACCTGCCGCGGTCCCAGCTTGAAGAAAGGAGAATCATCGGGCATCGAGGCGAGCATCTCCGCGCTACCTTCCATGTCCTCCAGGGTGGCCAGCCTGCCCAACTCGGACTCGGGGACGCCGAAGTAGATCTCATCGGCGATGCCGAGCGGAACGGCCACCTCCTCACGAAGCACCTGCGAGATGGGCTTGCCCGTAGTACGGCGCACGATCTCCCCGACGATGTAGCCGAACGGGTATGCATGGTAGGCAACCTTCGTACCGGGCTCCCACCAGGGCTCGGCTTCGGCTATCGCGGCGCACATCTTGTCCCAGTCACACAGGTCCTCTGGCGTGGTGTCGTCCGGTATCCCAGGCACGCCGACCGTATGCGTCAGCACGTGCCGCACGGTAGCAGCCTCCTTACCGTGGGCGCCGAATTCGGGCCAAAGGTCCACGACCGGCGTGTCGTAGCCGAAGAGGCCACGCTCGACGAGCACATGGGCCACGGTCGAGGTCGCGCCCTTGCCGACCGAGTAGCAATAGAACGGCGTGTCGGGTTCGACCAGGCGCCCGGTCTCATGGTCGGCAACACCAGCGACGGCGTCGGTCACCTGCTCGCCATTCCGGAAGACGGCGACCTGCAGACCGCGCTCCGCTCCCGATTCGACCAGCCCGTCGATGGCTTCCTGTACTTGGGTCTGGATGTCGTCCATGATCCTCCCTCTTCTCGTTGCCGGTCAGGTGAATGACGGGACCTTACGCCGCCTCACAGTCGACCGGTTCCGCTTCGGCCTGGACCTCTACTTCTGTCTGGCGTTCTGACTGCAGGACCGTCATCGCAATGGCGATCGCCACGCAGACGAGTACGGCTCCGATCCCGAACGCGAGGTGGTAGCCGCTCGTCAACGCGGCCGCAGTGGACTCGCCGTCCCCGATCAGCCGGTCGCTCCGCGATGCCGACAGGGTCGCTAGTACGGCCAGGCCAAGGGCGCCGCCGACCTGCGCTGTGGTGTTGATCAGGCCGGAGGCCAGCCCCGCGTCGCTCGCGGTAGCGCCCGACATCGCGAGCGTCATGAGCGCCGGGAAACACAATCCGGCCCCGATGCCGAGCAGGACCATCACGGGCAGGATGTGGACCACGTAATCTCCCCCGACCGGCGCCCGCGTGAACAGCGCGAGCCCACCCATGAACAGCGCGAGGCCGCCGAGCACCAACGTCCTCGCGCCGAAGCGCATGACTAGGCGGTCGGTGTAGCGGAACGAGAGGGTTCCCATGAGGATCGTTACGGGCAGGAACGCGAGACCGGTCTGCAGAGCATCGTAGTCGAGGATACGCTGCAGGTAGAGAGCACCGAGGAAGAACATCCCGAACATCCCGGCGACGCTCAGAACCTGGATCAGGTTCGCCCCAGCGACGTTGCGCGAGCGGAAGATCCGCAACGGTATCAGCGGACTCTTCGCCGTCGCCTCGCGGGCGAGGAAGGCCGCCAACAACACGAGCGAGAGGACACCCAGCGCCAGGGTGCGGCCAGCGCCCCAACCGTACTCCGCGGCCGGATTGACTATCGTGTAGACACCGAGCATAAGCGAGCCGGTGATCAGGACCGCACCGGGCACGTCCGCGCCGTCGCCGAACCCGATTCCCCCGTCGCGTTCGATCAGCCGTCCGGCGAGCACCGCCGTCGCGATGCCGATCGGGACGTTCACGAAGAAGATCCAGTGCCAACTGATGGACTGCGTAAGCACGCCACCGACGAGCAGGCCCACCGCGCCACCGGCTGAAGCAACAAAGGCGAAGACGCCGATGGCCTTCGCCTGCTCCCGCGGCTCGGGGAACATCGTGACGATCATGCCCAGGATCACCGCTGAGGTCATGGCGCCGCCGGCACCCTGAACGAAGCGGGCAACGACCAACAACTCCTGGCTCTGGGCCACACCACAAAGCAATGAGGCAGCCGTGAACACACCAAGGCCGGCCAGGAACATCCCCCTGCGGGAGATGAGGTCCCCAAGCCTCCCCGCGAGCAGCAGCAGGCCGCCGAAGGCGATCAGGTACGCGTTGACGACCCAGGCCAGACCAGCCTGCGTGAAACCAAGGTCGACCTGGATCGACGGCAACGCCACGTTCACCACCGTGGCGTCCAAAACGATCATGAGCATCCCCACACAAAGCACGTATAGGGCGACCCAACGCGTCTTCCCACTACCCATCGCCCCAGAAGGCCACCCTTCGCTCATCTCAACCTTGCGCTCCGTCATTTCCCTCTACTCCGATTCCCGAGACTGCAGTACCATTAATTAGAGAATACGGAGATAGTCCTAAAAAACAACCATAAATTCTAGAATACCTGACTGTATATGTAGACTTCAGTACTTTCGGTGCTATACTCTCTAGCATGGTGACAAGACGCACATACGATGATGGGTGTGCGGCGGCGCATGCGCTCGACCTGGTCGGTGAGCGCTGGGCGCTGTTGGTTGTTCGCGAGTTGTTATTGGGACCGAAGCGGTTCACGGATTTGCGGGCCGGGTTGCCGAACACCAGTCCCAACGTGCTCGCCCAGCGTTTGCGCGGGTTGGAGGAGGCCGGGATCGTACGCCGCCGCAGGCTCCCTCCGCCGGCGGCGTCAAAGATCTACGAGTTGACCGAGTGGGGCGCGGAGTTGGAGCCGGTCATCATCAGGCTCGGCAGGTGGGGTGCTCGCTCCCCGTTCAAACCCGAAGACGCTCCTTTAGGTGTTGACTCCCTCATACTCTCCTTCCGGACGATGTTCGATCCTGAGCATGCTGAGGGCATCGAGGCGAGCTACGAACTGAGGATGGGAGAGAATCGCTTCCGGGCCGAGGTAAGCGGGGGCAGCTTCCAGGTCGAACGCGGAAGTGCGGAGCGGCCCGACGTGATTATCGAGTCCGACTCGGATACGCTGGCCGAACTGGTCTATGACGATCGCTCCCTATCGGAAGCGTTGCGTTCGGGGGAATTGAAGGTCGAAGGCGACGAGACTGCGGCAGAACGCTTCCTCACGCTTTTCCCTTTGCCAGAGCCTGTTCCGCTCGCATTAACGTAACCAACCTGAATATCGTCATTGTGCCGCCTGGCACGCATTTGCCCTCGTGACGCTGGGCGAGATAGACAGACTCGTCTTTTGGACATTACTACCTTTGATAGAGGTGTGGGGTTGGCGAGTTGGGCCGAGTTCGAAGCCGCTGCTCCCAAGCTAGCAGTTGAGGGCAGGGGCCTTTTCTACCAGTTCGGCTTGGGCCTGAGATTTTTGGCCACAGTTCGCGAGGATGGTGGACCCCGCCTGCATCCTGTTTGTCCGGTGATCACGCCGTCCGGACTATACCTGTTTGTCGTGCCATCGCCCAAGCGCGGTGACCTGCGGCGCGACGGACGCTATGCGCTGCATTCCTTCCCGCAAGAGGAGGTGGATGACGAGTTCTGCGTAACCGGGCGTGCGACCGAAGTGCAAGCTCCTGACATCCGGGCGAAGGTGGCCGACGCTTACCACGATCAGGTCGAAGAGGAGTGGTCTCTTTTCGCCCTCGACATCGAGAGATGCCTGCACGCGAAATATCGCCACAGAGGCAACTGGCCGCCGACTTATACGAAGTGGGCAGAGTACAGACGCTAGCTGATAGCTTGCAAAGAGGGACCTCTTTGCGAGGGTTGCTCTACTTCGCGACGTCCACAGAGACCCTGTCGGCTTGCACGATGTAGCGCACGTACCAGTTCGGGCCCATCGTCCAGTAGTCGCCGAAGTTCTCTATGCAGGTTTGCAGGGAGACCATGTCCCTGCCTGCCTGCGGACCCGTGATCCAGGTCTCGTTCGGCGTTATCTCGTGGAACTCCGTAACCTCGTAGGTGTAGGTAGTCCCGTTGACGTCGCCGAGATAGATCTTGTCCCCCTGGGCGAGCAGGGGCAGGTTGTAGAAAATGTGGTAGCTGCCCGTGCCAGGCCAGCCGAGCCTGTGTCCCACTATGTATGTGTTGGAGTTGGGTTGCCACGGGAAGCCCGTCTCGGCCAGCTTGATGAGACCGTAATCGAGGGGCGTTTCTGGCCCTGCATGGCCCTCCCTAGGATCGCTCGTGTTCGTCACGTATACGTCGTACAAGTCAAGAGCGGGTATCGACATCCAGAGATCGTCCGTCGGCGGAGTGGGTATCCCGGTCGACTTCTTCTCAGGCTTCTCGGCGCCCTTGGAAGCCTGATCTTTGGCAGCATCTTTCTCATCAGCCTCCTGACCGGCGGCAGCCTTGGGGGCATCGGCAACGCGCACAGACGCGGCCCTCGCCACAGTGGTCTTGTCCACGCTCAGGAAGGCGACCGATTGCAGATCGGGGGGGCTAATCTCGCTGACCAACAACGCGCCGAATGCCACAAGGGCGACCGACAAGAGCAGGAAGAACCCGGCCCACCGGCGTCGCCTCCTGAACTTGCGTCGATCAGACCTTTTGCCCATGTACCCTCTCCGTTCTTCTCACCTGCGCAAAGGCTGCTCTTGACTGCGGCGCTGCTGCTTCGCCGAACGAAACATGCGCGAGATTTTAGCAGCACTTTTCGTAAAGCGGTAGAGTAATTGATGAACATTTCTTAATGACTGACAATCCTTCTCCGCCGATGGCCTCGAGTTTCGCCGGCCGTAGACGCAGTAGGGCGACGGTCCTTTACCACTGGTCCGAGAGCCGAGATACGGTAGTATATATGCCGTTCCCGAGATCTTCCCCGGCCCTGGCGTTGTCAGGAACGCTGGTCGGTATCAGCGTGCGGCGTCGGTTGCGGGGGTCGGGTAGTAGCAATCGTTTCCAAGATCACAGAGAGGTTGGCGGTTGAACACGGAGACGGAGAGAACCACGAGGGTACAGGCTGGGGAGTCCACCCTTGTGGCGCGGGGGCTCAAGAAGAGTTACGGGGGCTTCGAGGCGGTCAAGGGCGTCGACTTCAGGGTCTCCGGTGGAGAGTGTTTCGGTTTCCTTGGCCCGAACGGGGCTGGCAAGACGACGACGATGAAGATGATCTACGCTGCCGTAATACCGACGGACGGAGAACTCTCCGTAGCCGGCCTCGACGTCTACCACCACGAGCGGGAGATCAAACGCCGCATCGGGGTCGTCCCTCAGGAGAACAACCTCGATGACGAGCTCAAGGTGGAGGAGAACCTGCTCATCTACGGCAGATACTACGACCTTCCCCGCAAGCTCGTACTAAGGAGGGCGGAGGAGCTTCTCGACTTCATGCAGCTCTCCGAGAGGGCCGAAGCGACGGTCGAGCAGCTCTCCGGTGGGATGAAGCGGCGCCTGCTCATCGCCAGGGCCCTGCTCAACGACCCCGAGATCGTCGTCCTCGACGAGCCGACCACCGGACTCGACCCGCAGGCGCGCCACCTTGTGTGGGACCGTTTGCGCGAGCTCACGGAGGAAGGCAAGACCCTTCTGCTCACCACCCACTACATGGAAGAAGCCGCGCGCCTGTGCGACAGGCTCGTCATCATGGAGGGGGGTCTGATCATCGCCGAGGGGACGCCTAGGGCGTTGGTCGAAGAGCATGTCAGCCCGCAGGTGCTCGAGTTCAGGACGGATCACAGGTCCCTTGACGCGCTCGTTCCCATTCTCGAGGCGGCCTCCGACGCCGTCGAGCGGACCGGTGATGAGTCGATCCTCGCCTACACCGAAGACGCGGACGCGCTCCTCGAGAGAGTGCGTGGCTCGGGGACGAGGATCGAGAACACCGTCTACCGTCAGGCCGGGCTCGAGGATGTCTTCCTGCGATTAACGGGGAGGAGGTTGATCGAGTAGTGGGCACTGTAAGGATACCGTCGGCGCGCGGATCGTTCAGGGTGTGGCAGCGCAACATCACCATATTCCGGAAGTACTGGAAGACCATATTGTTCCCCAACTTCGTCGAGCCGCTCTTGTATCTGGCGGCCCTCGGGCTCGGGCTCGGGGCGTTCATCCAGCAGGGAGGCATCCATGGCCAGCCCTACGTCCAGTTCGTGGCGCCGGGGCTTTTGGCGAGCAACGCCATGTTCGCGGCATCCTTCGAGAGCACGTTCAACACCTTCGTAAAGCTCAAGATAGACAAGATCTACGACGCCATAATAACCACGCCGGTCAACGCGGAGGACGTGGTTGGCGGTGAGTATCTTTGGGCGGGGACGCGCGCTGCGCTGTACGGCACAGCCTTCCTCGCGACGATAGTGGTACTCGGGATCGTGTTCGGGCAGCCGCTCGTCACTTCGTGGTGGGCTTTGCTCTTGCCCCCGATGCTGCTTGTGATCGGCGTCATGTTCAGCGTGATGGGTACGCTGTTTACCAGCCTCATAGAACGCATAGACCTCTACGCCTACTACTTTACCCTGGTGGTGACGCCTCTATTTCTGCTCTCAGGCGTCTTCTTCCCCGTAGACGACTTCCCCGCGCCGGTCCCGCAGGTCGCCTGGTTCACCCCGCTCTACCACGCGGTCAACGTCTGCAGGGAGCTCGCCACGGGTCCTTCGGCGAGGGTACTAATTGATGTAGCGTGGATCTTTGCCTTCACTGGCGCTCTGGCCCTGATCCCGGTCCAGATCATGCGCAGGCGGCTCATCGGCTGAGGGTCGGGACTCTGTTAGGATGTCCCAATGGAGGCCGAGCAGTTCACCGTGCGCTTAGCAAGGCATGATGATGAGCAGGCTATCGCCGCCCTCGTCGTAGAAGGATTCCTGGACCAATTCAGGCACATCTTCGGCGGTAAGATGGACCGTTCGCTCAAGGTCATGGAGAAGTGGATCTCCCTGGAGCACGTCTCGGGCGGCGTGAGGTCCCTCGTGGTCGAAGGATACACGAATGCGGAGATCGCAGGCAGTGTTGGCGTCAGGACCGAAGCCTCCAGGGAGGACATTCTCGCCCGCGGTCTATGGACCGCCCTCACCCGTAATCTCGGCATTCTACGGGCGGTCTGGGCGACGATCCTGCTCTCCTACCCGACTTACTCCTCCGTCACCTCAGAGGCCTATATCGAGCGGCTCGTGATCTCTCCCTCCTTCCGGCGTCAAGGCATAGCGAGGCGCCTGCTTTCGGCGGCAGAGGACCTCGCCAGGGACGCAGGTAAAAAGACCGTCGGCCTGCACGTGACGGGCAGCAACCTGGGCGCGCTGCGACTCTACGAGGCGGAGGGTTACATGGTAGTTTCGCGGCAGAGATCCCTAATCGCCGCCTGGTTTATGGACATCCGCGAGTGGCTGTATCTGAAGAAGGAGCTATAAAGCAACCTGCTGAAAGCAGATTGCGCAATTCAGCACTTCAGCTCTCTTGTTCGCCCCGGCCAGACGGGTAATTGTCGTCGTCGTCTTGCCCGTCGGAGAGGGTATCCTCGGGCCGCGCGCGTGAGCCGAACTCGCGCTGCGTCTCTGGCCAGTCGAAGAGGTCAGGCGGCAACTCGGACAGGAAGTCTTCACCGGAGGACTCACGCCTGTCCTTGGAGCCCGGGGCCGGTGGCTCCTGGGCGGTGTCCGAGTAGGCCTGCGGAGGTGGGATTCTGGCCGGATATTTTCCCCCGTGTTTGCGGACGACCCTCGGTAGGTTGTCACGTTCGGCGTCGAACACCGTGGGGCGCGCGCTTAGGTCCACCGTATCGTCCGACGGGCCCGTGATATCCGTGGATGGGTACGTCTCGCCGCCCTCGTCCACGTAGTCGCTTTCGGCCTCCACTTTCGTCTCAGGGACCGGGTGGATATAGTCCAGGTAGCGCGCGTCGCCCGTGAGGAAGGCGAGGATCTGGGCGTTGAACTCGGCGACACGTTCGATCATGGGCATGTGGCCGCATTCGTCGATAAGGCAGATCTCGGCCTTGTCGACGCCCCCGGCCCACACCCCGACCGCTTGGGGGTCGACGATCTGATCCTCCTCCCCGGAGACGACGAGGAGGGGGATCTTTATGATCCTCACCTGCCTGGCCAGGCGGCCGCGGGAGATCTCCCGCCTTGCGATACTCAAGGTCTTGGAGACGGCCGCGGGCGTAGAACGTCCGGCGTCATCCACGATCTCTTCGGTGAGGTCGTCGGAGTCGGCGACGAAGGGCCGCATCCAGAGGCGGCGGACCGGCCGCGCCACGCGCCCCAGGGCGTAGAAGATGGGGCCGACGACCGGTAGGGTGACGAGCCAGAGCATCGTCGGAAGGTCGATCTGGTTCTCGTCGGCCGGAGTCGAGATGATAACGAGTCGCCCGACGACGTCGGGATAATCGGCCGCGAGCTTCACCGCCATGGCCCCGCCGAGGTCGTGGCCGATTATGTTCGCGCGGGTCAGGCCGAAATGGGCGCAGAAAGCGTAGAGAAGCCTGCTCCCGTTTCGGATCCCGTAGCCGGAGAGCGGCTTATCGGACTCTCCGAACCCGCTCAGATCCAGGGTATACACAGTGAAGCGCTGCGCCAGGCGCCCTGCAAGCTGTTCCCAGATGCGAGAGGAAGTTAACCAGCCGTGCACGAGCACGACCGCAGGCCCCCCGCCGATGATGCGGTAGCGGATCCAGACGCCCTCGAGCTCCACGTACTCCGTGTCACGGGCGCTCTCTACCTCCCTGGCGTCGCGCCCGAGCGCGACGGAGGCGGCGAGGATCACAGCAACCACAACGAACAAGATTATCAATGTGATGCCCATAGAGGCCATGATAGCGCAACAACGGGGGCTCTCGCATGTTCCGCGGGTGTGCTCTGGTCCTTTCTATGAACCCCAGCGGCTGCTCACGACCCGCCGGATAAGGACGGAGGCGATAATCGTCGAGGCCAGCGAGAATGCCGCCTGGAGCACCGCCTCCTTCACGTCATCCCTGACGCCGCGGACCTCGGGTTCTTGGATCAGCCTGTCTGCAAGCTGGCTCGCGAGTACGTAGGCGATCCCCGTCGAGAGGATCGAGATCACCCGCTTTTGCGTCTCGTCGTTCATAATAAGGCACCTCCCCAAGCTCTCCACAGACCGGAGCCGTGGCGAAGATTCTACCCCATCTTCTCGATGTTCCCTCTCAGCCGATCCTTTCGCGCCTGTCGTGGCTGTAGAGGCATTCCAGCTGGGAGCGGAGGAGGGTACGGTCGTAGAGGCCGGCCAGGCAGTCTATGCAGAAAAGCACCTCCTCAGGGCGTCCAGGGTGCAGATCGTTATCCATCATGAAATCGAGGAGTTCCCTGTATTCCTCACCGACCTGATCCACGAACTCCGAGAACGATATGCTGCCCGAGATAAGTCGCTCGCACGCTTCGTAGGGATCCAGCTTCCCCAGACGGCGGTTGGTGTGCCTCACGATGAGCCCAGGGGCGATGTCCCCGAGACCCATTCCCTCCTTCATCACCAAAACGGTCCCTTTCTAGCCCCCTGAGGGGTCGTTCCCCGTTTTCCTGACACCCCTTAGACCGCCGGCGCCCCATCCGCTGGCGATTCGTGCAGTCTACGTTCGGGCGCGCGTTTTGTAAAGCGTCTCGCCGAGGGTGGGTACCCCGAACGATATACTCCGAGATGATGTCGGGTGTAGCGAAGAAGAGTGGGACGTGCTGGAAGGGTGCTCTCGCGGATGGCCCGTAGCGTGAGCGTCCGGCGTGGCGCGCGGGTGGTCGTCCTCGGTGCGGGGTTCGCGGGGGCCTCCCTGCTCAGGCACCTTCCTCCGGATCTGCGAAGGCCCGGCGAGACCCTGCTGATCGACCGGAGGGAAGAGTATACTTTCGTGCCCCTGATCCACGAGGTCGCGGTAGGCCGCGTGCATCCGGAGACCGTAAGCTCGCCCATCGCACCGCTGTGCGCAGGCGCCTGCGACTTCCTCCACTCGGAAGTCTTGGGTATAGACCTCGCCCAGAAGACCCTGGAGACCCCAGAGGGCCCCGTTGGCTACGAGTATCTGATCGTGAGTCCAGGCAGCGTCGCAGCCGAGCCTGGGCCACGTCTACAAGATTACTTCCAGCCCTTCTGGAGCCTGGACGATGCGCTTCGCCTGCGCGCCGCCTTGGGTAATGCCTGGCGCCGCGCGACGAGCCCGGGGCCTCCGCCGCCAAAGGGCATCCTGACCGTGGCCATCGTCGGCGGCGGGGCGACCGGAGTGGAAGTGGCAGCCGAGGTGGCAGCCCTATTCGACTACCTCAAGAAACGCTCCCACCGCAGGCCTTCCGAACGACCGCGGGTGGTGCTGCTCGAGGCTACCGACAGGATGATGGACTGGCTCGATCCCTACTTCGATAGGGTCGCAAGGAAGACGCTCTCGGACCTCGGAGTCGAGATACGCCTGAACGCCCCCGTAGAGACGGCGAGCCCCGAGGGCGTCCTCGCCGGCGAAGACTGGCTAAAGGCGGCCACCCGGGTGTGGACGGCAGGCATCGAGGCCTCCTCACTGATGAGAAGCTTGCCGGGGGAACACGACGCCACAGGCCGCTCGCACGTGGACCAGTACCTCTCACTGCCGGATCACCCAGAGGTCTACGTGCTCGGTGACGCCGCGGTGTACACCGACCCACGCCTCGGCCCCATGCCCCCCACAGCCTCCATCGCCGTGCAGCAAGGGCCGTGGGTCGCGCGCGATATCAAGCGCCGGTTGCGTGGCGCAAAGAGCAAACGCGGCAGGCCGCCTTTCCGCCTCGTCGACAGGGGCTACGTCGTGAGCCTAGGTCCCGAGAGCGCCGTCGCCGACGCCGTCGGCCTCAAGCTGCGAGGCCCAGCGGCACAGGCGCTCTACAGGAGCGTCCTCCTCTACTACATGAAGAGCCGGCGCGATAGGATCCTCACGGGCGCAGACTGGGCGATGGAGCGGACCCTGGGACGGCTGGGATTCGGTAGCGATCAGCCCTCAGCGATCAGCCGTTAGCAAAGGCCTAAAGATGAAGTGTAACCCTCTAGCGTGGGATGGGGAAGGCCGACCCTTCCCCATCCCACACTCGTCAATCAGGATCTTGTTCTTGCTAAAATGCTGGAGTGCTGACATGCTGAAGTGCTAATTCACGTCTCGATCCGCACGGGAACCAGGTGCTGCTCTACTATTCGGGGCACGTCTTCACACGTTACGCGCGTGTACCAGACGTCGTCGGGATAGATAAACACGACGGGTCCCTCCTCGTGACGGCGGGTGCAGGCGTTCCTGAGCACGGCGGACGGTGGGATTCCTCGCAGTTCCACCTCTTCTCTGAACGCCTCCAACAATTCGCCTCCCCCCTTCGCGCCGCAGCGTCCCTCACCCGGCGTGGCGCAAACGAAGATATGGCACAGCTTCCTCATGCCCAGATTCTATGCCGCGATCAATAGAAGTCCAATGTAGGCTTCAGGTTTCAGGTGTCTCTGATGCAAGGTCCGTGCGCGCATGGGACCATTGCGCAGGGGGAGCCGAGCAGGGGCCACGAGCCATGCCTTGAAACATTCCTGAAGCCTGTAGCCTGATGCTTCCGTTCGCGAAGCGAACCGCCCTAGAAGCTCGTCACCGTAAGGCCGGTCTCCGCACGCTCCTGGATGCGTCTTGCCGTGCCGGTCTCCTTGGCCTTGTTTGCGACCGCTTCGGCGACGGCGGGTGCGACCCGCTCGTCGAAGACGGAGGGGATGATGTAGTCCTCCGAGAGGTCCTCTGCCGGGATCACGTCGGCAATCGCCTCTGCGGCGGAGAGCTTCATCGGCTCGTCTATCTCACGGGCCCTGACGTCGAGGGCGCCCCTGAAGATACCTGGGAAGCAAAGGACGTTGTTGATCTGGTTCGGGTAGTCGCTGCGTCCGGTGGCGATGATCCTCGCCTTCCCCACGGCGACCTCGGGCCTTATCTCGGGATCGGGGTTGGCCATGGCGAAGATGATCGGGTCCTGGTTCATGCTCTCGACGTGCTCGACGGTGAGTACGTCCGGCGCAGAGAGCCCGAGGAAGAGGTCGGCCCCGGCGACGGCGTCGGCGAGGTCGCCGGTCCTCCCCTCGGGATTGGTGTTCTCGGCGAACCACCGCTTGGACTGGTTGAGGTCTTCGCGCCCCTCGTGAACGATGCCCTTCGAGTCGCAGCCGACGATGTTCTTCGCGCCCGCCGCCATGATGATCTTGGCGCATGCCACCCCCGAGGCGCCGACGCCGTTCACGACCACGCGGAGGCCTTCTACCTCTTTTCCCACGATCTTGAGGGAGTTGATCAGGGCCGCCAGCACCACGACTGCCGTGCCGTGCTGGTCGTCGTGGAAGACGGGGATGTCAAGCTCCTTCTTCAGGCGCTCTTCGACCTCGAAGCACCGAGGGGCCGAGATATCCTCCAAGTTTATGCCGCCGAAGGCCGGCGCAAGATTCTTTACGGTCTCGACTATGGCATCCGTATCCTTAGTGTCGAGGCAGATCGGGAACGCGTCTACGTTCGCGAACTGCTTGAATAGCGCCGCTTTGCCCTCCATCACGGGCATCGCGGCCCTTGGCCCTATGTCCCCAAGACCCAAGACGGCTGTACCGTCGGAGACGACCGCGACAGTGTTGCGCTTGACCGTAAGGTTGAAAGCCCTCTCCGGCTCCCTCGCTATCGCCCTGCAGACACGCGCTACACCGGGCGTGTAGACCATGGAGAGGTCGTCGCGGGTGCGAATCTGAAGCTTGGAGCGGACCTCGATCTTTCCCCCAAGGTGCATGAGGAACGTCCTATCGGAGACGTTGACGACCTTGACCTGGGGCAGGTCCTCGACGCTTTGAACGATCTGCTGGCCATGCTCCGAGTCCCTGGCGTTGACGGTGATGTCACGGATGGTCCTGTCCTGGCTCATCCGCACGATGTCGACGGCGCCGACGAGCCCACCCGCCTCCCCCACCGCCGTCAGAATCCTCCCAAGGGCCCCCGCCTCGTGCGGGAACTCGACCCGTAAGGTGAGGCTGTAGCTCGCACTGGGTACCGAATCCATCTCTGTTACCTCTCTCCCTAGTCAGCCCGCACTACACAGAGCACGACGAGGATGATTGTATTGCAGTTTCAGCATGTCAGCTAGGGACCCCTCGGGCGAAACTCCTAACGGCACCAACGACCCAGGCCTGATCAAGGCCTTCGGCGGGAACGATATCGTTAACGCAAGAGACGCCGCTGACGATTCCAGAAGGCGGTCCCTTTCTCCCGTGGATGCCTTTGACTTGTGCAACCGCTCCGCTGAAGGTAGCATGCGTATCCCTAGTTAGGGAAGGAGGGGGGAAGGTGAGTTCTGAGCGTTTCGGGACCCCGCCTGACGAAGTAATGCCGACCTCACGTATCAACTCGAGCATGCGCCGCCGCGATTTCTTGAAGTTGAGTGGTGCTGGGCTGGCTGGCGCGGTCTTGCTAGGTAGCACAAGCGATCGGGTCTTTGCCCAGACTAGATCCTCTTTGAAGAGCGAGTTTCAAACCGCGGCCACCAAATATAAGGTGCCGAAAGGGCTGCTTATGGCCATGGGTTACGTAAACACCCTCTGGGAGATGCCCCCGCCGGAGGCTAGCGACTACGTGCCCGGAGATATCCACGGCCGCGGTGCTTACGGCATCATGCAGCTCGTGCAAAACCCCTGGGATGATGCCTTGGGCAGGGCGGCCAATCTGACCGGCCTCCCCGAAGAGAGGTTGAAGACCGAGCGAGCGGCCAACATATTGGGCGGGGCGGCCGTTTTGGCGGAAATCGCGGGCGATGATAGGCCCTCCGACCTCAACGGCTGGTACGAGGCGGTGGCCGACTACGGTGGTGGTGAGCTCTACGCCCAGGAAGTCTTCGAGACCCTGAACCGCGGTGCCTCGGCGACCATCTCTACCGGGGAGAGCTTACAGCTGGCGCCCCAGGAGGTGGAGGTACCGCAGATCTACACCGCCCAGGGCAGCGCCGACTACGGGAGAGCAGTCTGGAGGCCGGCCTACCGCGGCAACTTCGCCCAGGCCAACCGGGGTGCGCCGATGATAGCCTTCATAGTCATACACATAGCGCAGGGCTCCTATTCGGGCACCATAAACTGGTTTCAGAACCCCAGGGCAAACGTCTCCGCGCACTATGTCGTCGGCAGGAGGGGTTCCGTAGCCCAGTGTGTGCACAACGAGGACATAGCCTGGCACGCGGGCAACAAGAGATTCAACAGGAAGAGCATCGGCATAGAGCACGCGGGTTACGCGAGCAAGCGGTGGACGTATAGCATGTACCATGCCTCGGCGAAGCTTTCGGCGTACCTCTGTAAGCGCTTCAACATACCCGTAAACCGTCACTACATCAGGGGCCACCGCAGTGTGCCTGGGGTGGTTACCAGGTGCCCGGGTCGTGGCTTCGAGAAGCACAGGTACCTGCGCTTGGTTAGGCGCTACAGGTAGCCGCAGACGAGCAGCCAAGGCTAATGTCCTAATCGCGGCGTGCACCCCTCTGACAGCGGTTTCCGGAAGGGAACTTCCGGAAACCGCGCTGGTCAGCATCTCAGCACTTCAGCATGTCAGCAAAAAAGAAGCTGACTGGCTGAAATGCTGAAGTGCTCGCCGTAATAAGGCTCTTGAGCCTTATTACGGCGCTGTGAGAGCCGCAAGCGGCTGTGTGCCGACAGATCAGATCGGCAGATATCCGGGATCGTCGGGAAGGTCGGTTCCAGGAAGGGCGTCGCGCCGGGCGAGAAACCATCTCCCCCTCTCGGTGAGTAGACCCGCCTCTCCCGCGGCCTGTTCGAGGCCGGACCGCAGCTCATGCAGGAGTGGCGGCCGCTCGCCGTATGAGACCATCTCGAGCTCCGCGGCCACGGCAGCGTCGACGAACTCGCCCCAGCGGCGTGAGGCGGGGGCATCGGGCCCGGGAGGTGACGCGAACGCGCTCTTGATCTCATCGGGGAGCGGTGCCGATGCCAGCGTCGCGGCACGCCCGGCATCGGGGGAGCCGACCTCCTCTTCCAGGTAGCGGCGGGCGGCGAAGAGCAGCAGGCGCGAGGGGACCGTGCGTTTGTTCCAGGAGGCGGCGACCGCCTCCCAGTCTATAAAAGATCCAGCATAGAGCTTCTGCAGTTCCATAGCCTCATTCTAGTGCAGCATTTCAGCATTCGCGTGCGCGAACAAGAAGCTGACTAGCTGACTGGCTGAAGTGCTGAAATGCGCGGGTTGGGGAAGGGCTGGGCCCTTCCCCAACCCGCTAAAAGCCGCCCAGATAGCTGCCATCGAGGACATAGAGGTCCTCCGTATCAGCCTCGGGGAAGTCGAGGTCGAGGTCTCCGGCCGTGGCCTTGGCCATGTAATCGGACCAGATGTCCATGGGCAGGGTCTCGCCGTTCGGCTCCTGTATGCCGTGGACGCCGACGAGGGAACGGCGGCCCTCGGCGTAGCCGACCCACACGGACGTGCAAAGACGGGGTGTGTAGCCGACGTACCAGGCATCCGCGAAGTTGTCGGTGGTGCCCGTCTTGCCTGCGGAGGGATGTCCGATCTCCTCGTCCAGGTCGTGGAACATAGTCGCCGTACCGTCCTTCACCACGCCCCTGAGAACCTGGGTTGCCACCGCCGCCTGGCTACCCGTCAGCACGCGCTGCCCGACGATCTGATGATCGTAGATCGTCTCTTCCTTGCCGTAGCTATTCTTGTCGATGCTCTCTATTGCATAGGGCTCGCGATGGATCCCGCCACCGGCGAACGTCGAGTAGGCAGAGGCCATGTCGAGCGGGCTGACGCCCGCACCCAGGCCGCCTATCGCGGTCGACGGGTAGGGGTCCACGGGCGTGGTGATGCCAAGGTCTTTGGCGGTCTCGACGACGTTCTCCAATCCAACGTCGACGGCAAGCTGCACGAACACCGTGTTGTCCGACTCCTTCATGGCGTCGGACACGGAAATCTCGCCGCGCTCTATGTAGTCATAGTTGTGTATCTCGTAATACTCATCCTGGAAATCGAAGGCCAACTGGTGGGATACGTAGGTGCTGTCCGGGGAGATGCCTTCTTTGAGGGCCGCCGCGAGCACTATGGGCTTGAAGGCGCTGCCGGGCTGGCGCCTGGCGTCGAGCGGGAGGTTGAAGTCGCCATGCTGCCCCGCCAGGGCGCGTATGGCGCCGCTCTGAGGTTCGACGGTCACGACGGCGGCAGAAGGATCATCCGGCTCAGAGAGTACATCCTGCGAGGTCTCCACGGCCGCGTGCTGGAGGTCGGGATCCATCGTCGTGTGGATTCTAAGTCCCCCGACTCGTAAGGCCTTTGGCCCGAGCTCCTCCGCCACCTCGCGCCCGACCTTCTCGAGGAAGGGCACGAACGCCGAATCCTCGGGCGGCGGGTCGGAGGCGAACTCGAGGGGTGTAGCCTCGGCCTGGTCGCGCTCCTCAGAGGAGATCATACCCTGTGACTGCATAAGTCTAAGTACCTCATCTCGGCGCTCGCGGATCGGCCCCTCGATTACGTCACCCTCCCACGTCGTGTAGGTCGAGGGGGCGTGGAGCAAACCGGCGAGCGTCGCCGCCTCCGAGAGGTTGAGGTCCCTTGCGCTCTTGCCGAAGTAGCGCTGCGCGGCCTCCTCGGCGCCGTAGGCGCCGTCCCCGAAGTACACGGTGTTCAAATAGGCGGTCAGGATCTCGTTCTTGGTGTGCTTGCGCTCGTAGGCGAAAGCGAGCGCGGACTGCACAAAGCGCCTTCGAAAGGAGGTGTCGAGGCGCTGGTCCTCGGGAACGTAGAGGTTCTTCATGAGCTGCTCCGAGATCGTGGAGCCTCCCTCCTTCACCTCCAGGGATCTCAGGTCCGTCAAGGCCGCGCGGGCGAGCCCCTCGAAGTCGACACCGAAATGGTCGTAGAAGCGCCGGTCCTCGACGGCGACGACGGCCTCGGGGAGGTGTTGGCCAAGGCCATCGAAACCGACCGTCTCGCGGCTCTCGGCGACGGGGATCTCACCTATCTTGTTCCCGTCGACGTCGTAGACGTAGGAGTTCTCCGCGAGCTCGGGGTAGGTCCGGTCGAGGTCGCCCTCGTACTCCCTCAAAACGAACAGATACAGGCAAGCAATGCCCACCACGGCTAAGAAGCCGAAGACCAGGACGAGGTTGAAGAGGACGCGCAGTCCCCTCCGTACCGCGCGCAGGCGCGGGCGCTTCTTCGACTTCTTGCTGCTGGTTTCGAAGAAGTTCTCCACGGCCCTCCGATGGTAGTCTACCCCAATCGGCGGCCTTTCCCCAAGGAGCGGCCACGCGGGTGGTAGGATGCGTGCATGCCCGAGTTGAGCTGCACGGTAAGGCGCATCGGCGACCAGGATAGCCGTACGGAGGAGTACGAGATCGCCTACACGGTCGGGCGGGCGACTCCCCGCGGGTTGCGGATCAAGTACCAGGCCGCGCGGGCTTACGAGATAAGCGCAGCCCTCGATGCCGCGGTGGAGGTGGCCAGGGAAGCCATCGCCGAGGCGGAGTCCGACCAGAAAGGTCCCACGGACGAAGCGCTCTCCAAATTCTCGTGGCGTACGATCCAATCCGCCAAGTACGAACGGGGCGAGCCAAGATCGGCCAGCCTCGATTTTTGAATGTACAGCACGTTTCACAGAGGTTGGGCTCGTAGGCGATAGCCGGCATGATCGAAGTAGCCTCGAGCGTCTTGAGCGCTTACCGCCGAAAGTGCTTCGCCCAATGCATCTACCAGGGCTTCCTTC
>Ga0126304_10000302_pt1 | contig 18712 bp, 13 predicted proteins | sample Plot25_FD_92538 | JGI IMG/M metagenome (GOLD analysis project Ga0126304, IMG submission 92538) | Serpentine soil microbial communities from UC McLaughlin Reserve, CA, USA - Plot25 | ecosystem: Environmental > Terrestrial > Soil > Grasslands | place: USA: UC McLaughlin Reserve, Lake County... | reverse complement strand
GCGGGCGAGGTCCGCACCCCCGGGTTGAGATCCTGAATCATCAACTGATCGCGGGCGCGCGCGCGGACGTAGTCTGCGCTCACCGACAGCGTGGAGAACAGTTGCCGCTCGTACCCGGCGGTGAACTGGTCGGTGTACGGAATCACCCGATCGGGGTTATCGAGATTGACCGTGCCGGTGTTCCTGATGCGGCTGCCGGCCGGATATGCCGCCGCCACCAGCGCGCGATTCACCGTGGGACCGCCGACGAGCATCGGGTCGGTGGGCAGGTTGCCCGCCGCCGGACCGGGGTCGAAGTTGTTCGCCGGGAACAGTGCGACGAACGAATCCGAAAAGGTTCCTGCGGTCAGGATCGCCGAGATGAGCTCGAAGTGCGTCTTGTCATAGAACCGCCCGTATCCACCGCGGACTACGCTGCGACCGTCTCCGGCGAGATCGTAGGTGAGGCCGAGCCGAGCCGCGATGTTGTTCTTATCGAGGGGATACGCGGACGGGTCGGAGAAGTCGGGATTATCGACTTCCTGGATCGGTTGGGCCTCCAGGTCATAGCGCAGCCCGAGGCTGATCGTCGCGCGATTCACTCGCCACTTGTCCTGCACGAACGCCGCGACGTAATGGGCCTTCTGATAGCGATCCAGCGCGCCCGGCACGCGAATCTGCAACCGGTCGGGATAGGTCCGCGGATTCGACGCGCTGAACGACTGGTCGCTCCGGAAGAAAAAGGTCCCGTTCAAGTTGTCTTGCACCGTTGAATCCGCCCCGACATATTCGTACTGCGCGCCGAATTTCACGTCATGGCTGCCGCGGCCGCTGATGAACCACGACATCGTGTCATCGATCTGGTAGGCGTCGTTGACGCGCGCCTGTGCCACGTTGCTCTGTTGATCGACGAAGCTGGTATAGACCAGCGTCGGCATCAGCTCCGTCTGGTTGCCGTCGAAATTCGGGTTGGCAAACGCCACGTCCTCCTGGGTGAAATTCACACGGAACGTGTTGAATCGATTCTTCCCAATCACCGAATTGAGCGTCGCGACCACGGTCTGATCGACGTCGTTCTCTTGCCGTGACGCGTTCTCCGTGACGGGGAACGTGCCGGTGATCGGATTGTTGTTGAACACCACCGGAACGATCTGATTGAGCTGCGGCGACGACTCGCGCAGCCAGCGGACGGCCCACGTGTTGTTGGCGCTCACCTGGTGATCGAACCGGAACAAGGTGTTCCACACGCGATCCTGTGTGACCGGTGAGGCGTTGAATTCCGGACGGGCGGGAATCGTAATGGTGTTCGCGCGGTCGACCATCACGCGCTCGACATTGAAGAAGAAGTGGGCCTTATCGCGCACGACGGGGCCGCCGATATTTGCACGATAGGTCTGCAGCTGGGTGTCGGGTTTGGTTAGCCCGTTCTGCTTGACGAAATAGTCCTTCTTCGTCAAGCCCGCATCCTGCCAGAGGCCCGCGGCCACTCCATGGAAGGCGTTCGTGCCGCTCTTGCTGATCGCATTGACGATCGCGCCGGTCGTGCGACCGAACTCGGCGTCGTACTGGTTAGTCACAACCTGGAACTCGGCGACAGCCTCGAGCGGCGTGCGCGCCTGCGACCCTGCCCGCTGTCCGATGACGTCGTCGTTGTTGTTGGCGCCGTCGAGCATGAAGTTGTTGTTGCGCGAGTCGAGCCCGTTGGCACTGACCGCATCTGAGCCGAACGACTCGGTGCTGACGTTGGAGATCACGCCAGGCAGCAAGGCCACCATGCCGACGAAGTTGCCGTTCACCGACGGCAGCATCGTCACCTCGCGGTTGGTGACGTTACCGCCGATCTCTTTCGAGGTGAGATCGACAAGCGGCGTCTCGGCCGTGACGGTGACGGTCTCGGTCACCGCACCCGGACTGAGTTGTACCTCCAGCGTCGCCGTCCGGCCGAGATCGAGGCGCACGCCTTTGCGGCTGTACTTCTGAAAGCCGGAGAGCTCCGCTTCGAGCGTGTAGCTGCCAGGTGCGATCGCCGTCATGAAATACGAGCCGTCGGCGGTACTGACGGTCTGGCGATAGACGCCGGTCGCCTCATTGGTGATCAGAATAGTGACGCCAGGGATGCCGGCATCCTGGCTGTCAACGACGCGCCCCCTAAGCTCGGCGGTGTTTTCCTGTGCGGTTACCCGGGTTCCGAGGGTCAAGCTGCAAACCAGGACCAGTAGCCCGATGACTCGTGATCGCATCGACGCCTCCCTCGACGCGAGTAGGATCTCGCGTCCGCTACCCCCGCGGTGAGGCCGTCTAGTCTACGCCCAAAGTGCGATATCAGCGCCGCCGGCTCGGACCCGGATTGGCGGCTGAAGTTTGGCACAATCTGAACGCTGTGCGGCGAGCGGGAGTCGGAACCGTGGTGATTGTGGCCGTCGTTGCCCTGGCCTCGTTCGTTGTGCGTGGACTCGATCCGCCGACGCCGAATCCACCCGGCAGCTTTTCGTTCGGCATCATGGGAGACGCACCGTATTTCCTGACCGAGGAGATCCGGTTCCGTCTCGTCCTGCAGGATCTCGACGCGCACGACCTGACGACAGTGATCAGCGTCGGCGACATCTTCTGGCGGCCGTGCACCGACGCGATGTATCAGCGGGCGCGCGATCAGTTCAACGGGCTGCGTCATCCCGTCATCTACACTCCGGGTGACAACGAGTGGTTCGATTGCTGGGAAGCCGGATCTGGTGGTTACGAGCCCCAGGAGCGGCTGGCGCGACTCAGGCAGATCTTCTACACGACGCCCGCGCAAAGCCTCGGCGGCCGCAGGATTCCACTCGTCGGCCAGCCGGAGTTCATCGAGAACGTTCGATGGACGGACCACTCATTGGTATTCGCCACTGTACATCTGATTGGCAGCGGAAACGGGCGATGGCAGTTTCCCAACCGCACCGAGGACGACATCACGGCGTCGAAGACGCGAACGAATGCGGCGGCGGCGTGGCTGCGTGAGACCTTCAGCGTGGCCAGGGCCGCCAACGCCCCAGCGGTCGTGGTCGCGATGCAGGGCAATCCATTCGATGAAGAGCCGAAGGATCGCGAACCGTTCGAGCCATTTCTGACGACGCTCCGCGAAGAAGCATCGCGTTTCGAGCGGCCGGTGCTCATCGCGCATGGCGACCATCACGAGTACACGGTCGATCGACAATTCGGGCTCGCCAATCTCACGCGTCTCGAGGTGCCTGGCTCGCCGAACGTCGGATGGGTGCGCGTCACGATCACGCCGAACGCGCGCGAACCATTTGCGTTCGCGGCGCACGTCATCCCACGCTGGAAGATCTGGTAGGGCCGGTCCGTGTGGACCGGCCAGACGATCCCTTGGGACGGGCCAGACGCTATTCGCTGCGCAGCGCTTCGAGCGGATCGATCCGCGCGGCGCGGCGCGTGGGTATCCAGCAGGCCAGCAGCGCGACGATCGCGAACAGCAGTCCGACGCCGATGAGCGTCGGCGGATCGGTGGTCTCGACTTCGAACAGGAACGACGTCAGACCGCGCGACAGCACCACAGCCGCGACGATGCCAGCCACCACACCGCCGGCAATCAGCCGAAAGGCGTCCGCGAAGACCAGGTTGCGGATATCTCGTTCCTGAGCGCCGACCGCGCTGCGGACGGCGATCTCTCGACGCCGTGACGCGACCGACAGCGACAGCACTCCGTACACGCCGACCAGTGTGAGCACGCTGGCGACGATCGAGAATCCGACGAGGAGCTGCATCGCGAATCGACGCGTGGCCACCGAATCGTCACGGACCTGTTCGAGCGTTCGGACGTTCTCGATCGCGACCGTGGGGTCGACTGAGCGCAGCTCCTTCTGGATGGCCGTCATGAGCAGTCGTGGATCGGTCGTCGTGCGGATGACCAGATCTTTCGAGAACGCTCCCGCCTGCCACAGTGAGAGATAGAGCTCGGGTTCTGGAGTCCGGGTCAAATCCTCGGTGCGGCTGTTGGCCACGACGCCGACGATCTCCATCGGCGGCTGCTGACGGTTGCCCTGCCACAGCTTCTTGCCAAGCGCGCTGGTGCCTCGGAAGTACTGGTCGGCGAGTGCGCGATTGACGATCGCGACTCTTGGCGCCTTGTTGGCGTCGGTCGAGCGAAAGTCGCGTCCTTCCGAGATGGGGATCCGAAGGAGGTCGAAGTAACCCGGTGTGACCGAGCGCACTGGAAGCGCCACCGCGTCACTCGGCCTGGCGATCGGAGGCTGCCCTTCGATCTCGACACGCCCTGGCCAGTTGTTACCGGTGAGCGGAACGCCCCATGCGAAGGCGGCGCCCTGCACTCCCGACAGCGATGACACACGTTCCAGCGCGAGCGTATGAAAATTGTTCCAGTCACCTTGCACTGCCGTGACCGTCATCGTGAGGATCCGGTCGATGTTGTATCCCGACTGCACGCGGGACAGGTTGCTCGTGGTGCGGAGGAGAAGCCCGGCACCGACCAGCAGAGCAAGCGTGAGGGCGGTTTGCCCCATGGTGACCGCACGCAGCAATCGGCGCTCGCGTTGTCCGGCGCTGCTTTTCGGGCCGGCGCTCTTGATAACCTGCATCGCATCGAGCCGCGAGGCACGGAATGCCGGCAAGAAGCCGGCGACGAGCGCGCCCACGATCGCAAGCCCGAGTCCAGAGGCCAGCACCGGCCAGACGGCGGTGACTGCGTCGAGCCGCGGAATCGCCGGCCCGGCAATCAGCTTGAACACTTTGATGATTCCAAACGCGAGCCCGGCACCGAGTGCGCTGCCGAGCAGGGCGATGAGGAGACTCTCGACGGAGACCTGACGAAACAGCGCCAGCCGCTTGACGCCGAGCGCGGTGCGCACGGCGTACTCGTCTTGACGCTGGAGACCGCGGACGAGGAGCAGGGCGGCGACATTTCCGCATGCGATGAGCAGTACCAATCCCGCCGCACCGAACAGCGGCAGCAGGATGCGTCCGGCATCGCGATTGAAATTGTCGGTGAGAGCCTGCACCTGCGCGGTGAACCCGTCGAAGTCCGTGTCAGCCTTGGCCTGCCGCGCCGTTACCACGCGCAATTCCGAGCGCGCCTCATCGAGGGTCGACGTGGCCCGCAGCCGCCCGACCACGTCCCAGATCGGAGCTTTCGCGCGCTCCGCGTTCAGGGCGAAGGGCGCCCAGAAGTCCACGGTCGCATTGACGTCATAGTTCGGTTCCTGCGCAGTGGTTGGCGACGGCAAAAACCGGATCCCTGGCGGCATGATGCCAATGACCGTCGGCGGCGTCTGCCGGCGGCTGATGCGAATCTGCGTCCCGACGATCTTGGGGTCGCCTTTGAACTTCCGCTGCCATAGCTCGTACCCGAGGATGATGACGTCCCCCGGGGGAAACGCCGTTTCCGAGTTTTGGAACGTCCGGCCAAGCAGTGGCTTCAACCCGAGGACCTTGAAGAAGTCTTTGGTGACGAACATCCCCTCGAGCGATTCGCTGCCTTCGTCGGAGACGATGAAATTGAAAGACCAGAGGTAACCGGCCAGCGCCTCGAACGACTTGGAATCACGCTGCCACTCCGTCCATTGCGGCGCCGACCAGCGTTGCGGGGGGCCGGGCTGCGCATCCGTCCTGGCACGCTGAACCAGCACGAGTTGTTCGGGATCGCGATAGGGTGGCGGCGTCAACAGGACGCCTTGAACCAGGCTGAATACCGCCGATGTCGCGCCGATGCCGAGCGCGAGCGTGAACACCGCAATCGCGGTAAAAGAGGGTTCCTGCCGCAGCTTCCTCCAGCCGTAGCGCACATCGTCAAGCATGTCTGCTCCCTGTCTCGTAGAAACTACTCGATTCGCAAGGCAGCAATTGGATCGACACGCGGTGCGCGACGTGCCGGCAGGTAAGCGGCAACGAGCGCCGCCGTAATCACCACCGCGCATGCCGCCGCCAGCGTGACGCCATCCGCTGGCTCGACGCCGAACAGATAGCTGCGGATCGTTGTTGCGGCTGCGAGTGAGAGCGGAATGCCGGCCGCCAGGCCGGCGGCGACGCAGCCGATTGTGTCGCGCAGGACGAGGCTGGTGACGCGCCAGCGCGGCGCACCAAGCGCAATCCGAATGGCGATCTCCTTCACGCGCGACGCCATGCGGTAGCCGACCACGCCGTAAACCCCGAACGCAGCGAGCACGAGCGCGCTTCCGGCAAACACGCTAAGCACGTCGGTCAACAGCCGTCGAGGACGCAACGTGCGGCCGATGTATCCCTCCAGCGGTACCGGCGTCCCCAGCGCCTGATCCGGATCGACGGACCAGATCGCATCGCGGATTGCCGGCACCAGTGCAATCGGATCGCTGCTTCGTACCACGAGATCGTAAGCCTGGAAGAACGCGGGTGCCTGGCCCACGGGAATATAAGCCTCGAGTCCGGCGTCGGCATCGAGGCCGCGATGCTTGACGTCGCTCACCACGGCGACGACTTCTCGACTGTTGCCGAGTACGCGAATGCGCGTCCGCAGCGGTTCTCGCCCTTCGGCGCGAATGCGTCGTGCGAACGATTCGTTGATTGCCATGACAAACGGATTGGGCCGGACATCCCGTGAATCGAAGTCGCGTCCTTCGTCGAGTGTGACCCCCGCGGTGCTGAAGTAACCGGGGCTGACGATGCGTCCCGCGGCGTTGTCCGTCTGCGGATTGTACTCGCGCCCCTCCTGAACGGCATCCCAACCCATGCTCGGACGATCGCCCATCGGCACATTGATCGTGAGGGCGGCTGCCTGCACGCCGGGCACGGCGCTGACACGTTCGAGGACGCGAGTGAAGAATGGCAATCGATCCGGACCGTTCAATCGCCCTGCTGGATCTACGCGGATGGCCATTGCCCCGCGCGGATTGAATCCCGGATCGACGTCGAGGAGCGCGGTCAGGCTTCGCAGCAGCAGTCCGCCCGTGTCAGCACGATGACCACAGCCACCTGCGTCACGAGCGCGAGTCGCTGCGCGAAGACTGCGCGAGGTTCGGAGGTGAACCCGGCATGCGGCCGCAGCCCATCGAGCATGTTGCGACGACGAACGTGAAGGAGCGCAACGGCGCCAAACACGAGTGTGACCGCCGTACACACAGCCGCGGCAAATCCGACGGCTGGCCAACCAACGTGCACGTCGCCTACACGAGCCAACGAGATCGAGTTCGTTCGGCGAAGCGCGTCCAGGGTGGCGGCCGCGAGCACGAGGCCAGCCGATCCACCGATGGCGACGAGCACCGCGCTTTCAGCCGTCATCTGTCCGAGAACCTGGCCTATCGATGCGCCAAGCGCCGTGCGCAGCTGCATCTCACGACGCCGGCCGCTTGCGCGCACCAGCAGGAGATTCGCGAGGTTGGCGCATGCCATCAGCAGCACACAGCCGATGCCGGCACAGAGCAACAGCACCGGCGACCGCACGTCTCGCGTGACGAGATCCGCGAGCGGTGTGACCTGCTGTGCGAGCACGGTCATCCATGACCATTTGCCCAGTGAGAGCGCCGATTGCCGGCTCTTGAGCTCGGCCTGTGCCTGGCTGACGGTGACTCCGGGACGTAGTCGGCCGAGCACGGCGATGAACCCGCCGATGTCTTCATTGCCGTCGATCGCGAGTGGAAGAAACACGTCGATTGACGCACCGGCGAACAAGCTGCCTGACATGCGAAAGTCCGGCGACATAACACCGACGATGAGGTGAGGCGCGTTCTCGATCGTGATCGACCGACCGACGATGTCGGCGCGCGCGGCGAAGCGGCGCTGCCAGTATCCGTGTGAGAGCACCACTGTTTGAGCGGCCCGCGGCCCATCGTCGCCATCGCGGAACAGGCGGCCGCGCGCGACAGACGCACCGAGCATCTCGAGCAGTTGGTGCGTCACGCGTAAACCGCTCACGCGCTCGGGCGTTCCGGCGCCGGTCACGGTGAAGACATCAGGCGCGTCGCCCGCCCATGCGCCGATCTGGTCGAACGCCGTCAGGTTCTGTTGCCAGTCGGCGACCTGCGGCAGGCGGTTCGATCCAAGCACCGGTCGCCGGTACTCCGTCGTGCGGCTATCAGAAGTCGTGATCCAAACGAGCCGCTCGGCCTTGGGAAACGGGAACGGTTGGACGAGAATCGAGTAGGCAATGGTCAACGCTGCGCTGATGGCGCCAATGCCCAATGCCAGCGTGGACGCGATGACGGCGGCGAGCACCGGCGTCCGACGCCAGGTTCGCGCCGCGATGCGTATCGTTTGCCAAAAGCTCATGGCGCGACTGCCATCAATCGTCATGCCGCAGAGCGGTCTTATGGATGCAATGAGTTAGCCCGGCGACACGTCCGCGCGCGGGATGCGGCGTCCCACGGGCGGACAGCGCGCTCCTACTTGCCGACCAGGTGCGGCAGATCGAGGTTGTTCTCGTTGCAGATGTATTCGATGAGCTCGCCATCGGCCACCTGAAACGCCTGCGTCACCGTCCACGGCTTCGCATAGGTCTTCGGATCGTCGATGGTGATCTCCACGAGCAGCTGGCCAAACGAGGGACGGCGAAACCGTTCGGTCACTTTCATCTGTTCCGAATGCGGATGACCGGCATCGTCCAGCCACGTCCTGTCATTGAACCCCGTCGTCTCGACGATGAGCGTGTCGCCGTCCCAGCCGCCCTTCGAGTACCCCATCCACGTCGGCTGCGGATCGTTCGCGACCGTGTGATTGTTATCGAAAAAGATCTGTCGGAAGGTGGTGCGTGTCTCGTAAAGGATGATGATGGCGCCCGGGAGTTGGATGATCTTCTGCGGGAATGGTACGCCATTGACACGCGGGAATCCCGGCGGCATGCAGAACCCTTCGGGATCGTCCTTGCCGTTGTTATCCCGACGTTCCGCGTAGAGCGCTTGCGCCCACGGGAGCATCACGATGTCGTCGGGCTTCAGATCGGCGCCGAGATTGAAGTTGTATTTGATGTCGGTCTGCCAGATGCCGGAGAAGTCCACGGTACCTGATGGCGTACGAGGCGCCGGGGCTTTCACATCGACCTTGCCGTCCGCCGTTCTTGGTGCGTTCGGATCGCGGTAGCGCCACTGCGCACCGACGGTGCAGGTGAACGCGAGGAATACAACGATGGCCGAGGAGAGTCGCATCGGGACCTTTGTAACGATCAGCGAATGCCGCTGTCGTCCGCGAGTGTAGCGCGGTTGTCCGCGATTCGTGCCAGGTCCGCCGGCCAGTTGGTCGCCTAGCGCCGAGAGTGGCCGTACCGCGCTCCGCCACCGTTACCGCGTCCGCCGCCGTTCCCGCGGACATAGTAGCCAGGCCTCGCGCCGTTGTAGGTGGCACCACCGCGATAGTAGGGCCTTCCGCCGCGATAGTAGTACGGCGCTCCACCCCGATAGTAGTACGCACCACCGTAGTACCCCGGGTACGCGCGATAGTAGACCCGCCCATATGGGACCGCGTACGGGTAGTAGTAATACGGCGCGTAGTACGGATACGGAGCAACGTAGGGCGGGTAGTACGGGTAGACGCCGTACACCGGCGCACCGACGACTACGTTGGCGCCAACGTGCGGCGTCCCCACGCCGACCGCGACGCTGACCTGTGCTGCCGCAGGTGTCGCATAGATCGCCAACACGAGCGCGATGACAACAATCCACATTCCCTTGCGTTCCATGGCAACCCCCAGTCGCTGGCGCTCCTAGAGTACGTCTAGCTCGGGTCCGGAACAACTTCGCACTCGAGCGGCCAGCTGAGGCGTGGCGGACACCGGATCGTGGGAGTTAACATCAACGCATGCTCAGCGATTTGCGTGTCAGCCTCCGCCTGCTGTGGAAAGACAGGGCGTTCACTCTGACGGCCGCATTGACGCTGGCGGTCTGCATCGGTGCCAATGCCGCGCTTTTCTCTGTCGTCCGCGGCGTACTGCTCAAGCCGCTCGCCTTGCCAGACCCCGACCGGGTCGTCATGGCCGGCAACGCTTATCCGGGTGCGGGCGTGCACGAGCCGATTGGCAGCGCCGTGCCCGACTACTTCGATCGGCTGCGTGACGTCCCGGCGTTCCAGGCACAGGCGCTGTTCAGACAGGACAACCGCAGTGTCGATCAGGGCGGCGTTGCGGCTCGCGTCGAGTCGATCACCGGGACACCCTCGTTCTTCAAGGTCGCCGGCGTGCCGCCGCAGATCGGCCGCACATTCACCGACCAGGAAGGCGAGCTCGGTCACGATTCGGTTGTGGTGTTGAGCGATGGGTTCTGGCGCAGCCAGTTCGCCGGCGATCGAAACGCCGTCGGCCGCGAACTCCGCATCGACGGCCGGCCACACACGGTGGTCGGCGTGATGCCGGCCGGTTTCAGGCCAATCGACGAGGACACGGCGATGTGGACGCCGATGACGTTCACGGCGAAGGAAAGATCCGACGAGCAGCGTCACAGCAACAACGCCGTGTTTATCGCGCGATTGAACCCCGGTGCAACCGTGCAACAGGCGCAAAGCCAGATCGACGCGCTGAACGCGGCGAACCTCGAACGATTCCCGCAGCTCAAGGAGGTCCTGATCAACGCCGGCTTCCACACGGTGGTCGCTCGTCTGCAGGACCAGATGGTGGAGGACATCAGACCAATCCTGTATCTGATGTGGGGCGGCGCGGCGTTCGTGCTGCTGATCGGCTGTGTGAACGTGGCCAACCTGGTGCTCGTCCGATCGCGCGTGCGATTGAAAGAGCTCGCCACGCGCCTGGCGCTTGGGGCCGGCGCGTCGCGCGTCGCCCGTCAGCTCGTCGTCGAACATGTGCTGCTGACACTGGGCTCGGCGGCGGTGGGCATCGGCATCGGATTCGTGGCGCTGCGCGGGATGGATGGCATCAACCTGCAGGATCTGCCTCGGGCACATGAGATCCGCCTCGATGCGGTGGTCGTCGCGTACACCGTACTCGCTGCGGCCGTGATTGGCCTGGTTCTCGGTCTGATTCCGGCGATGGCGTCGATGAGCGGGCAGGTGCTGAGCGTGCTGCGCGAAGAAGGTCGCTCGGCAACGGTCGGCCGCGGCGCGCAGTCGCTGCGGCGCGCGCTAGTGGTGGCGCAGGTGGGATGCGCATTCGTGCTGCTGATCGGTGCGGGTCTGCTGTTTGCGACGTTGCGCAAGGCGCTGGCGGTCGACCCCGGGTTCATGGCAGCGGGCGTGCTCACCGCCGCGGTCTCGCTCCCCGAGTCTCGTTACCCGGACGCGGCCGCATATCGGCGGTTCACCGACGAGGCGCTGCGGCGCATTCGCGCACTTGCCACCGTGACGGTCTCCGGCGCCACCGACAGCCTTCCGCTCGGCAACAACGCGAGCGCATCGGCCATTCTCGCTGAAGGCTACCAGGCGAAGAAGGGTGAATCGCTGATCGCGCCAAGCGAAGCGCGCGTGTCGCCGGGATACTTCGAGACGATGCGCGCCAGGCTCGTGGCCGGCCGTTTCTTCGACGACCGCGACACTGCTGACGCTCCGAAGGTCATCATGATCGACGACCGGCTGGCGCGCCGTTTCTGGCCGAACCAGACTCCGATCGGCCGGCGCATGTACAAGACGAACGACGAGGGAGGAGACCTCACGGCGATCACCGCCAAGACCGAGTTCTTCACCGTGGTTGGCGTGATCGCAGAGATGAAACAGCGCAGCCTGACGGACGGGGATCGCGCGGTTGGGGCGTATTACTTTCCGCTCGCGCAAAACCCGCAACCGGCCTTGACGTTTGTGCTCCGATCCACCGGCGATACGACGGCGCTCGGGGGTGCGCTGCGACGTGAGATTGCTGCGATTGACGCGCAGTTGCCCGTCTTCGAGGTGCAGCCGATGACTTACTGGACCGCCCGATCGCTGGCGAATCGCCGGGCGCCGGCCTTGCTCTCGATGGTGTTCGGGTTCGTGGCGCTGTTCCTGTCGGCGATCGGCATCTATGGCGTGCTGGGCTACCTCGTTACGCAGCGTACAAAGGAGATCGGCATTCGTGTTGCGCTCGGCAGCACCGCAGCGGAGGTGTTTCGACTGGTACTGCGTGAGGGGCTCGTCCTGGTGGGAATCGGTCTCGTTCTGGGTGCGATCGGAACACTCCTCCTCCGGCACACGGTCGAAAGCCTGCTCTTCGGCGTGAGTGCGACGGATTCGCGCGTCCTGCTGCTCGTGGGAGGCCTGCTTGCGGCTGTAGCGGTCGCCGCGTGCTGCGTGCCCGCGCGTCGTGCGACGAAGATTGACCCGTTAGTGGCGCTGATGGAGTGACGTTCTCAAAACCGGTACTGGATGCCGAATGCGAAATGATGGCTGCGCGAAGGGATCGTCGCCTGGCCGCCGGTGACGTCGATTTCAGGTGAGGCCCAGGTGAACTTGTACTCACCGAGCGCGCCGAGGCCGCGCCACAAGGAGAACTCCACGCCGCCTCCGACCTGCACCCCGAGTCCTCCGGCTTCGTACTGCTCGAAGTACACGTTGTCGATCTGGCTTTCGGCGTGTGGCAACGTCGGTCCGGCACCCGCACGCACGACTCCCACCAGGCGATGAGCGCCCGTCGCGTCGCTCGGGCCGAACCCATGTCGCGCGGTGACGTTGGCCAGGATGAAATTGAGACCGTGCGACATCGACACCCGGCTCACGATCGATGACAGAGGAATGGTCGCATCAATCGGAACACCACGCAGCGTACCGAGCGCATGAACGTTGCCCTCGACCTCCGCGTAGACCTTGGCGTGAATCCACTCACCCTCGATCCCGAACCATCGATGACCGTTTGGAATCCAGGTACCGCGCAGGCCGTAGTACTGCGGCGATTGAAACGATTGGCCGCGATAGTCGACATCTGTGAGCGTGAGTTGAGTTCGGTTCGACGGCAGGCTCAGATCCATCGTGCTCGATTGCGTGTGCGCGACACCACCGAAGGCGCTGACGATCCAGTCGGCCCATGCGTGTGCCGGCCAGAGCACGGTGACGAGCGCCAGAACGCAAAGACCGCCGTCGACACGCGACTGCGTATGTTTAGAACGCATATCCCAGCTTGAGTGCGAGGGGTACGGTCACACCGGCATTGTCGGCCATCAGGTTGCCGTTCGAGTAGTGATTGAGATTGAACTCGACGTTGAACCGCTTGCGCGGCCCGATGAACATGCCGGCCGCCATGAAATCCTGAAACGTGAAATGGCCGCCCATCGCTCGTCCGTCGATCGTCACTCTCGAGATGTACGTGGGCCCTGCCTCCGAGAACGATACATAGGCATCGGCTTGCCTGGTGCGCACCACGTTGAACCTCAAGACGGGGAATATTGACAGCGTGCGGAACCCGTCGTTTGCCTGCAGGCTCCGCCATTCCGAGTAGCTCGCGCCGAAGTCCACCGCAAACACCTTCTTGGTGTGGAACACGTTGCGCTCCCACTGCAGGCTCACGACGCTTCGTCTGACCTTGACGTCGCCGCCCCAGAAGATCGGGACCGTCTCGTGAAAGAAACGATTGGCGCTGAACCCGAACGCGGCCGTTGCGAAGCCGACCTGCACGATCGTCCTGGGAAAGATGTAACCGGCCGCCACGATCTCGGCGACCCGCTCGGGCGGCAACGGGCGCATGTTGAAGCGGATGCCTGCGGACGTGAAGATCGTCGCCGGGTTGTGATCCTCGGTTCGCGCAGGAATGACCGAGGTTCCCACCACCAGATCGAGCGTCGTGTTCAGCCGATACTCGATCCCGCCGCCGAACAGTGCCGATGCGAAGTGCGCGTTCGTCACGGCCGGCCGATCGCCTAGTGCGAATCCGCGACGACTGGTAATTGCCAGGCCGACCTCGCCGAAGATGGACAGACGTTTTGACACTGGCATCCGCGACAGTGCCGTCACCGTCCCGTAATGCATCCACACCGTCTGCGACACGTCCGTGCCATCGAGGTCGTGGTATCGCACGTATTTGATCGGCCGCATGTAGCTGCCCTGCAACGACACGTGTCTACCGAAGTGATGGCCGAAGAGGACGACGCTGGCTGCCGTGTGAGGAGCCTCGATCGAGCCCACCGTGTGTCCGGGCGCGAGCTGCTGCTCGGAAAACGCGTAGCCGATCGAGCCGACGTTCATCGTCACGAACGAATTCGCCAGTCCGGTCGGATACTGCACGCGGCGCTCCGCTTGGGGCGACTGAGCTGACGACGAGGTCGCGGTGGGAGGGCTGGGGGCCGGAACGGGTTCCTGCGCCGAGGCGACCGTGCTCAGAAAGCATGCGAGACCTGCGCTCACCAGGAGACGCACACGTCGTTGATGGTGCATAGGCGATTGACGACCTCGAGGTGCGAGTAGCGTCTTACAAGTCAGGCGGACCGTCCACTAGAATCGGTCCATGGCCGTGAAGTCCATTCGCGCATGGTTGGGAATACAGACACATCAAGAGCAGGAGTTCGCGCCGCTGCGGCAGACGCTCGATGCCCTGGATCACCTCGAACCAGACCGTGCTCGCGTCTTTGCCGGATTTGCCTATCTCCTCGGACGCGTGGCCAACGCCGATCAGCATGTATCGTCGGAAGAAACACGCGCGATGGACGGGCTCGTGCAGGAGCAGGGATCGCTCACGCAAGACCAGGCGATGATCGTTGTGCAACTGGCGAAATCCAGCAACCGCCTCTTCGGCGGCTCGGCGAATTTTCTCGTGGCCAGGCAGTTCGCCGAAGTGGCGACCTACGACGAGAAGCTGGCGCTGATGCGATGCCTGTTCGCCGTCGCGGCGACCGATGATGCGATTTCGATGACCGAGGAAGGGGAGATCCACCGGATCGCGAACGAACTCCGCATCGAGCAGAAGGATCTCGTCGCCCTGCGTCTGTCCCACCGGCGGCATCTCCCGGGTTTGTCTCGCGAGTGACGCCCGTCGGGCGTAGAATCCGCGGGAAGCTGCGGATTCGACCGGGAGGCAGTATGAGACCGCGATCGTTCTTCTATCTCGCGCTGATGGTGTTCGTGGCAACGCTCTCGTCTTCGACACTCGGCCAACAGGCACCGGCGGGGAGGCAGGGTGCGCCAGGCGGCCGTCAGGGCGGACCGCCGCCTGTTCAACTGCCGGAGGGCGCCGGCCGTGAGCAGGTGCAGGCGGCCTGCGCGCGCTGCCACGGGCTCAACCTGATCGCCAACTCGTGGGGCTACACCAAAGACGGATGGCAGGACCGGATCGCGACGATGGTCAAGCTGTCGCCCGCCGAGCTCGAACCGATCTCGTCGTACCTGGCCGCGCATTACCCGATCAAGGACGCCCCCGGCGCAGTGCTGCTCTCCGGCCCGGCCACCGTCACCATCAAGGAGTGGCTCGCGCCTACGCTCGGCTCGCGGCCACACGATTCGCACGCCGCCGCGGATGGATCGATCTGGTGGACCGGCCAGTATGCGAGCAAGCTCGGACGTCTCGACCCGCGGACCGGACAGATCCGCGAGTTCGATGTGCCTGCCAATAGCCAGCCGCACGGGCTGGCGGAGGATCCGCAGGGGAATATCTGGTACACCGGCATTCAGAAAGGCGTCATCGGCCGGCTCGATCCGACGACGGGGCAGGTGAAGGAATATCCGCTCACCGAGCCGGGCGCACGCGGGCCGCACACGCCGATTCTCGACAAACGCACCGGCAACATCTTTTTCACGCTGCAGTCGGGACACGTCGGCCGGATCAACATCAGCAGCGGCGAGATGGTGATCAAGAAGACGCCCAGCGACAACACCTACCCGTACGGCATCCGGCTCAACTCGCAGGGCGTGCCCTGGTACGTCGACTTTCGAGGTCCCCGCATCGCCAGCGTCGATCCGAAGACGTTGGAGATCAAGGAGTATCCGCTCCCGAACGCCGATGCGCGACCGCGCCGGCTGACGATCACTTCGGACGACGTGATCTGGTACACCGATTTCCCGCGCGGGACGCTCGGTCGCTTCGATCCAAAGACCGGCCAAGTCAAGGAATGGCCGTCACCGGGTGGCAAAGAGTCCGAGCCGTACGCCATCACGCAGATCAACAACATCATCTGGTACAGCGAGTCAGGCGTGCGGCCGAACACGATGGTGCGATTCGATCCGCAGACGGAGAAGTTCCAGACGTTTGCGATTCCGTCGGGCGGCGGCGTACTTCGTCATTTCGAGGCGACGGCGCAGGGCGCGATCGTCACCGCGAACAGCGGCGTCAACAAAATCGGTCTGGTCGAGATCGGTACGCTGTCGTCGAATCGCTCGAACTGAGTTCATTGTTGATTGAGTGATTAGTGATTGTTGAATCGTTGATGATTGTTGATTTCTGATGGTCGATTGAGAACGTCACGAGTCAGCGTCGGCGTGAGCTCGACGCATTTTCCATCGACAAACGCCAATCACCAATCACCTCCTCAACGTGGAGGACGATGCGCGTGATTACGGCGGTCACGATCGGCATCGCGCCGATTATGGTTGCCCGCGCCATGCCCCGGGCGCAGGTGACAAGCGCCGTTCAATCAACGAGCTTTGCCGACGCGTCCATCAAACGCCTCCCGCCGGCTCAGCTCAGACAAATCGATGGACGGATCACTGCCACCGGTCTGACCGTGCGTAATCCGCTGGTGATGGCGTTCGGGGTCCGTGATGTCGAGAGCGCGCCGTCGTTGGTCAATATGGATCGCTTCCACATCGTCGCGAGCGCTCTCCTCGAGATCACGAAGACGCAGGAATCGAAGAACCTGCAGGCGCTCCTCATCGAGCGGTTCAAGCTCGTGGCGCATCAAGAAACGCGGGACTCTCCGGTTTACGCGCTCGTGCTGGCGCGACCGGATGGCAGCCCAGGGCCGCAGCTGACACCGTCGCAACTGGACTGCAGTCGCCGGGACTCGATTCGCGCGGTGCTGGTGATCGATAGCATCGAACCACCAGCCGAGAACTAGGCGGGTCGTCCGGCTAAAGCCGAACACTACGTACGCTAATTCATCGTGTTGTGCACGACTTTGCCGTCAACAACCGTCAGCACTGATTTCAGCTTCCTGATGGCGTCATCGGGCACCCGCTTCGGATCGAAGTAGTCGTCGCTCAGCACCACGAGATCGGCGAGCCTGCCGGCCTCGATCGTGCCGAGCGTCGCTTCCTCTTTCAGGAACCAGCCGTTTTCCGCGGTGTAGAGCCGCAGCGCCTCCATACGCGTCAACTGCTGGCCGGCGTTAATCACCGTGCCATCAGACGCCTTGCCGGTCACCATGTAGGCGATCACGTTCCATGGATTCAGTGTCGAGATCTGCGCCGAGTCCGAACCCGCGCCGACTTTGATGCCACTGTCCACGATGGTTCGCAACGGTGGACCGCCGCCGCGCGCGCCGGCCAGGAACTGGAACGGGTGTACCGCGACCGCGGCGCCCATCGCTTTGAGTCGATTGAGCGTTGCGGTGTCCACGCTGCCGACATGCGCCAGCGACCAGCGCAGATCCTTGATTGGCGTCGTCTTGTTGACGGTTTCGAACGTGCTGACGGTCAGTTCATTCTCAGCGGGGGAGAGGCTGTGTTGCTGGAACGCCCAGCCTTCTTTCGCGATGCGCGACAGCGCCGCCGTGTAATTCTCGGGAGGCTTCTGACCGAAGAGCGGCCAGCTCGAGGCGAACTCGCCGATGCCCGAGATGCGCATCATGTCATCGCCGAAGCCGTTGAAGTCGTTCCGGAGCCGCTCCGCCAGAATCGGCACATCCGGCCGCGTATCCATCGTCAGCAAGAACACGCGCAGGCGGGCAGTCATCTTGCCTTCACGATGCAGGGCGACGACTGGGTCATACATGCGCCACTGATCCGCGCTCGCCAATGTGTCCGCCTCGAAGGACCCCTGCAGATCCGGTGTGCCAGGCAGATTGAACGCGCCCATATCGGCGTTGGTCGTCACGCCCACGCTCACCGAATATGCCATCGCATCGGCCGTGCCCCGCTTCCGATCCTCGAATGTCTGGATCGCGCGCAGCGCATTCAGCGCCGCGATCGACGGCGCATTGGCTGCGATCGCGCCGGTGTCGCTGACTGCGATCTTCCGCTCGGTAAAGAACGTCTTTCCGCGTGTGTTGGTGGCGGCGGGTCCTGTGAAGGACAGAAAGACCATCACGGGATGATCCGATGTCGCGGCGTCGAGCTCAGCGAGCGTCGGCAGACGTTTCTCGGCGAACTGCAGCGGGTTCCATCCACCCATCGAGGTGATGAACTGCCCGCCGGGAACGCTCTTGGCGCGCGCTTTGATCGCGGCCTGGACCTCAGCGATCGACGTCGCCGATTCGAGCGGCGTGTGATAGCCCGGCCGAATCCCAAGCAGGATGATGTGATTGTGATTGTCGATGAGGCCGGGGACGACGGTCCGGCCACGCAGATTGATCTCACGCGTGCAGGGACTGAGCCGCTGTCCGCTGCGCGGGCCGACGGCCGCGAACTTCCCGTTCTGAATCGTGACCTCGGTGACGGTGGATCCGCGCGCGTCCATCGTCACGAACTTGCCGTTCGTCAATCGCAGATCGCGTGCACCCGCGCACGGATCGATCGGCGCTGGCGTTTGTCCCGATAGGGTGACGATGGCGAGGAACAACGTCGCGGCGCAGATCAGCGGCAGCGTAGGGCGGCTCTTGCTCTGTAGACCCGCCAGGCCGTGAGGTCGAATCATGACGGAGATTGGAAGGGGAGAGAAGAAATAGCGGGTCCAAAGAAAGGACCCGCCAGTGGAATCCGCACTTCGCTATGGAACGGGAGTGGCGAGTGGTTTCCCTTGTTCGGCGACAAACGTGGAAAGGAGGGCCGC
>Ga0126304_10000301_pt1 | contig 18712 bp, 15 predicted proteins | sample Plot25_FD_92538 | JGI IMG/M metagenome (GOLD analysis project Ga0126304, IMG submission 92538) | Serpentine soil microbial communities from UC McLaughlin Reserve, CA, USA - Plot25 | ecosystem: Environmental > Terrestrial > Soil > Grasslands | place: USA: UC McLaughlin Reserve, Lake County... | reverse complement strand
CGGCCGGAGCCAGCGCAGATACTCGCGGATGTACTCGCGCCGTTTGCCGCCCAGGAGCGGCGGCTTCTCCTCTACGGTCTGGCCGCTCGCAGCCCTCCCGCCTTCCGCCATCGGCCGCTTGCCGCTGGCTTCGTCCGTGCGGTGATCGAGCCGGCGGTCGCGGTAGTCGCGAACGAAGTGCTTGTAACGCTGTCGTGACGAGCGCGCGTGACGGCCACGTCGGTCGGTCGGCTTGTTCATGCAGTGGCAGGCGGACGAATGTCGATATTATCCGGCACGGTCGGCGTAGTCCGGGTCCTGTTCTTCCGCCTTCGCGTCAATCTACGGCGGACCGCCGTAGCCTTGGCGGAGGCGGTTGGAGGCGGCGTGCACAGGCGATAGAATCGCCCTTCTATATGACGCGTTCTTTTGTCGGTGCGGTGATGCTCACCGCTGTCTCAGCGATCCTCGTCGCCCAGCAGGGCCAGCCGCAGATCGGCATCGTCCCGGTCACGCTGACTGCCGGACCATACTCCTTCGATACGGCCGAGCAGCATCGGCTGAAGGTCACGATCGTCGCCAGAGGACTGGCGCATCCGTTCAGCCTGGCGTTTCTGCCGAATGGTGATGCGCTCGTGACCGAGCGGGGCGTGCGGCTGCGCGTCGTCCACGACGCAACGGGCGCCCATCCCAAGCTGAATGCGGACCCCGTGGCTGGCCTTCCGCAGATGCCGACCTTCCGGACCGGCGGTCTCCACGAGATCGCGCTGCACCCGAAGTTCGCAACCAACGGGTTGATCTACTTTACCTACAACAAGGCTGGAGACGTCAGCCCGACGAACCCGCAGCAGCGCCAAAGCGCGATCGTGCTCGCACGCGGCACGTTCGACGGCAAGGCCCTTACGAACGTTCAGGATCTCTTCGTTGGCAACTGGAACAACGGCGCGAGCGGTTCGCGGCTCGCGTTCGGCCCTGACGGGTTTGTCTACATCACGACCGGTGCGCCGTTCGGCGAGCAGGCGCAAGACACCAACTCCGTGTATGGCAAGGTGCTGCGCTTGCGTGACGACGGGACGGTGCCTCCGGACAATCCGTTTGTTGGGAAAGCGGGATACCGGCCGGAAGTGTTCTCGATGGGCCATCGCGATCAGCTCGGCCTGGCGATTCATCCGATCACGGGTATGGTGCTGACTGCGGAGCACGGTCCGAATGGCGGCGACGAGGTCAACGTGATCCTGCCTGGCCGCAATTACGGATGGCCGAAGTGGAGTTACGGTCGCACGTACGAAGGACCGCGCTGGTCTGAGTCGCCACTTGCACCGGGCATTGAGCAGCCGCTCATATTGTGGATTCCGTCGATCGCGCCGACCGGAATGATGGTCTACACCGGCGATCGGTTTCCGTCCTGGAAAGGGAATCTGTTCGTCGGCAGCGCGCGCCGCGGAGAGGTGCCGCGCACCGGCGGCCTCGAGCGTGTGGTGATCACCGACAAGATGGAGGAGTTGCGCCGCGAAACGCTGCTGACCGAACTGCATCAGCGAATTCGCGACGTGCGGCAGGGTCCTGACGGCCTAATCTACGTCGTCACGGATGAAGATGATGGGGCGCTGTTGAGGCTCGAGCCAGCCACGGCCACTACTCCGTGATTGTCAGAGCCCGTGGCTGGCTGCCAGTATCTCTTGGCGCGCTTCGCGCGCCGAGGACCGCTATGCGGCGGCCGCCACCACAAGTCACGAGATGAGGCGCATAGCGGTCTTAGCCAGGAGTATCCAAATGAGTACACGAATTCAGTGGTTGGCCGTTGCCGTCGTGGTCATGACGCTGACCGCGGTTGCGTCGTTCCACGTGTCGGCGCAGCAGAATCAGATGTCGTTCTTTGTCACCAGCGCGGGGTCAGGCAACGGCGCGAATCTCGGCGGCGTCGCTGGCGCGGACAAGATCTGTCAGAACCTGGCCGCTGCCGCTGGTGCGGGCAACCGCATGTGGCGCGCGTACATCAGCGCTGCGGCGGCGGCGGGACAGCCGGCCGTTAACGCGAAGGATCGGATCGGCAAGGGACCGTGGATGAACGTGAAGGGTGTGGTCATCGCCAAGAGCGTGGAGGACCTGCACTCCGACAACAACAACCTGAAGAAGGACACGGCGCTGACCGAGAAGGGGACCGTCGTCAACGGCGTCGGCGACACACCGAACCAGCACGACATCCTGACTGGTTCGCAGTCCGATGGCACGCTGGCGATGGCCGCTGACGGCAGCCCGGCAACGTGCTCGAATTGGACGGCCGCCACCGACGGCATGGGCGCGGCACAACTCGGCCACGTTGATCGCATGGGCCGTGGTGCCACGGGCTCGTCATGGAACAATGCGCATCCGTCGCGCGGGTGCTCGCAGGCGAATCTCGTCGCCACGGGTGGCAACGGATACCTGTACTGCTTCGCCGCGAATTAACCGAAAGGCGGGTCTTCAGACCCGCCTTCAGAGGTCTTCATGAATCGCATGCGTACTCTGTTTGCCGTCGGCATTCTGGTGCTCGCGCCGGCTCCGCGCGCTCACGCGCAGCTGCTCGCGGCCAAGGACGGGCCGATCGTATATGGCCATCACCACCTTGTGGTCACCAACGTTGCCGATCACAAGAAGTTCTGGGTCGATACGCTTGGTGGTACGGCCATCACGATCGGCACGCAGAATCGGGAGATCGTCAAGTTCCCGAACGCGCTGCTGTTCATGAACCCGGGGATGCCGACAGCTGGGAGCCGGGGGAGCACGGTGAATCACATCGGCTTCTCCGTTCCCAACCTGCGGCAGACCGTCGACAAGCTGAAGGCCGGCGGCTACAAGATGATTACCGCGTCCGAGGCGCCACCGACGGTGAAGGTCCAGGACGACATCGGTCTCACGAGCGGCGGCGATGTGTCGGGCATCGCGTACGTCATTGGTCCCGACGACATCAAGGTCGAGATCGTCGAGATCAAGAAACAGACAATGCCCATCGTCAGTCACCACGTGCACTTCTTCAGCCAGAAACCCGAGGACGTGCAGGCGTGGTACGTGAAGACGTTTGGCTCGAAGTCGCGCGCCGCGGCGACCAACGGCATCATCGGATCGGATTTGCCCGGCATTGGGCTTAGCATCTCGCCATCATCGACACCGGTCGCCGGCACCCGCGGACGCGTGATCGATCACATCGGCTTTGAAGTGAAGGGTCTCGAAGCGTTCGTCAAGAAGCTCGAGGCACAGGGCATCAAGCTGGATCGACCCTACACGCCGGTCCCGGCGCTGGGGATTTCGATTGCGTTCATCACCGATCCATGGGGAACGTACATCGAATTGACCGAAGGCCTCGACAAAGTGCCGTAGGTCAGCGAACGGCGAAGGTCTTCTCGTCGAGCAGTTCGCCGTCCTGCGATCGCACCTCGACCTTCCATTTACCTGCGCGGTTGGCGCTGATGCGAGTCTGGCTGTAGGTACGGAAGCCGCTCGGATTCGCGCGGATGCGAAGCGGGACCGTCTGCTCGAGTCTCTCGTCACGGTACCAGCGATGCTCAATGGTGGTGTCGCGTGGCGACGCGACGCGCGTGTAGAAGTACATGACGCCGGGATCTTGCGCGCCGGTCGCGGGGGCGCAGGTCCACGCGCCGGTCCGGGTCAGGCTTCGGCACACTTCGGCAGTCAATACCGTGGTCGGTGATTTGCGAGTCGTTGCGGCCGGGCGTTCGCGAGCGGCGGGTTCGGGATCCGCCGGCGCCGGCGATGGCGGCGGCGCGACGGGCTCGGACACCGGAGCCGCGGCTGCTGTTTCGGCGGGCGCGGGCTGGGGCTGTGGTGCGGATCCTGCCGGCGCAGGCGGTGGCGCCTGCGATGATGCAGGCGGTGGCGCTTGCGATGACGCAGCTGGTGGTACCGCACCTGTTGATGGCAGCGGCGGCGCACTTGTCGACGGCGCGGTCGTTGACGCGGTGCGTTCCCGTGACCGATTCGAATTGAGCACGTACCATCCGGCGACGAGCAGCAGAAATAGCACCGCGAGCGTGGCTGCGATGGCTGGTACGCGTGACGGCTCACGAGTCGCCGCTGGCGCGCCGAGCGTTCGCGGTGTTACCGGTATCGCGGATGACGAGCGCAATGGAAAGTCGTCAAGCGACGGTGGCGGTGCCGGTCGCGGCGGCGCGGCGGCTCTCGGCGCGGTGGGCTTCGGTGGCCCTGCGCCGGATGGTGGTGCGGTAGGCCGTGGCGGTGGCGCCGATGAAGCCGTCGGTCGCGGCATCGATGAAGCGGCCGGTGGCGGCACCGATGAAGCCGACGGTGGCGGCACCGATGAAGCCGACGGGAGTGGCACCGATGAGGCAGATGGTGCCGGCGCAAACAACGCCGTTGGCGCAGGCGACGAAGCGACTGGTGGCGTCTCCTTCAAGGCGACGCCGCGGGCCATACAAAACTGCTCGAGGTTCTCCAGGCTCGTCGTGACGAACGGATCGTTGGCGGGCAAGCTCGACGTGGCAATAGCGTAGGCGCGCCGGTAGCACGCCTCTGCGTCGGTCAGCTTGCCGTTGAGTTCGCAGACAATCGCCAGGTTGTTGAGGATGTTGGCGACGTCCGGATGATTCGGGCCGACGGTCGCCTCCTGCAGAGCAAGCGCTTGGCGTAACAGCCGTTCGGCCGTGACATGGTCACCATGCGCTTCAGCTTGTTCGACTCCCTGCACGATCGAGCGGAAATCGTTGACCTTGGGCATCGCCACCGGTCCATTGTAAACGGTCATACTATGGGCGCTCACGCGATGACGATGAACGCGGACGATCGCCTCGAGCTCTTCTTTTCGCAGTCGCTCGACGGCTTCTTCTTCATGATGATCGATGAGCCCGTGGTATGGGACGACTCGGTCGACAAGGAGCGCGTGCTCGACTACGTCTTCGAGCACCAGCGCGTGACAAAAGTGAATGACGCGATGCTCGCGCAGTACGGCGCGACGCGCGAGTCGTTTCTGGGGACGACGCCCAAAGATCTCTTTCGCCACGATCTGGCACATGGCCGTCGCGTGTGGCGCGAATTTTTCGACCGCGGTCGCCTGCACGTCGAGACCGACGAACGGCGAGTGGACGGAACGCCGATCAGGATCGAGGGCGACTACCTCTGTTTCTACGATGCGGCCGGCCGGATTACCGGCCATTTCGGTATTCAGCGCGACGTCACGGAACGTGAGCGAGCCAGCCAGGCGCTGCGCCAATACAATCGGCGCCTGCAGGTACTCCACGACATCCACCTCGACATCCTCGGCACGCGGTCGCCGCAACAAATCGCCGAAGCGACATTGCGCCACCTGCAGGAGCTGATTCCGTGCAGCCGCGCCAGCGTCGCCGTGTTCGACCTCCCGCGCGGCACGGGGACGATCATCGCCTCGTGGGCCCCCGGGGACGCCGCGGGAGAGGTGCAGCCGATTGATGGCGCGGTCGTGCCGATCGAAGCCTTTGGCGTGCGCGAGGAGCTGCAGGCGGGGCTGGTCGGGAGCTTGCGTAGTCTCGGCCCGCCGCATCATCTGACCGACACGCTGGTGGCCAGCCGCTCGTCAACGATGCACGTGCCGCTGCTCGCCGACGCCGATTTGATCGGCGTGCTGAACGTGACCTCGTCAGATGAGCACACCTTCGATCGACGCTCCATCGAGATCGCGCAGGAAGTGGCCAGCACGCTTGCCGTGGCGATCCGTCAGGCACAGCTTCGTGAACGAGTGGAGCGCTATGCCAATGAGCTCGAGGATCGCGTCATGGCGCGCACCGCGGATCTCGAACGCAGCGAGAACCGTCTGGCCGCCATCCTCAACGCGCTTCCCGACCTGGTCTTCGTCGTCAACGGCGAAGGCCGGTACGTCGAGATCCTGACGTCGCGTGAGGATCTGCTGTATCGCGCGGCCGAAGAGATGAAGGGCCAGCGTTTTCACGACATCCTGCCCGCGCCGATCGCGGACGCACATCTCCGTCTGGTGCAGCAGACACTCGAAGCGCGGACCAGCCAGACCTTGGAGTACTCGCTGCACGTACTGGCTGGAGAGCGGTGGTTCGAAGGACGCACCGGACTGCTCGGAGTCCTGGTGGATGGCCACCCCGCCGTGGCCTTCATCGCTCGAGACGTCACCGATCGCAAACGCGCCGAGGAGCTCGAATCGCAGAACATCTACCTGCGCGAAGAGATCAGCGTGGAGCGCAGCTATGGCGAGGTTGTTGGCGAATCACCGGCGATGCGCAAGGTGTTCAAGGCGATCGGGATGGTGGCCAACACCGAGTCCACGGTGCTCGTGCTCGGCGAGACCGGAACCGGAAAAGAATTGACGGCGCGAGCCATTCACAATCTCAGTCGCCGGCGGCACGGCGTGATGGTCAAAGTGAACTGCGCGGCGTTGCCGGCGAGCCTGGCCGAGAGCGAACTGTTTGGTCACGAGCGTGGCGCGTTCACCGGCGCGGTCCAGCAGAAGAAAGGCCGCTTCGAGTTGGCGCACAACGGAACGATCTTTCTCGACGAAGTCGGGGAGCTATCGGCGGAGGTGCAGGTGAAACTGCTGCGCGTACTGCAAGAGCAGGAGTTCGAACGGCTCGGCAGCACGCGACCCACTAAAGTCAACGTGCGAGTGATTGCGGCCACGAACCGCAATGTCGAAGAGGAAGTTGCACGCGGCCGCTTCCGATCGGACCTCTTCTATCGACTCAACATCTTTCCGATCCATCTGCCGGCACTGCGCGAGCGCAAACCGGACGTGCCGCTCCTGGCGACGCACTTCGCTATGGAGTTTGCCCGCCGCATGGGCAAACCGGTGCGCGGCATCGACGGCAGTGCGATGGCGCGCTTGACCACCTACGAATGGCCCGGCAATGTGAGAGAGCTGGCCAACGTGCTCGAACGCGCGGTGATTCTTTGCGACGGCCCGACGATTCTCGAAGCCCACCTCGGCGCGATTGGCCGCGACCGGCGCGACAGCGGCGCATTCCCGACGCTCGAAGACGTGGAGCGGCAGCACATCCTGCGCGCCCTGACCGAGACGGGCGGCGTGCTGGCCGGTCCACAGGGTGCCGCCAAACTGCTGGGCATGCGTCGATCGACCGTCTGGTCGCGTATGAGAAAGCTCGGCATCCAGCCCATTCACGACTAGGCGTGCTGATATCTCGGCACCGGTGGTGATATCTACGCAGGGCCATCGGTTGCGGTCGTTCGTCGCCGGCGCCCTCCTTTATTAGTCCAATTACTTGATCTCACGCGGCTTGCCGGCTTGATCGACCGACAACTTGCCGGCTGGCACACACATCGCTGTCCCCTCTGTCGTGCCGCATTCCTTGACCTGAATCAGGTGGGGGGCTGGCCCGGGGCCTGGCCTCCGAGACACCGCGGCAACGAAAGCGAGAAGAGCCCATGTTCACCCGAAGGCAAGCGATCCGGTGGGCGGAGTTGTGGCTGTCATGTTGGAACCAAGGCGACTACGAGACGTTGCTCGCCCTGTATCGCGACACCACCCGGTTCGGCACTCGATCTCATGAATCCGTTCTTTGGCATGACAACCGGATCGAGGCGCTCAAGCGCCACTGGGCCGCCGTGCCCTTTGGCATTCATTCCGTTCGCGGCGAACTGGAGCGCGTGTCGTGGGATCCCGAAACGCGCGAGCTGACCATTGTCTACACGACCGACCTTGGCGGGACGCGCCTGTTTGGCTGCGACCTGGTCACGCTCGATCTCGACGGCCGTGTGGTGCTCGGCGAGCCGTGTGTGGGCTGCGTCGTGGATGAATCCGCACGCGAGGATCACGCGCTCGTTCATGCCATCAAGTGTGCAGAAGGAGGTCGGTGATGCGATTCACGGCAGCAAGGCGGCTGACTCGAGATCTGTTGATCGGAGCCGGTCTGACTGGTGTTGTGCTGATGACGGCCGGCACAGCGGCGGAGACAGTACCCCGCGAGGAGACGACTCGCGCGCTGCGGCATGCGCTCGAGCGCCTGCCGTACTACGGCGTGTTCGACTACATGTCGTTCCAGATCGAGCGCGGTGTCGTGACGCTGAACGGATACGCGATCAGCGGCAGCCTGCGATACGCGGCGGAGACGGCGGCCAAACGGACGGCTGGCGTGGACGAAGTGGCCAATCGGCTCGAGGTGCTGCCGTCCTCGCAGGAGGATGAGCGCATCCGATGGACAACGTTCTATCGCATCTACACGGACGCGTTTCTGTCGAGGTACGCGTCGGGTGGCGACGTCACCGTGCGTCGCGAGATCCACGAAGCTCGCCGCTGGGGATTCATGTATCAACCGCTCGGCCTCTACTCGATTCACATCGTCGTGCGTCATGGACAGACGACGCTCTACGGCGTGGTTGATAGCGACGCGGACAAGCAGATTGCGGCAGTGAGGGCGCGCGAAGTGTTCGGCGTCTTCGGCGTTGACAACCAAATCGCCGTGGCCCAAAAGGTCGCACGAAAGTAAGCGCCGCGCACGCGCGGGGGAGCACTGAGATGTTGACGTTGAATTCGGCGAGGCGAGCGCTCTTCGTGGTAGCCGCTATCGGGTTGTGCGGCGTCTCCGTCGCGGGCGCACCGGCACCACTGGCTCGCGAGACCGAAGCACTTGCACCCGAGCTGAGCGGCCTGGGGACGCTGCACGTGCCCGTCTCAACAGCAATGCCGCGCGCCCAGCGCTTCTTCGATCAGGGCATGCGCCTGTTGTATGCGTTCAATCACGCTGAGTCGATCCGCGCGTTCCGTGAGGCCGCGCGGCTCGATCGGTCCCTGGCGATGGCGTATTGGGGCCAGGCTCTCGCGCTCGGCCCAAATCTCAACGCGCCGATGACGGCCGACAGCGGCCGCGCGGCGTACGCAGCGATCCAGGCCGCGCGTGCCGCGGCGCCGCGAGTCACTCCCCGCGAGCGGTCGCTGATCGAGGCACTGGCGTCTCGCTACGCACCGGAAGGTGCGGGCGATCGGCCGGCACTGGATCGCGCGTATGCCGCAGCCATGCAGAACGTGGCAGGGCAGTATCCGGACGACCCGGACGTTCAGACGCTGTATGCCGACGCGGCGATGAACACGATGCCATGGGATTACTGGCAGAAGGATGGCACGGCGAAGCCGGAGACGGCGCGCATTCTCGACACGCTCGAGCGCACGATCGCGCGCTATCCCGATCACGCCGGTGCGCTGCACTACCACATTCACCTCGTCGAGGCGTCGAATGATCCCGATCGTGCCGAGCGTAGTGCGGATCGACTGGGTTCATTGATGCCGGCGGCCGGCCATGTAGTCCACATGCCGGCGCACATCTACATTCGGGTCGGTCGATATGCAGATGCCGCCGATGCGAATGAACGCGCGATTCTGGCCGACGAGGACTACCTCGCACAGTGCCAGGCGCAGGGGCTGTATCCGGTCAGCTACTACCCGCACAACCTGCACTTCCTCTGGGCGGCCGCGACGCTGGAAGGCCGCGGTGCAGTGGCCATTGACGCCGCGCGCAAGGTAGCGGCAAAGGTGCCACACCATCATGCGGGAGCGCTGTCGTGGACGGCGGATTTCCCGGTGACGCCAATGCTTGCGTACGCGCGCTTCGGTCGCTGGCAGGATGTGCTGACCGAGCCGAAGCCGCCCTCACACGAGCCCTATGCCATTGGCATCTGGCACTACGGCCGCGGACTTGCGTTCGTCGCCCGCGGCCAACTCGATCGCGCCGGCGCTGAGCTCACCGCCGTCAAGACGACGATGAAGCACGAGGCGTTTGAGACGAGGCTGAAGGATCTGCCGCTGCTGACGAACCTGCAGATCGCGTCGCGCATCCTCGAGGGCGAGTTGACCTTGCGCGGGGGAGATGCCGGCGCCGCCATTGCAGTGCTGCGCGAAGCGGTGGCTATCGAAGATGGCATGCCGTACAGCGAGCCGCCGGTGTGGCACCACCCGCCGCGCCAAGTCCTCGGCGCGATGCTGCTCGAGACTGGGCGCGCGGTAGAGGCCGAAGTCGTGTATCGCGAAGACCTGCAGCGTTTCCGCGAGAACGGCTGGTCGCTGTTCGGATTGCGCGAGAGTCTGCGCGCGCAACATCGTGGAGAGGAAGCGGCGGACGTTCAGCGGCGCTTCGATCGTGCCTGGACGCGCGCCGACGTCACGCTGACCTCGTCGAGAATCATGACCAACGACTTGTCCGGCCGAAGCGTCGTGGACGCGAAGGCGGATCGCGACGATTGGAATGTCACCCTGCCGACCGGCGTCCGCCTGAACTATGTCGAGCGCGGCGATCCGCGCGGCACGCCTGTGGTGCTGCTGCACGGCTACAGCGATTCGCGGCATTCCTATGACCGCATCCTGCCGCTGCTGCCCTCGTCATTCCACGTATTCGCGGTGACACACCGCGGACATGGCGACTCGGGCAAGCCGGACACGGGCTATACGTCGTCGCACTTTGCGGCTGACCTGGCCGCGTTCCTCGACACGATGCGGATCGAGTCGGCGGTGATCGTCGGCCATTCGATGGGATCCACAGTGGCCCAGCGGTTTGCGATCGACTATCCGTCGCGCACACGCGCGCTCGTGCTCGAAGGGGCATTCTTCCCGTCGCCGCACAATGAGCCGATACGTGAGTTCTTCAAGACGGTGAGCGCGTTCACGGATCCACTCGACGTGACAGTGGTCCGCGAGTTTCAGCAAAGCACGCTGGTGAGACCGGTGCCCTCCGACTTCTTCGAACGGATTGTGAACGAGAGCCTGAAGGTTCCCGCTCGTGTGTGGAAGGCGGCACTCGAACCGTATCTGACGGTCGACTTCTCGGACCGGCTCACCGACGTCGCGGTTCCGACGCTGCTGGTCTGGGGCGACCGCGATGCGTTTACGGCGCGCGCCGAACAGGACCGGCTGAACCGCGCGATTGCGCGCTCGCGTCTCACGGTTTATAGCGGCACGGGACACTGTCCGCATTGGGAAGAGCCCGAACGATTCGCGGCCGACGTGGTGGCCTTCGTCCGCAGTGCGGACGCGCCGTAACGCGAGAGTGCTACCCTACAGGTTTGCACAGGCAACCGGCATTAGAGGAGGCTGTTCATGTCGCTGAGAATCAACGATGTCGCGCCGGATTTCACGGCCGAGTCGACGGAAGGCACAATCAACTTTCACCAGTGGATCGGTGATGGCTGGGCGGTCCTGTTCTCACATCCAAAGGATTTCACGCCCGTGTGTACGACCGAGCTCGGCTACATGGCTCGCATCAAGCCGGAGTTCGAAAAGCGGAACACCAAGATCCTCGGCATCAGTGTGGACGGTGTCAGCAATCACCAGAAGTGGTCGAAGGACATCGAGTCCTCGCAAGGGCATGCCGTCAACTACCCGCTCATCGGCGATCCGCAGCTGAATGTCGTGAAGGCGTACGACATGCTGCCGGCAAGTGCCGGGGATACCAGTGAGGGTCGCACGGCGGCGGACAATGCGACCGCGCGCTCGGTATTCATCATCGGCCCGGACAAGAAGATCAAGGCGATGCTGACCTATCCGATGAGCACGGGACGCAACTTCGACGAGATCCTGCGGCTGCTCGACTCGTGCCGGCTGACGGCGGCGAAAAAAGTGGCGACGCCGGCGAACTGGAAACAGGGTGAGGACGTGATCATCCTGCCGGCGGTCTCGGACGAGGATGCGAAGAAGGCGTACCCGGATGGATGGAAGTCGCCGCTGCCGTACATCCGCATCGTGCCTCAACCTCGTTAGTAGTTGGTGGCTGGTAGTTGGTGGTAGCGATCACAGAGCTCTTACCTACGAACCACCCACCACTCACCACCAACCAATCTGAGTTTGAGTCTCAGATTCTTTCTCAAGCTTCGCGTTCACAATCGTTGCTGGTAGCGTTCGGCCGTGGTCGCACGGTCGACGCTGCCGATCATCGTGTGTGCGCTGCTCGTCGCGTTTAGCGCACAGGGGCCTGCGCTCGCCGCCCAATCCTCGTCGCTTGATGCGGCGCTGCCCGCGAACGCAAGCGGCGAGCAGATCTTCGTCGCGGCGTGTGCGACGTGCCACGGCATGGACGGCAAGGGCTCGCCGTCGGCCGTTGTCGGCTTCGACCTGCCGCTTGTCAACGGTCACGGCTTTCCCGACTTCACTGACTGCGCGACCAACACCGTCGAGCCACTAGGCGACTGGATGGCCGTGGCGCATCGTGGCGGTCCCGTGCGCGCGCTGGATCGTCGCATGCCGGCATTCGGCGACGCGCTGTCGGACGATCAGATCGAGCGGGCCGTCAGATATCTGTGGACCTTCTGCGACGATCCGGCCTGGCCGCGCGGCGACCTGAACCTGCCGCGGGCCTTGTTCACCGAGAAAGCCTTTCCTGAAAACGAGACTGTCTGGACCACCGGCGTGACCACCTCAGGTGCGCAGGGCGTGATGAATGAGCTCGTCTACGAGCACCGCATCGGCGCGCGCTGGCAGTACGAGGTCAAGGCGCCGTTCGGAGTGCAGCAGGCCGAACCGGGCAGTGCATGGACTGGCGGGCTTGGCGATGTCGAGCTCGCGCTGCGCCGAACGCTCTACGCCCGCTTCGATCGCGGCAGCATCTTTGCCGCCGGCGGCGCTGTCACCGTGCCGACAGGCAAAGAGGAACTTGGCTTCGGCAACGGCTTCACGATCGTCGAGCCGTTTGCGATGTGGGGGCAGATGGTCGGCACGAGTGCCTTCGTGCAGACGCACGTCGGCTATGAGGTCGCATTGAATCGAACGCGTGGTCAGAACGAGGGCTTCGTGCGCACTGCTCTCGGATACACCGTCACGCAGGATCGAGGATTCGGACGCGCCTGGACACCGATGCTCGAAGTGCTCGCCGCGAAGCCGGAGCGCAGCCCCACTGAATGGGATCTCGTTCCCCAGATGCAGATTTCGCTGAGCAAGTTGCAGCACATCCTGTTCAGCGTCGGCGTACGCGTCCCGATGAACGAACGGGACGAGCGCAAGCCACAAGTGCTCACGTATTTCCTGTGGGACTGGTTCGACGGCGGACTCCTCGAGTTCTGGAAATGACCCTTCGACTCGCTGCGCTCGCTCAGCGCAGGGCTTTGCGACTGGCGCTCACACTCTGGCTCCTGTCGATCGTGCTGGTAAGCGCGAAGGAACTGCCCACCAGAACCGGCACACCCAAGGGCAAACCGAATCTAACCCTGTTCTCGCACTCCGAGAACTGCATGGCCTGCCATAACAACCTGATCACGCCGTCGGGCGAGGATGTGTCGATCGGGGCGACGTGGCGCTCAACGATGATGGCCAACTCGGCACGCGATCCGTACTGGCAGGCAGGCGTACGGCGCGAAACGATGGATCACCCCACACACTCCGCTGCAATCCAGGACGAGTGCGCCGGCTGTCACATGCCGATGGCGACGCGGATTGCCCGCGAGGGTGGAGGACGCGGAGAAGTGTTCGCTCATCTGCCGCTCGCGCCTTCGCCTTCGCCTTCGGTTTCGGCGAGGCAGTCAACGCACACCGAACTGCGGCGTCTCGCGGCCGATGGCGTGTCCTGCTCCGTCTGCCATCAGATCTCGAAAGAGCATCTCGGTACGCGCGAGAGCTTCAACGGCGGATTCGTGATCGAACCGACGCCGGATTCCGGCGTGCGGCCGATCTTCGGGCCGTATCGCGTGGATGCGGGACGCAAGACGATCATGCGGTCGGTGAGTGGGTTTGCGCAGGAGGAAGCGCCGCATATCCGACAGTCCGAGCTGTGCGCGACATGTCACACGCTCATCACCACCGCCCTGGGACCGAATGGGCAGGTCGTGGGGTCGTTACCTGAGCAAATGAATTATCAGGAGTGGCGGCATAGCGACTTCCCTCGCGAGGAGCGAAGCTGTCAGTCGTGTCACATGCCGGCGGTTGCTGGGCCGATCCGCGCCGCATCGGTGCTCGGCGACACGCGAGACTCTCTGGCGCGGCACGTGTTTGTCGGCGGTAATGCCTTCATGGTCCGCCTGCTCAATCGCTATCGTCATGAGCTCGGTGTGATGGCACTCCCATCCGAGCTCGAGGCGACGGCGAATGCCACGATCCGCCAGTTGCAACGCGACACTGCGGAGCTGACGCTGTCGAAGCCCACGCTGGTCGCGAACATACTCGCGTTCGATGTGGACATCCGCAACCTCACTGGGCACAAGCTGCCGACCGGGTATCCCTCGCGTCGGTTGTGGCTCCACGTTACCGTGAAAAACGAGCGTGGCGAGCGCGTGTTCGAGTCGGGGGCGTTCAACAGCGCGGGATCGATCGCGGGCAACGACAATGACACGGACGCGCCGCGCTTCGAGCCGCACTACGACGAGATCAGCGCCCCCGACCAGGTGCAAATCTACGAATCGATCCTCGGTGACGTGAACGGCGCGGTGACGACAGGGTTGCTGAACGCCACGCAGTACTTGAAGGACAATCGCTTGTTGCCACGCGGGTTCGACAAGGCCACCGCGCCTGCGGAGATCGGCGTGTTTGGTCACGCGAAGGCCGATGCGGATTTCGAAGGGGGCGGTGATCGCGTACGCTATCGCGTCCCTGTCACCGTGAGCGGACCGCTCACCATCGAGGTCGAACTGCGATACCAGACGATCGCGTATCGGTGGGCACGGAATCTGGAGCACTACGACGCACCTGAGCCGAGGCGATTTCTGTCGTACTACTCGGCGACCGCGGAGGGCTCATCGGTCATCGTCGCCGCTGCGCGCTTCGTCTTGCCTTAGTCTTTCTACGCAAGCGGCGACGCGCTTCGGAGGACCCGTTCTAGCGAACAGAACGGGCGGCCGGAGGGGGCGGGGCGCCGGGCGCGATAACCGGCGGAACCTCCCGAACGTCCTTCACGTTGCATCCCACTGGCAGCTGGTCCGCGCGCGGCCGTGAGGTCCCCGCGTAGCAGCGCGGAATCACATAGAACGTCTTCGGTGGTCCGGCTTCGGCGCGAAGTTCCGGACGTTCGTCGCGTCGGGTGAGCGTGCCTCGATACGACAGCACGTCGTTCGCACGAATCCGCAACTCGACGCTCTGCGAGTCGTATCCCTCGGCCCTGAATTCAATACGATGTGGTCCGGAGTCGAGTGTTCCGCCGCCGCTGCGACGGAAGTCAGAGACGGTACCTGCATAGAGGCCATCCACGAACACCTGTGCGCTCTCGGGTTGAACCTCGAGACGCAGATAGCCTTCCTGGTTTTCACCTTCCCGCATATAGCGGTCGACAGCCGGTGACGAGGAATCCGGTTGGCCGATATAGCCAAATGGATCGGTGATGTATCCCGAGCCACCGCCGTAACCATACGCGCCGTAGTAGAACCCGCGCGATCGGCTGAACTGCGGTGCGTATGTTCTCGGGCCCACCCGGAAGATGTCCCCGCGATCGAGCGCCGATGGCGACGCGTACGGACCAATGGGTGGCGCCGATGGCGGTGCGGGCGGCACGATCGGTCGCGCCGAGATCGCCGAGCGGCCAGGGGATCGCGGCGGACCGGGACGGACCGTCGCGCCTGAGGAACCACGTGTTGTGGGAGACGCGCCCCGCATCCCCCCACCCGACCCTGTTTGTGCGTGTACGAAAGCGGGCCAGAGACAGGTGCTCGCGATCAACGCCGTCAGGAGGGTCGTGCGCATTGGTGATCTCCCAGGCTCTTGTGATGCAAGAAGCATCCCGTGTCCGTTAAGGCGACGCATGCGTCGCCCTACTTCAGTATGTCCGCAACTTTGGCCAGTCCAGCTTTGGCGCAACCCTCGTCTGTCTCCTGGCTCGAGCCTGAGCTGCCCACCCCGCCGATTACCTCGCCCGCGACCTGAATGGGCATGCCGCCACCCAATGCGAGGATGTCCTGCACATCCCGTTGCGGCAAAAGGCTCGGATCGGTCGCAGTACGTTTTTGAAATTCGGCGGTTGGCATCCGGAACATTCGCGCCGTGTAGGCTTTTCGTCGCGCCATCTCGGCCATCTGTGCCGAGCCTTGTTCGTCTCTGAGAATCACCAGCACTTGACCGGCGCGGTCCACGACTGCCGCTGCCGTGTGGAAACCTTTCGACTGGCACTCCGCGAGCGTGGCTTCGGCAATCGCCTTGGCCAACGCGAGTGACAGGTTCCGTTGCATCACCAGTCCCTGAGCGGCGAGGTGAGACGACAGGCCGAGCGCGACCGCGACTACCGCGATAACCGTCGTTGCATACGACATGAGCGCCTCCGCCCCTCCGACGATGGCTCAGGGCGCCCCGAGCGAGTCGAGAGGCGTGGACATCCTATCCGGGTTTCGCATACTGTCCAGTTCGTTTGTGCCCCTGGGTTTCGTTAGCCCCGATGACAAGGAGTGTTTGGCGCGCAACTGCGCCTCGAGGGCAAGAGGGGACGCAGGGGCCGCATCCGGCAGAGGATCGCGACGTCTATCACTGGTTTGAGATGTGTGAGGCGGTGCAGAGCGAAAGCTACGTGATTGACGGGATCGGGGTAAGCAATTTCGTGTTGCCGCTGTATTTCACCAGCAGCGACGAGCGCGGGGGACGAAACGACTTCCTGGGCACGACGCACCGCGGCAAAACGCTCGAGTCGTTCAGGGCCAACCCGGGCGGGTACATCAACTATTTCGATCCGGTATTGGGCGAGGACACGGACTGGGAACCCAAATCCACGCGCTCGCAGGAGCGCCTGGCGGTCAAAAAAAACTGGCGATCGGGCGAGGCCAGCGCCGCCGCGCGTCCGGCGCCGCGAGGGTTTGACTGACGCGCCGGTCCCGGCGCAACATTCCGGCACCGTTCAGGGAGGGATACTGATGATGCAGTCGCGGCGATACGCGTTTGGTGGGCTTCTGCTCGTGATCGCGCTGTGGCCACTCGTGGGCGCCGGCCAGAACGGCATGAGCAGTGGTCAATGGCGCGCCTACTCCGCCGACGAGGGCAGCACGCGATATTCATCCCTCGATCAGGTCACGAAAGATAACGTCAAGAACCTGCAGGTGGCGTGGACGTGGAAGTTTGACAACTTCGGCACGCCGGCTGAGACAGTGACCACAGAAACCACTCCGTTGATGGTGAACGGTGTTCTCTACTTCACCGCCGGGCAGCGGCGCACCGTCGTCGCCGCGAACGCGGGTACGGGCGAGACACTGTGGGTGTGGCGTCCTGAGGAGGGCGCGCGCTTCGATGCCGCGCCGCGCAAAGTGCATCGCGGCGTCGCGTACTGGACGGACGGGCGCGGCGATGAGCGCATCGTGCTCGTAACACCCGGGTTCAACCTCGTCTCGCTGAACGCGAAAACGGGTCAGCCGATTACCGGCTTCGGGCAGAGTGGTACCGTTGATCTGTTCAAGCAGCTCGATCTCGATGTGCCACTCGATCCGACCGGCCGCATCGGCAACAGCTCACCACCGGTGATCTCGAACGACGTGATCGTCGTGGGACCGGCGCTGACGCCTGGCGGCCGCGTCAACCGCTCGAACGTCAAGGGCGACATCATGGCCTTCGACGTCCGCACCGGGCGAAAGATCTGGACGTTTCACACCATCCCGCGTGAAGGTGAGGCGGGCTCGGAGACGTGGAAGGGCGACTCGCAGCAGTACACGGGTAATGCCGGCGTGTGGGGCCCGTTCTCGGCCGACCCGCAGCTTGGTTACGTGTACCTCTCGATCGAATCGGCGACGAACGATGTCTATGGCGGCCATCGTCCGGGGAACAATCTGTTCTCCGACTCGCTGGTATGCCTCGATATCAAGACCGGCAAAATGATCTGGTACCAGCAGCTCGTGCATCACGACATCTGGGACTACGACATGCCGCCGCATCCGATCCTGTTAAATCTCAGCGTGGACGGAAAGCCGGTGCGCGCCGTCGTGCAGCTCACCAAGCAGGCGTTTGCCTACGTGTTCGACCGCACGAATGGACGGCCGGTGTTCGGATGGACAGAGAAGCCCGTACCGCAGACCGATGTGCCGAAGGAATGGACGTCACCGACGCAGCCCTTCCCGAACAAGCCGCCGGGGTTCGACCTACAGGGCGTCACCATCGACGATTTGATCGACTTTACGCCGGCGTTGCGCGCAGAGGCGATTGAAGCGATCAAGAACTATAAGACCGGTCCGATCTACACGCCTGGCACTGTGGTCGTGCCGAACGGCAATCGCGGGACGATCGTCGCGCCGGGCCTTGGTGGCGGCGCGAACTGGCCGGGCGGTGCAGCCGATCCCGAGACCGGATTCGTCTATGTCGGTTCGACGACGACGCCTGGTGTGATCGGACTGACACCGAACACCGATCCAACGACGAGCGGCGTGGACACCGACTACACGTTCGGTGGAACGCTGCCGACGATTCAGGGCCTGCGACTGCTGAAGCCGCCGTACGGCCGCATCACCGCGTACAACATGAACCGGGGTGAGATCGCGTGGCAGATCCCGAACGGCGACACGCCGCCCTCGGTGAAGAACAACCCGGCACTGAAAGGGTTGACCATTCCGAAGACCGGCAGTCCATCGCAGGCGGGCATCATGGTCACCAAGACGCTGGTGTTCGCGGGCGAGGGTTCTGGCGGACAAGCAGTCTTCCACGCCTACGACAAGGCAACCGGTGAAGAGATCTGGCAGACGCCGCTTCCTGGTCCGCAGGTCAGTCTGCCCATGAGCTACATGCACAACGGCCGTCAGTTCATCGTCGTCGGCGCGCGAGGCACTGCGACGGCCGGCGCGCAGCTCGTCGCGTTCGCGTTCCCACCGCCCGACACGGGCCGCGGTGGGCGCGGTGGTCGCG
>Ga0126304_10000300_pt1 | contig 18715 bp, 13 predicted proteins | sample Plot25_FD_92538 | JGI IMG/M metagenome (GOLD analysis project Ga0126304, IMG submission 92538) | Serpentine soil microbial communities from UC McLaughlin Reserve, CA, USA - Plot25 | ecosystem: Environmental > Terrestrial > Soil > Grasslands | place: USA: UC McLaughlin Reserve, Lake County... | reverse complement strand
GCGTATCAGCAGTTCAGGAACCTGAAAGAGGGCAAGAACGCCGACTACATTCCCGCACTGGCGAAAGTCGATCCGAACCTGTTCGGCATCGTGTTAGTGACGGTTGACGGCAAGGTCGTCACCGCGGGCGACGTGAAGACCGAGGTCTCGATCCAGTCGATCTCAAAAGTATTCACGATGGCCCAGGTGGTTCAGGAGCAGGGCCTCGAGGCGATCGAGAAGCGCATCGGCGTCGATGCGACCGGCGCGCGATTCAATTCGATCATCGCTGTCGAAGGCGTGCGCACCGTGGCTGGCACCGGAGCGCCGGAAATGAATCCACTCGTCAACCCAGGCGCGATTTCAGCGACCAGCATGGTGCGGGGTTCGTCCGCCGACGAGGTGTGGAACAAGATCATCGGCATCCACAACGATTTCGCCGGCCGCTCACTCTCGGTGCTGCAGGATGTCTACAAGTCCGAGGCGGACACCAATCAGCGCAACCAGGCGATCGGTGCGCTGATGCTCGCCTACGGTTACATCAAGGACAACTGGCAGCAGGCCGTCGATCTCTACACGCGCCAGTGCTCGATCGGCGTGAATGCCCGCGACCTGGCCACGATGGCGGCGACGCTTGCGGCAGGTGGCAGGAATCCGGTCACCGGCAAGCAGGTCATGGATGCCGACAAAATCCCAGGAGTGCTTGCCGTCATGGCCACCGCGGGACTCTATGACGACTCCGGCAAGTGGCTCTATCACACCGGACTGCCAGCAAAGAGCGGTGTCGGCGGCGGTCTCATCGCCGTCTCACCCGGCAAGTTCGGGATCGCCGTCGTGTCACCTCCACTGGACGAGGCGGGGAACAGCGTTCGCGCGCAGCGAGCCATTACGCTGATCTCGAATCAGCTTGGCGGCAATCCGCTCGCGCCGACGGTGAAGGCGACGAAGTAGCCGGCCATGGCGTGGCTGGGCGACGCGCTGCGCCAGAATCCGGCGCTGGCGCTGTTCGTGGTTTTGGCGGTCGGATTCGCGCTGGGACAGGTGCGCCTCGGAGCGTTCCAACCGGGGCCGGTACTCGGCAGCCTGATTGCCGGTCTCGTCATCGGCCAACTCGGGATTCCGATCCCGGGCGGGTTGAAGGACGTCTTCTTCCTGCTATTCGTGTTCGCGATCGGCCTGCGGACTGGCGCCGAGTTCTTTCGCGGATTGCGGTCCAGTGCGCTGCCGCAACTGGCGGTGATCGCCACGCTGATCATCACAGCGGTCGCGCTGACCTGGAGCATTGCGCGCATCTGGCATCTCGACGCAGGTACCGCAGCGGGCCTCCTGTCAGGTGCGTTGACGAACTCCACGTCACTCGGCACCGCAACCGACGCCACCGCCGGACTCGCTCTCGACGCGGCCGCCCGCGATCGACTCGCGCACAACGCGACCACGACCTACGCGCTCACCTATCTCGTCGGCCTGATCGCCGTGGTGGGATTTCTGTCCTACGTGGCGCCGCGGTTGATGCGCGTCAATCTCAAAACCAGCAGCCGGGAGCTCGAACAATCGCTCGGCATGACCGCAAATGCACAGTCAATGAACTCGGCCTACCGCCCCATCGTCGTGCGCGTCTATCGGCTGCCGGCCGCGCTGGACGGACTCACGGTTGCCGACGTCGAGCGGCGATGGCCGGCCGAACAGCGTGCCATCGTCACTCGCGTGAGAAGGGGAGAGGCGCTCATGGACGCCAGCCCCGACATGCCGGTGCGAGACGGCGACATCCTCGCAGTCGCCGGCTGGTCGGCGGCGCTCATCGGCGACGCGAATCCACTCGAGGAGTACGAGCTGCACGACCGCGCACTGCTCGAGATTCCGATGATCTCCGCCGATCTCGTGCTGACTAATCGCGCGCTTGCGGGACAGTCGCTGCGACTGATCGCGGAGCGGATCGGCGCCCGCGGCATCTTCCTCCTCGGCCTCCGGCGTGCGGGGCGCGATCTGCCGGTGACGCCGGCGACGATCATCGAACGCGGCGACGTGCTGAACGTATCCGGCGCTCGAGCAGAGGTGATGCGCGTCGCCACCGAGATCGGCTACGCAGAGTACCCGACGTCGGCCACCGACCTGTTTCTCGTCGGAGCCACGATCGCGCTCGGTGGGCTGATCGGTTCTATAGGGTTCACCGTCGGGACAGTCACGCTCAAATTGAGTAGTCCGGTGGGCGCGCTCCTGGGCGGACTGACGCTCGGCCATCTGCGTTCCAGGCATCCGCGCTTCGGACGGATCCCCGAGGCATCGGTCAAGTTGTTCGAGTCCATGGGACTCTCGTCGTTTCTCGCGCTCGTCGCGCTACAGGCCGGCCCTGAAGCGATCACCGCGTTCCGTACGTCCGGCGCGACGCTGGTCGTCGCGTCCGCCACCATTACGGTGCTGTCGCATCTCGCAGCGATTCTGGTTGGCCGCTATGTGATCGGCATGCATCCCGGAGTCTTGCTCGGCGTATGCGCCGGCGCGGGCACCTCCGGCCCCGCGCTCGCGGCGATCGAACGTGAGGCCGACAGCCAGGTCCCGACGATTGGATACGGCATGGGCTACGCGGTCGGGAACGTGCTTACGGCTCTCGGCGGGACCCTGCTCGTCCTGACGGGTTCCTGATGCAGGCGCGATGGCGGTGGGTGGCGAAGAGCGCGGCCGTCATCGCGCTTGCGTACAGCATGGATGCCGCCGCAGTGGCACAGGGGAGGAGCGACGTCGTGACGCTCGCCAACGGCGATCGCATTACGGGTGAGATCGTCCGTCTCGATCGCGGCCAGCTCGAGTTCAAGACCGACGATGTTGGCACGCTCTATCTCGAATGGGACAAGCTGGTGAGCCTCGTCACCACGCAGCTCGTAGAGGTGACGACGACGGACGGACGCATGTTTCTCGGCAGTCTTTCGCGAAGTGCCGATCGATCGATCGCCGTGGCCAGCGCTGATGCGACGGCGCAGCTCGCGATGCCTGACGTGACCGAGATCACGACGATCGGACGAAACTTCTGGCGAAAGCTCGATGGCTCGTTCGACGTCGGGTTCAGCTACACGCGATCGAGCGGCATTGCGCAGCTGAACCTGAATACCGACACGATGTATCGGAAGCCGGGATCGCAGTCGCGTCTGACCACGTCGTTCACGCAGACCGAGCAGAGCGACGACGAGGGACGCGACGACCGCGGAGCGATCGACGCGTCCTACCTGCGTTATCCATGGCCGCGATGGTTCGTCGCGGCCGCGGGGCGGTTCGAGACGAACGAAAGCCTCGGACTCGAGCTGCGGTCGCAGATCGGTGGTGCGATCGGGCCTCGTCTAGTCAACAGCAATCGCGCCCAGTTGACGCTCGGCGCTGGCCTGGCGTTCAACGACGAGCGCGGGGTGGACGTCGCGCCCACGCAGAACCTCGAGGCGCTGCTGATGTTCCAGACGTCGTACTACGCCTACGATCGGCCACGCACCAATCTCGATGTGACAATGCAGTACTACCCGAGCCTGAGCGACCCTGGCCGTCAACGCCTGCAGCTCGACGCTGCGAGCAAGCGTGAGTTCTTGAAGGATCTTTTTGTGTCGCTCAGCGTGTTCTACACGATCGACACCCGACCGCCGAATCCGGACGCCGACACCTACGATGTCGGCGTCCTCTGGTCGATTGGCTGGACGTATTGAGCGCGCCGCCTACGACTTCTTCACCGGCGGCGGATAGTTCTTGAACAGCTTGGTCATCGCCTTCGCCAGGTTCTTCTGCTGCTTCTCGGGCTTCGCCTTCGTATCAAGTGTCTTGCTCGCCACGCCTCGCCACACGAGTTGCTTCTGGCCGGCCTGATACATGTCAACAGCGACCTGCCCGACGTAGATCGTCGACGTCTGTCCGGTCGTGGTGCTCACGCCGCCGCCGCCGTACCATCCGCCGCCGTACCAGCCAGGACCGGTACCCCACCCGCTATCGAACGAGGTGTACTGCTTTTCGGTGCTGATCGCGCTCTGATAGCCCACGTACAGATCGGCCGTTTCGGCGTCGGTCCGTTTCAGACCCTTCGTGGCCAGCTCGGCATCGACGGCGGACTTGATCTGCATGTCGACGAGATCGCTGGGCACTTGCGCGCCTTTGAGGTTGACCCACTTGTAGGTCTTGAATTGCGAGAAGTCCGCCTGCTTGTCGAAGTTATAGCGCACGTCCTGGGCGAACGCGCTCATGGCGCTCGCCAGCAGCACAGCGAATGCCAGCACAGGCACTGATGATTTTCTCATGGCTCGTGTTCCTTTCGATGACGTCGTGCAGAGTTCGATGATGTGATGCGCGTTGGTTGCATGCGTGTGCGTCAGCGGCGGCGTCCACCACCGCCACCGGAGCGGCTACCGCCGTAGCTGCCAGCACCGGAACGGGTGCCTCCGCTGCTTTGCCAGCTACCGCGATCGGTCGCACGTTGATTGCCTTGGGCCCGTGCCGCGCGATCGCTGTCCAGTTGACCGGATCGTTCCGACGGCGTCGACGTGCTCCAGCCGCCAGTGCCATTGCTTTGTTGCCAGCCTCCACCTTCTCCTTGACGGTAGACGTTGCCGTCACGGCCGGCGTAGATGTCGCCGCCCTGAGTGCGGCCGACTGTGCTGCGCTCGCCGCCCGGGCCGACGCGCGAGACCGCGCCGGCACCGCTGTCGGTGCGGATGCCGGATGTCGATGTGCCGCGGCCGTAGTTCTGGGCGTGCGCGGTCTGCGCCCAGTTGTCGCCGCGTTGCACGGAGCTCGTGCCCCAATTGCCATAGACGTTGGAGCCCTGGCGTGTTTGTCCGTAGGCGCCGGTGCGCGGGTTGTAGGCTTGGCCGGCGGCGCGTGAGCCGTACGGACCGTACGCCGCTGCGCCGCGCGAGTAGGTTCCAGTGCGCGGGTTGTACGACGCGCCCATGCCAACGCCGCCGTAGGGTCCATAGGCCGCGTAGCCGCGGCCGTACCCGCCGGTGTACGGGTTGTACCAGGCGCCCATCCCGTATGTGTGCGCGTACGGATAATAGGCAGGGTAGAACCCACCGTAGCCGACGTAGGGCGGATAGTACCAACCGCTGCCCCACACCGCGCATCCCCACCCGATCATCATTCCGGTGTACGCAGCGGTGTACGCAAACGTCGCCCACTCGTCGTCGTTGTCCTCTTGGATGGTGACGTAGGTGATGTGATGCGACGGGGAGCTCGCCGGGATCGTGTAGATCTGCGCCGGGATGGTCGATGCCACGTCCCACGGACCGTTTGGCGACTGCGACATGAACCACACGCCCTGGAAGCACAGATAGTACAGATCGCCGTATTTGACGATGTCCTTGTCGGTGTTCACGGCGCGCTCGACGCCTTGCGATCCTTGAACAGGTTGGAACTGCGGGGTGCCCTGATACGCGACGTCAGGTGCCTTCAGCTCTTTCTTGTTGACGCGCGCGGTGCGCGGCACCATCGCCAGCAGCACGGCTTCGGTCGCCTGCCGCGTGCCGGGAATGGACGCGAGCACACGCGAGCGCGGATGCTCGACGGGAATGCGCGTGAAGTCCTCCGGCAGCGACGGTGTCGCGAATGTCCACGGTCCATCGAGACTGGCGCTGTTGAACCATCGTCCCGCGACGAGGAAGTAGAAGTCGCCAGTCTGTCCCATGCGGAACAGATCGCTTTCGGTGTTGTTCACCCACAACAGCGTCGTCGCGCCCTCAACCTTGAGATAGCTGGGTGGCCCCTGGAGGGCGATCAACTCGGCCGGCTCGGTGCTGACGAAGACGCGAGGTACTGATTTCTTCGAGAGCTTGTCACCGGGTAGTGCGGCCTTGACATCCTTCCAGTTCTCGTCGGGCGGCAATTTCGAGAAGCTCTCCGGCAGCTTTCCGGCCTGCGTCCATGGGCCCTCGATCGTCTTGGCCTGGAGCCATGAGCGGTTGTAGCGGAGATACAGCGTCTTCGTGGGTGTGTGCTCGAGCACATCCCAGTTGGTGTTTACGACATATCTGAGGTCCACGTCCTTGATGGGACTCCAGACCGTTTCTCCGTCCAGGTTGAGCAGAATCGCCGGGGTCGTGCTGGAGAACACCTTCGGCGGCTCGGCCTTGATGTTCTCCACATTCTTGACCTGCAGCGGGCTCGCCGCGACGTAGGCGAGCAGCCGATCGAGGTCGAGCACGCGCTGGTTGACCGGAAGCGCCTGTACTTCGGCGACGAATGCCTTCACCTGATCGGGTGTGAGCGATGGAAAGTTGTACTGGGTGATCTTAAGATCGAGCGTCACCACGCGATCGTCAACGGCGACGCTGGTCGGGCCCTCGATCTTGATCGTCCCGAGCGCGGCATCCTTCACCCCGGTCCGCTGATACGACACCGCCGACGACGCGATGATGTTCTTCTGATCGGTCCAGCTCTCGACCTGCGGCTGGTACCACACGACCGTCCCGCTCTTCAGCGCGACGGTGCGCGGCCACCCGGTGTCAGCATTCGTCCCTGCAGGAGGAGTTGTGGCCGCCACGGGTTTGGGCTGCGCCGTGGCCGTCGCAGGTTTTGTCTGCGCGGCCATGGGCAGTCCCTGGGGCAGCGCCAGGGCCGCTGCGAGCATCCCAATGAGCCACGGTGAACGACGCGGCATCGTGCGCATCACGCCCCAGGTCACTTCAGAACCTCGTGGTCACGCCGCCGGAGATCTGAAACTGATTCGAGTACTGCGGATCTCCGGTCAGGTAGCAGCCCCAGTACGGATCGCACCACCAGCCTTCGGCGTCGGTCTTGATGTAGGTGGGCGTCCACTGCGCCCCGAAGCGCACACCGAAATGCGGGGACGGATATACCTTCACGCCGGCGCCCCAGGTAGTGGAGAACTGCGTCTCGCCAGGGATCGTCCGCTGTGCGCCCAGCGCAAAGAAGTCCACGCTGCTGAAATGTGTCGCGCCGATCCCAATCATCAGGTAGGGTCGAATGCGCGCGCCCATCTCGCCGAAGTTGAAGGCGACGTACGGATGGTACGAGTAGACGTTGAGGTCGCCGATATCTAACGTGTTCGTCCCCTCGGCGGAGAGCGTGCTCATCTGTTGATTGAACAGAAAGCCCACTTCGAATCGTTCGTTGACGTGGAACCCAGCGCCGAAGCCCCACGATGACGAGTCCTTTGTATCGATTGCGTCATAGATGTTGCCGTCACCCGCCAGGATCGCGGTATCTGTTTCGACGCCATCAGACAGCGTCCACCCGAAGAGGCCCATGATCTCGACCTTCTGCGCGAAGGCCGGTGTCGCAGACCAGAGAACGCCTACCAGCAACAGGCCTGTTGCTTGCTTCCACATTGTCAAACCTCCAACGAGTGAGGCTCCCCACGCTCTGTCACGAGCCGTGCGTGAGGTGTCACTCCATGAGAATGCCGCGGCGCCGCTCTCCAGCAAATCGGGCAGACCGCATTACACCAATCGAGCAAATGTCTTCAGCAGGACCGGTGCCACATCACCGCGCGTTGTCAGCTCGGCGATCGCCATAGATTTTCTGAAAGAGAAGTCCGTCCGTCGATGTGGCCGCGACGAAGCGTGGGCTCGAGACTCCGGCATATCGGAGATGGCTCCGCTCCGACGCTCTCCGGTCCGTCCCGACGTGAATCGACTGAGGAGCAACACAGCCTTGGCACGTCGCGTGCTCGATAGACGCTCGCGGCATGAGCGCCGCGACCCCGGTACACAGGAGGCACGCCATGCGCGTGACGATCGATACAGCAGTAACGCGGACCGCGGCGCTTGTAGTCGTTCTGGCCTTGAGCTCGTCGTGCACGCCGCAGCAGGCCAGAGAAGAGGCGATTGGATCGGCGCGCGCCGAACAACGTGCGGCCACGGTGCAGCGGGCAGCGATCGTCGGTCCCACGCGCACGGAACGCGATCTGCTCGGTGAGAAACAGGTTCCGATTGACGCGTACTACGGCGTGCAGACGGCCAGAGCGCTCGAGAACTTTCGCATCTCAGGCGTCGCCATCAACCACTATCCAGGGTTCGTCGAGGCCTGGGCGATCGTAAAGCTCGCGGCGGCGCGCGCCAACACGGACGTCGGCGCCATGAAGCCGGAGACACTCGCGGCCATCGAGAAAGCCACAGCGGCGGTGATGAACGGGAAGTATCACGACCAGTTCGTCGTGGACTGGTTTCAGGGCGGCGCCGGCACCTCAACCAACATGAACGCCAACGAAGTGCTCGCCAACGTTGCGCTCGAACTGACTGGGCGGCCCAAGGGTGACTACAGCGTCGTCGAGCCGCACGACGACCTGAACATGTCGCAGTCTACGAACGATTCGTATCCGACGGCGCTCAAGGTCGCGTTCATCCTGCGCAACGACAAGCTGGTCAGCGAACTGCAGAACCTGGTCGCGTCGTTCCGCGCCAAGGGGAACCAGTACATCGACATCGTGAAGATGGGACGCACCGAGCTGCAGGACGCGGTGCCAATGACGATCGGGCAGGAGTTCCACGCATTCGCCGCATCGCTCGAGAGTGAAATCAGCTTGCTGCGTGACGCCGAGAAGTACCTCTACGCGGTCAACATGGGCGCCACGGCGATCGGCACGGGCATCAACGCGCCGAAGGGTTACGCGCAGAAGACCGCCCAGCATCTGGCGAAGCTCACCGGCAAACCGATCGTGGTCGCCCAGGACATGGTGGCCGCGACGTGGGACCAGCAGGGATTCGTCGTCTACTCCTCGGCACTGAAAAGCGTCGCCATCAAGTTGTCGAAGATCGCCAACGATCTGATTCTGCTCACCTCAGGACCGCGCGCCGGCCTCGCCGAGATCAATCTGCCGGCCTTGCAGCCGGGTTCGTCGATCATGCCCGGCAAGGTCAACCCCGTCATCCCGGAGCTAGTCAACATCGTGGCCTTCCGAGTGATGGGAAACGACTACGCGGTCACGTTGGCCGCGCACTCCGGTCAGCTCCAGCTGAATGCCTACGAGCCGCTCGAAGGCGTCGCCATCATGGAGTCGCAGCACCTGCTGCACAACACGTCCATGACCTTGCGAACCCTCTGCGTGGACGGGATCACGGTGAACGAGAAAGTGCTGGCGCACTACATGGAGACGACAGTCGGCATCGCGACGGCACTCAATCCGGTGCTGGGTTACGACAAGGCGACCGAGCTGGCGAACGAGGCGTACAAGAGCGGTAAAGGGATCCTCGAAATCATTCGCGAGCGAAAGATTCTTACTGAGCCGCAGATCGCCGAGTTGCTCGACCCGGTGAAGCTGACGCAACTCGACAAGAACCAGTATCGCTCCGCAAAGAAGTGACGGTCTGTGGAACACCAATGGGAGGCAGTGATGATCCGGCTTCAGAAAATTCATGTGGTGGTCGTCCTGGTCGCTCTGACGGCCAGCGTTCAGGTCTCATACGCGCAAGCGAAGAAGGCGAACGTCGTGATCCTGGCGACCGGAGGCACGATCGCGGGCGCCGCGGCTTCGGGCACACAGGCCGCGTACAAGTCAGGCGCGGTGACGATCGACGCGATGATCGCCGCAGTACCTGGCATCGGCGATCTGGCGACGATCAAAGGAGAACAGATCTCGAACGTTGGATCCCAGGACATGAGCATGGACATCATGCTGAAGCTCGCCAATCGCATCAACGAGCTCGCGCGATCGAGTGACGTGGACGGGATCGTGGTCACGCATGGGACCGACACCATGGAGGAAACCGCGTTCTTCCTGAACCTCACCGTCAAGACCGACAAGCCAGTGGTGATGGTCGGTTCGATGCGCCCGTCGACGGCGGTCAGTGCCGACGGGCCTCTGAATCTATACAACGCGGTGGGTGTGGCCGCGGATCCCAACGCGCGTGGACGCGGCGTGCTGGTCGTGATGAACGACTGGATCCATGCCGCACACTCGTTGACCAAGACCAGCACCACCGCGATCCAGACGTTCATGTCGCCAGTGCGCGGCCTGGTCGGCGTCGCGAATTACGGCAAGAACGATTTCTACTCGTCACCGTCGTGGAAGCACACGACGCAGACTGAATTCGACGTTACGAAGGTGTCGAAGCTACCGCGCGTCGACATCATCTTTGGCAGCGCCGACATGTCGCCGGACCTGATCGACGCCGCTGCGGCCAACGGTGCCAAGGGCATCGTCATTGCCGGCGTCGGCAATGGCAACATGAACAAGGCGTCGGTGACTGCTGCGGCCAATGCGGTGCAGAAAGGCGTGGTCGTCGTGCGTAGCTCGCGAGTCGCCACCGGCGTCGTCGGACGCAACGTTGAAGTCAACGATGACGAGCTGGGGTTCATTGCGTCGGACGAGCTGAATCCGCAGAAGGCACGCATCCTGTTGATGCTGGCGCTGATGAAGCAGCGCAACGCAAAAGACCTGCAGGGGCTGTTCACGACGTACTGAGGCCGCGGTGCGACCACTCACCGCCGGCGTGGTCCTGACACTGATCGTGTCAGGTGGTGTGGCCGCCCAGCAGGGCGGGACGAGTGTCAACGGATCGCAGCCGGCGCCGATCGACGACACCATCGAAGCCGGCGAGGCCGAGGCGAAGGATCCGGTTCGCCGCCTGGTCAGCTGGAACGAGTACGACGGCCGCCTCTTCACCATCCGGCTGGGAGGCGGGCTGCTGTACGAGTACGCCGACTACGCGCAGGACGACAACAGCAAGGCGCAACTCGATCTCGCCCCCGAAGCCAAGGTCCGCGATACCCGCGTCCTGTTGAAGGGCCGTCTCAAGTTCAAGCGGTCCGTTACGTGGAGCGCCGGCTTCATGTACGACGGGCCGACGGACGAATGGCTGGTCCGCGAAACGGGCGTCATGATCGCGGTTCCCGAGATCTCCGGACATCTGTTTGTCGGCCGATCGAAAGAGGGGTTCTCGCTCAACAAGATCATGGTCGGCTACGCCGGGTGGACGCAGGAACGCTCGACGATCAACGACGCGACGATTCCGATCCTGGCTGACGGCATCAAGTGGCTCGGCTACGCACCGAAGATTCATCTGCTCTGGAACCTCGGTGCGTACGGCGACTGGTTTTCGGAAGGACAAGGCTTCTCGACGTACGACAACCAGTTCGTGGGCCGTGTCGCATGGCTGCCGTTCCTTTCGACCGACGGCGGACGGCTGTTTCACCTCGGAGCCAACCTGCGATACGGCCATCCCAACGAAGGCACGCTGAAGCTGCGGTCGCGCCCCGAATCCTTTCCCAGCCCGTACTTCGTGGACACCGGCGACTTCGCTGCGAACAGCACACGAATGACGTCTATCGAGGCTTACTCACGGCGCGGCTCAGTGCTGATTGGTTCCGAGTACTTCTTTCAGAAGGTGGACGCGCCGGAATCAGGTGATCCGCTCTTTCACGGTGGCGAAATCGCGGCGACGTGGCTGCTCACCGGCGAAACCCGTGCGTACAACACGCGCGGTGGATTCTTCAATCAAGTGTCGCCAGCGCGCCCGGTGTTCCAGGGCGGGCCGGGAGGCTGGGAGCTTGTCGGACGTGTGTCGTATATCGATCTCGACAGCGGCGCACTGCGGGGCGGCCGCTTCTGGCGGCTCACACCGATGGTCAACTGGTACCTCTCAGACCACGTCCGCCTCGAAATGACCTACGGTTATGGTGCGCTCGATCGATTCAATCTCGAGGGCAAGACGCACTTCTTTCAGACCCGTCTTCAGTTGCAGCTGTAAGGTCGTCTGACCACGCTAACGACGTTCGTCGTTGGCTTCTGCCGGTCCTGCCGCGCCGCGCACCTCGGCGACATAGTCCAGACCGCGGGTCTTCGTCACGAAGTTGAACTGGACTTCGGGGAGTCCTTCTGACGCCTCGATCACTGAGAGGAGCCGGGTGAAGCCGTCGGAGACGACGCGATCGCGTATATCGGGTTCGGTCGCCCAATCTTCCTGATAGTGCACCGTGTGGTCGGAGTCCATCCACGTGCTGCACCCAAGATGCCCCGGCCGCAGGCGGAGCGGCGGTGTCAGCGACCGCAGCGCATGCATCAGGCGAGGTGCGCTGCGGGCTGACGCGACGAGAGACACTGTCAGCCGCACCATTGCACGCGATAAAGCACCACTTGTTCCATCCACGGTCTGGACGGCAGGTAAAGGGAGGCTTAATCTTTCGAGCAGTACGTGGCACTAGGCCAGTTGCGCGATCGGAAGCGCTTCGGCTGAGCCCCGGCATTGCAGAGGCACCCCGATATACCGGAGTCCGTGTTCCACGGCGTCATATAGTCGCCGTGGGCCGCTTGAGTCCGAGTTTGGCGAGACGCGTTTCGAGCGTCGTGGGCTTGAGGCCAAGTTGTTCGGCCGCGCCGCCGATGCCGCGAATTCGCCATCTCGTGCTTTCGAGGACACGACGTATGTGGGTGCGCTCGATATCGATCAGTCTGATGCTGCGCCCAGTCGCGCCTGAGGAGGTCTCAGGCACCGAAATCGTCAGCCGCGGCCCGGCCGCCGTGATCATCGCGCGCTCCACGACGTTACGGAGCTCGCGGATGTTGCCGGGCCATGAATAACGCTGGAGCGCTTCCATGTTGCTCTTGGCGACCGTCTCGATGCGCTTGCCGAAGGCCTTCGAGAACTCTTCCACGAAGTGCCACACGAGCAGCGGGATGTCTTCGATGCGTTCGCGCAACGCCGGCACACGGATCGGAAACACGTTGAGCCGGTAATACAGGTCCTCGCGGAAGATGCCATCGGCGATCAGTTGCTCGAGATTGCGGTGAGTCGCGGCAATGATGCGGGTATCGACAGGAATCACCTTCGGACTGCCAAGCCGTTCGAACTGCCGCTCTTCCAGCACGCGCAGCAGCTTGACCTGGACCTCGGGCGGCAGGTCACCGATCTCGTCGAGAAAGATTGTCGAATGGTCGGCGAACTCGAATCGTCCCATCTGGCGGGCGAGCGCGCCGGTGAACGCGCCTTTCTCCCGGCCGAACAGTTCGCTCTCAATCAGCGTCGAAGGGATCGCTGCACAGTTGACGCGCACCATCGCGCGCGCGTGCCGCGGGCTTCGCTCGTGAATCTGTGTCGCGCACAGCTCTTTGCCTGTGCCGGTCTCGCCCAGGAGCAGCGCCGTCGAGTCCGTGGTCGCGACCTGGTCGATCTGTTCCATGACGCGGCGCGCCGCCGCACTCTGGCCCATGACGATGTTCTCGTCCGGCCGCTCCATGACTTCGCGCCGGGAGCTGCTGTTCTCGCCACGCAGCTGTTCACGCAAGCGACGTACTTCGAGCCGCGCCTTGTCGATCCCGAACTGCGCGTCTTTCTGCTCGGTGATATCGACGCAGGATCCGATGTAGCCGGCGAATGAGCCGTCGCCGGCGAAGCAGGGAGACGCCGTGCCGGCGATCCATCGCCATTGATCGTCGTTGCGGCGCAGCCGGCACTCCAGCGTGAACGAACGGCGCGCATCGAATGCGGCTCGGTAGATCTCCACACAGGATTCCACGTCGTCAGGGTGAACCGCATCGAGCCAGCCACGGCGCTGCGCATCGTCCATCGTGCGGCCAGTCGCTTCGAGCCAGCGGCGGTTGAACCAGGTGCACTGTTTGTCTGGGCCGCAGGTCCACATCATCACCGGCGCGCTGTCAGCAACTGCCGCGAAGCGTTCCTGGCTGGCCCGCAGCACCGCGTGGGACTGCTTGCGCGCGACCGCGGCACTGAGGACCTGAGCCATCAGATGCAGGCGTTCGAGCGTCGCGGCCAGCCACGGACGCGGTTCGCGGGTCGTCATGAAGCTGACCGCGCCGGCCGGATGACCATCGATGGAGAACGGCACCACGACGCCGGACCGCGTTCCGCGGTGGGCGAGTGTGTCGCGCTCGGTGGCGTCGGAGATCTCGTCGAGCGACGAGAAACAGCCAAGTGTGCCGGCTCGGGCGTGTGTGTACGACCACGGAAACAGCTGCCTGGCCGAACGGAGTAGCGTGAGTACATCGCCACCACTTCGGGTGGACCAATGGGTGAGCGCGATGTCGTTCCCGTCCTCGATGAGCTCGAACAGCGCGAGACCGTCCACGTTGGTCGCCTCGAGAATGCGGCGCTGCGCACGCGTGATCGCGCCGTCCACATCGTCGGCGCGCAAGCTGATGAACTCGGCCAGCAGCTCGCACACCATCCGTTCGAAGGCCAACGGATCGTTGAGCCGGCGCTCCCCATACTGTCGGCGGTGGTCGCCGAGGTGGATGACTGATTCCGCGCTGAACGAACTCAGGGTCTCGCTATTGAGCAGTGGCATGACTGTCACCTGTGGTTACTTCTTGCGAACGTCCGGTAGCGTGACGAGCTCCACGCTGTAATCCTCGACAACGATGGCATCCGAATCGGAGATCTTCACCGTCGCCGCGGGCGCCAGCGTGCCCCGCCCGCTGCCCGTGTTGTTGACCTCGATCGTCACGACACCGAAACGGTGGCCCGTCGTGGGCTTCGCAGATGGCGCGCCCGCGCCGACAAAGAACATGGGCGTCGTCGTCACGAGCGTGATGATGCGGCCTTCCGAGCTGGCCATTGCGTAGGCGTACTTCGCGTCGAACTCCGTCTTGCCGAGGGTGACCTTGCCGAGCGTCTTCATCGAGGCGAGCTGCTTCAGCAGAGCCGCGTCGCCGCCGGATTTCAGCACATCGGCGAGCCGCTTCCGTTCAGCGTCAGTGGTCCAGTCGGCCACATCGATCGCGACGGGCGCCGTCAACGACGCCCCACCTGCGGTTTTCACGGAGGCAGTCGCGGTGTACGTCTCGGCGCGGGACTGAGCCGAGATCTGCATGACAAGCACCATCGTAGAGGCGAGAGCCAATGCACTCACTGTGAGCGTCCGCGCCATGACGTTCCTCCTCGCATTCGAGCTCGACGGGTAGAGCTCAATGTGCCGGTGTATTCGGCACGATTCGCAGGACTCACGCACATGCCGTGCCGCGGCTGGCGTTGATTCGCGGCGCGTCCGTTCGCACAACGGACGCCACAATCGCATCCCACGTGTTTCCGGAGGGATGCACCACCCGCGAAATGCTGGAGGGTTGCCCACGACATTTCGGCGCGATGCCCCACACCATTGTGGTGACCTTTCGATCGCGTCAGGCAGGAGCGAGCGAACTGTTGCAAGGCGATGGCAGACCGTATGCAGCCGTGATCGGTTCGATCGCAACTGGAACAGCAACTACTAAGGAGACGGCGAAGCGGGACTGGCGGTATCGGTCACGCTCTGTTGATCACAGCCACATGGAACCTAAGCACGAGAAGTATGAGCGTCTGATCGCGCGGTGCGCGTCGCTCGAACCGGTGGCCTGCGCCGTGGTCCACCCCTGCGACGAGAGCTCCCTCCGCGCCGCAGTGGAGGCGGCTCAGGCAGGGCTCATCCGCCCTGTCCTGGTCGGACCCGAGACCAAGATCAAACGCGTCGCGGCCGACGCCAAGCTCGATCTCGCGGGCCTGTCTATCGTGGACGCGCCTCACAGCGAGGCGGCCGCTGAGGCCGCCGTTCGTCTCGCCCGCGAGGGCAAGGTCGAAGCGCTCATGAAGGGGAGCCTGCACACCGACGAGTTGATGGCCGCGGTGGTCAAGCGCGAAAACGGCATGCGCACCAACCGCCGCATCAGCCACTGCTTCGTGATGGACGTGCCGTCTCTGGAGCAGGCGCTGATCATCACCGATTGCGCGATCAACATCGCCCCGACGCTGCAGGACAAGGTCCACATCATCCAGAACGCGATCGATCTCGCGCACGTCTTCGGTCGGACGATGCCGCGCGTGGCGATTCTCTCGGCGATGGAGACCGTCAATCCGAACGTGCCATCCACGATCGAAGCCGGTGCGCTGTGCAAGATGGCCGACCGCGGGCAGATCACCGGCGGCATCGTTGATGGTCCGCTGGCGGTGGACAACGCGATCAACCTGACCGCCGCGCGCATCAAACGCATCGAGTCACCTGTCGCGGGGCACGCCGACATCCTGGTGGTGCCGGATCTCGAGGCGGGCAACATGCTCGCCAAGAGCCTCACGTTCATGGCCGGTGCAGATGCCGCCGGTATCGTGCTCGGCGCGCGGGTGCCGATCATCCTGACCAGCCGCGCCGATTCGTTGATCGCACGCCAGGCATCCTGCGCGGTGGCCGTGCTGATCGCCCACTCGCGGCGCGTCCAGTTCGAGAAGGCCGTCTCGTGAACGGCAAGGGCATTCTGGTTCTCAACGCCGGCTCCTCGAGCATCAAGTTCCTGCTCTACGAGCACCGCGATGGCACCCTCGAGCCGAAGTTGCGTGGGCAGATCGAGGGGATCCACACGGCGCCGCATTTCGTCGCGCGAACGGTGAAGGGCATCGTCGCCGCCGAAAAGAGCTGGGGCGACGGCGTAACGCTCGGTCACGACGGCGCGGTTGACTATCTTGCGGAGTTCCTCCGCCGTGAGGCAGGCGGTATGGAGCTCGAAGCGGTCGGACATCGTGTCGTGCACGGTGGGCCCGACTACGCGCGGCCGGTACGGATCGATCGCGACGTAATAGCCGGCCTGGAACGATTCATACCGCTGGCGCCGCTTCACCAGCCCCACAACCTGGCGCCAATTCGGATGCTGGTCGCGCGCCGGCCCGAGCTGCCACAAGTCGCGTGCTTCGACACCGCGTTTCACTCGACCAATCCGCCGGTGGCGCAGCGGTTTGCGATCCCGGCGGATCTCCACGACGCCGGCGTCCGCCGTTACGGATTTCATGGACTGTCGTACGAATACGTGGCATCGGTGCTGTCCGCCCACGATACGCGCGCCGCCTCCGGCAAGACGGTCGTGTGTCATCTCGGCAACGGCTCGAGCATGTGTGCGATCGAAAACGGCGCGAGCATCGCGAGCACGATGGGATTCACCGCGCTCGACGGTCTGGCCATGGGCACGCGTTCGGGCTCGATCGATCCGGGCGTGCTGCTGTATCTGATGGACGAGCGCAAGATGGACGCCCGGTCGATCGAGAAGCTGCTCTATCAGCAGTCCGGCCTGCTGGGAGTCTCGGGCATCTCGAGCGACATGCGCAAGCTCCTCGACTCGAACGATCCCCGGGCGCAGCTCGCCGTCGATCTGTTTGTCTATCGCATCCGCCGCGAACTCGGCTCGCTCGCCGCTGCGCTCGGCGGTCTTGACGCGCTGATCTTCACCGCCGGCATCGGGGAGAACAGCGCGGTGGTTCGGGAACGGGTGTGCCGCGACGCCGCGTGGCTTGGCGTGGAACTCGACGCCGCAGCGAATCGCGCCGGCGGGCCACGCATCACCACGAGAGCGAGTCGTGTCTCAGCGTGGGTGCTCCCGACAAACGAAGAGCTGATGATCGCGCGTCACACGCAGCGGCTCGTCGCGACGCCGGTGTACGCGCAGCGTTGATCGTCCGGCTACAGCCGGACACTACGGAGGTCCGGCTACAGCCGGACACGACATACGTCCGGCTGACGCCGGAGACTACAAGAGGGCGACCATGAGTACTGTCGTGCAGGTAGCCACGACGACGCAGAACGACATCGCCTGGCGCGGGTTCACGCCGGGTACGTGGCAGGAGCGCGTCAACGTCCGCGACTTCATCCAGCGTAACTACACCCCGTACGAAGGGGACAGCCAGTTCCTGAAGGGGCCGACCGCGCGTACGCGTGATCTCTGGCAGCAATTGCTCCCGCTGCTGGCGAAAGAGCGCGAGAAAGGCGTCATCGACGTGTCGCAGGTCCCCTCCGCGATCCTCGCGCACGGTCCGGGATACATCGACAAGGATCGCGAGATCATCGTCGGTCTGCAGACCGAGGCGCCGCTCAAGCGCGCGATTATGCCGCTTGGCGGGTGGCGTGTGGTCGAGTCCAGCCTCAAGGCGTATGGCTACAAGCCAGACCCGGCACTCGTCGAGATCTTCACGAAGTACCGCAAGACGCACAACGCCGGCGTCTTCGATGCCTACACGCCCGACATCCGCAAGGCGCGCTCGTCGCACGTGGTCACCGGCCTGCCGGATGCCTACGGGCGCGGCCGCATCATCGGCGACTATCGCCGCATTGCGTTGTACGGCGTGGACTTCCTGATTACCGACAAGCAGCGCGAGCAACACGAGCTCGACGACCGGCACTCCACCGAGGAGATCATCCGCCTCCGCGAAGAGCTGGCGGAACAGATTCGGTCGTTGAAAGAATTGAAACAGATGGCCACTCGCTACGGCAGCGACATCTCGTTTCCGGCCGGCACCGCGCGCGAGGCCGTGCAGTGGACTTACTTCGGGTATCTCGCCGCCATCAAACAGCAGAACGGGGCCGCGATGTCCGCCGGCCGCCTCTCGACGTTCTGGGACATCTATTTCGAGCGCGATCTGCGCGAGGGCACGCTGACGGAATCGCAGGCCCAGGAAATCATCGACGACCTGGTGATCAAGTGGCGGCTCGTACGCTTCCTGCGCGCGCCCGAATACAACCAGCTGTTCTCAGGCGACCCGGTGTGGGTGACCGAGTCGCTCGGCGGCATGGGCGAGGACGGCCGGACGCTCGTGACCAAGACGTCGTTCCGCATGCTGCACACGCTCAATAACCTCGGCCCCGCGCCAGAGCCGAACCTGACCGTGTTCTGGTCAACGCGGCTGCCCGACGGCTTCAAGCGGTTTGCGGTGAAGACGTCGATCGACACCAGCGCGATTCAGTACGAGTCCGACGACCTGATGCGGCCCAAGTGGGGCGACGACTGCGGCATCGCGTGCTGCGTCTCGGCGATGCGCATCGGCAAGCAGATGCAGTTCTTCGGCGCGCG